>Ga0214923_10008032_pt1 | contig 11348 bp, 10 predicted proteins | sample LL1510_MetaG_FD_177993 | JGI IMG/M metagenome (GOLD analysis project Ga0214923, IMG submission 177993) | Freshwater microbial communities from Lake Lanier, Atlanta, Georgia, United States - LL-1510 | ecosystem: Environmental > Aquatic > Freshwater > Lake | place: USA: Georgia | collected... | reverse complement strand
TGGCGTCTTTGTATAGCTCCGGAGCGCGTTCCGTGTACCTGATGACGACCGCTGGAAATAGTGCCGCAGAGCGTTTCTGGCAGCGTCAGGGTTTCTACCGCAACGCTTCTCAGACCTTTCTTGAGATCGACCTATGACATCAAATCTCCTTGAACGACATGAGCAGGTAGTCGCCGCGATTCGCGGATCCTCTCCTGGGCCGATTGTGCCTATTCCTCTTCATCGACCCCACGCCGCGCGGATCGACCTCTCCGTAAATAATCCAATCGTGGCTCGCACCGACTGCACCAACAGTCGAGATGTATCAGATCTTCTCCGCGCCCTCGTAGCTCAAGCCGAGGCTCCTGTGGGAATAGGTGGTTTTAATGAGAAGCGCGGATGGTATGCGCGAGGCGAACAGTTCTCTCAAGGCTCCGAGATTAGATCGATTCACCTAGGAGTCGATATCTGGGCGCCTCCTGGGACCCCGGTATATGCACCCTACGATGGAACGATTCACAGCCTTCAGGATAACGCGCTGCGTGGTGATTACGGTCCAACTATTATCCTCACCCATACCATCGCAGGACAATCATTTCACACCCTGTACGGGCATCTTTCCAGAGAATCATTGCACAACAAGGCACCTGGAATGACGGTGACGCGTGGGGAAGAGTTTGGGCAATTCGGGGATCCGGCCGTCAATGGCGACTGGCCCCCACACCTACACTTTCAGATCATAATAGACATGCTCGGGAAACATGGGGACTACCCCGGCGTTGCTGCGGAATCGCAACGAGAATACTTTCTTAATCTATGTCCCGATCCGAATCTCATATTGCGTAGCGCTGAGCTGGCGCTGTAATTCTAGTCACAATGTCTCTCACATTACTCTTCAACGACGACGCTGTATTCGCAGCCTATAAACCGGCAGGGCTGCATTCCGTACGCCTTCCCAGCGGTGGTGGTGCGTCGCTCGCCGATATGCTACTCGCGAGCGATCCATGTCTCGCTCAGGCCTCATCTAATCCTGGAGACGCGGGGCTTATTCATCGACTTGATCGCGACACGAGCGGTATTGTGCTGGGCGCGAAATCTCGGGAAGTGTGGGATATGCTATTTAAGGATCTCCTCGCTGGCTCGATTCACAAAACATACATCGCGCTCGTCGAAGGAGCATGTACAACTAGTCACACCATCAGCTCATTCATTGGTTCGCCGCACCGCGGAGCGGCTAAAATGCGTATATACGAAAGGGAGCCCCCGATGACTGCTCGTGCCCTCCCCGGCACTACTGTATTCTCATCTTTATCGTATAGCGCGGAGGGCGCCTGTTCTCTCATAGAAGCTGTAGCATCTCCTGCGCGGCGACATCAGATTCGCGCGCACGCGGCGCATCTAGGGCATCCCTTGGTGGGCGATACTTTGTACGGAGCTCGTTCAGCCCTGAGGGACATGTGTGATGCTCGGCGTGAATTTTTCCTGCATGCACATACGATTCAATTTCAGCACCCAATCACCACGGAGCTTATTACCCTTGAGAGTCCATATCGCCAAGAATTATCAGATCGGGCGGTACGCGAACTGCGTCTGTGATAGGATTGTCATGACACGAGGGCCGCTCTCGTTAGCGCCCGTCGCCAATGCTCTCTGGGCAAGGCATCTCCGTGAGCATCAACCGGGATCGCCAGGAAGGTGCCCCCGTGTTCGTGCAATACGGTAAGAGATGTCGCGCCTGCTGGAAGTTTACCTGTGGCAAGCCTCTCTGTGTATGGAGAGCCGTCCGGTGCTAGCCCCTTATGTTCCGGGTCCACCGCAAGAAGCGAGAGTGCCTCTCGAGCCCCCTCCGCTGTAAACGTTCTTTCGACATATCCGATATCGATGCCCGTCTCTTGAAACTGAGGATTACAGAGGATCCAGGCGTGAAACGGGATCGTCGTCGGCACGCCCTCAATCGAGTATCCTCGTAAAAACTGAAATGCCTCTGAGAGCGCATGAGCACGCGTTTCGCCACACACTATCACCTTACTGAGCAGTGAGTCATAGAATGGCGGTACGGCGTCCCCCTCCCGATAGCCGCTATCCTCTCGAGCTGCCACTGGGCTGCCACGCCTCCACGAGGTGATTGTCCCCGTGGCGGGTCGAAACCCCTCCATGCTGTCCTCGGCGTTAATCCGGAGCTCGATCGCATGCCCCCGGAAGTTCACATCACCCTGATCACATGGGAGGAGCTCTCCCATCGCAACCTGTAACTGAAGACTGACGAGATCAATACCGGTTATAGCCTCTGTGATGGGGTGCTCCACTTGGATCCTCGTGTTTATCTCAAGGAAGTAGAACTCGCGTCCTTTGACCAAGAACTCAGCTGTTCCGGCGTTATAGTAACCAACACTTCTGGCGGCTGCGACAGCGGCTTGATGGATCTTTTCGCGCGTGTCGGGATCAAGAAACGGCGCCGGAGCCTCTTCCAAGAGCTTTTGATGGCGCCGTTGGCTTGAGCAGTCTCGGGTTCCAAAATGAATAATTTTTCCGTGCATATCACCAAAAATCTGCACCTCTACGTGCCTCGGCTCCTCAATGTATTTCTCTATAAAGACCTCGGGGCTACCGAAATTTTTGACCGCCTCCGATCGAGCTTGAGAAAGCGCCTCGCTCATCTCATCGATCATCCGAACGATCCGCATTCCGCGCCCTCCTCCTCCCGCAGCGGCCTTTATAATAATCGGTAGTCCAATTGCGCGAGCGGCCCGCTCCAACTCCTGATCGGATCCGGCGCTAAAGCTGCCCGGTGTCACGGGAACACCTGCCCGAGTAACCGTCTCACGAGCCGTGGTTTTTACACCAAGCGCCCGAATGCTCTGCGGCGAGGGACCGACAAATATCAATCCGGCGTCGAGCACAGCTTGAGCGAAATCTCCATCCTCCGATAGAAAGCCATATCCAGGATGTATCGCGTCGCAACCCGTTGATCGCGCTGCGGCGATAATAGCCTCCTTGTTGAGATAGGTTTCTCGGGCTGTTGAGCCGGCAAGCCTCGCTACCTCCCCGGCCTCACTAGCGGCCAATGACGTCCTATCGGGGTCGGAGGCCACGAGAACCGTTTTAATTCCCATACTCTCGCAAGCGCGAATAATTCGACGGGCTATCTCTCCTCTATTTGCAATCAGTAACTTTTTAATCCTAGAATACACCGCGGCTACCGAACCCTTTTTTGCGTAAGGCGTGTATGATTAATCCTACTGCACCCGTGACTCATCACAAAGTTATCATTTTAGGCTCTGGGCCCGCCGGTCTTACTGCCGCCATCTACACAGCGCGCGCCAACCTTTCTCCGCTTCTGTTGCACGGTCCGCTGGCTGGTGGACAGCTGACTACCACAACTGATGTGGAGAACTTTCCCGGCTTTCCCGAGGGCGTCATGGGGCCTGAGCTCATGCAGCTCATGGAGAAACAGGCCTCTCGCTTCGGCACAACGGTGGTTGTTGATACGGTTATGAAAGCGGACCTGTCACGCAAACCATTTACTTTGCAGGGCCAATCGGGCTCATACAGCTGCGACTCGCTCATTATAGCTACCGGGGCCGCGCCCAAGTATATCGGAGCCAAAAATGAGCGTGAATTGCTCGGTTTTGGGGTATCCACGTGCGCGACGTGTGATGGAGCTTTTTTCCGCAATAAAGTTATAGCTGTTGTTGGTGGCGGTGACTCTGCATGTGAGGAGGCTTCGTTTCTGACCCGTTTCGCTAGCAAGCTCTACTTAATTCACCGCAGAGATTCCCTGCGTGCTTCAAAGATTATGCAGGATCGAGTGCTCTCAAATCCAAAGATTGAGATGGTTTGGAACAAGCACGTAGTATCGGTCGAGGGATCAAAAAAGGATGGGGTGACTGGTCTTGTTCTCGAGGATACCCAAACAAAGGAGATCTCAAATCTAGCAACCGACGCGCTCTTTGTTGCGATTGGACACACTCCCAACTCCCAGCTTTTTGTGGAGCAGCTCGATATGGATGCAAACGGATATCTTCTTCGCGAACCGAACTCAGCATCAACTAGAGTGCCAGGGGTGTTTGTGTGCGGTGATGTCCAGGATCACGTATTTCGCCAAGCCATCACAGCTGCCGGCTCCGGATGTATGGCTGCTATAGAGGCTGAGCGGTGGCTTGAATCTCATCATCACTAAGCCCGAACAGGGCGGTTGTAGCCAGAAGCTCCGTTTTGGCACCCACAGCTGCCGCCCTTAGAATTATCCACGCAATCCACAGCCTGCTGTGGAAAAGATTTTAATCAGGTTAAAGTGTTGATTTTTTTCTCTCGTATTGACAGATATTTACCCTACTTTTCCACACAAAGCCACAGAGACTGTGGATAACCTGTGGTCTGTCTGAGGAAAACCGGTGGGAAATCTGTTGTTACTGGTAAGCGCCTTTCCCAAGGATCTACGCAGCAGGCCTTCCTGGTGGTGCAACTCTAACAGGGTGGTTAAAAATGATTTCCTGTCTCGCCGAAAAAATCCTCAACGTATCGCAGAGGATACGTCTGCGGTTTTTTCGTCATCTCCGCCTCGTTTCGTCAAAACTCTCAAAATGCTCACGACGGAAACCTTTTTCACCACCCTGCTAAGACTAAAAATTTGAAAATAAAAAAGAGGAGGGGTCGCCTTTCGACAACCCCTCCCCCTTGTAGCGTCAACTATTGCTGTGCTTCTTAAGCTTTAAGAGCGATTAAGAACGCGAGAATTACGAGCGACTCGATTAGCGCCATACCGATGAGCATCGGTACGAGCAGCTTGCCACCCACCGAGGGATTGCGACCAAACGACTCAAGCATCGCTGCCACAGCCTTTCCCTGTCCCATCGCACCACCAATTACGGCGAGGCCAATAGCTAAACCAGCACCAATTGGGCCATATGACGCCCCACCAGCGGCGTGGCCATCTTCGGCAACAGCCGATGCGATCGGAGCAACAGCAGCCACGATAGCTGCGGCGCTATAAGCAAGCTTTATTGCGATTTTTCCTAATGTTTTCATCTTCATCTCCTTGTTGTTGATGCTACGTGAAATCTTTAACAGCGAAAATCTCCTTTAGTGGTGCTCGCTCTCTTCGTGCTGCGTGGCGAGCATAATGTATATCATGGTGAGGACTGTGGGAACGAATGCCTGCATAAAACAGACAAAAGTCCCGAGCGCGTAGAATATGACCGGAACAAGGTACGGCACCAAAGCTGTAAAGGTCCCGAGAACCATGTGATCGGCCGATAAATTCCAATAAAGACGGAGATTTAGAGTCAGAATTCGAAGAAATGTTCCGCATACCTCCAGCGGGAATATAAGAGCTGCAAGCCACCATACTGGCCCCGCAAAGTGCTTTATGTAGTGAACCAATCCCTGTTCTTTAATCCCGTAGTAGTTAAAGGATAGGAATATAAAGAGAGCAACAGGTACCGTTGTCCATACGGTCGTGGTCGCAGCTGGAACTCCAGGTATGAGACCGATGATATTTAGAACAAACACATACAGGAAAACCGTTGCTGTGATGGGCAGATACCTACGATTCTCCTTGCCCAAGATGGAATCTTGAAACGAAACAAGGGTTTCTACAAAAAAGTCTGCCACGCCTGCCGATGTAATTTTTGCATCGGGAACAACTCCATCTTGCGCGCCTAGTCTATTTCTCTTTCGTGAGAGGGTCTTAGCGCATCCTGCCCCAATGTAGATAAGAGCAATCCCAACCGCTATTGCTGTCGCCATCTTTTGATGATTGGCATCGGTCAAACCGAGAGAGTGAAAATAGGTGTAATGGTTTTCCATAACTAAGCGGCTTTACTGCGCCATCGTTGCCGCGCCATGTTGTATAAGATTAGAGCAGAGAAGGCAAACATCCACTACGGAGTAGTTGCTGCTCACCGCAGCCGTCGCATACTTAGCTCTTTGGCTATGCGTCGCCGATCGAATTGCCACTGAAAGCCCAAAAAGTTTTTTGTTTAATTCACTTGAAATAAGCGCTTTTTGACGATACGATTTACTTGGGTTCGCTTCAAAAAACTTCATCTAAATTCTTGTAAAATTTTCTCCCCGTACTATAACCCCCCTTCTGCTTTCGTATGGCGGGGCGTGTCATCGCGACGTGTCTCCGCCCCGAGTTCACCACGTTGAGAGGAATGATGAGCGAAAATCTGGTGCCAGAATCTTTTGGCCCGAGCGATACTGACGCCGCTGAGATTATCTCCGCGCCATCTTCTCCTTCTAGCAATCAAAAAAATTCCACCAAAGAATCATTGAGCGATAAAGCTCACCTCAGCGTTTCATCTACACTCTCTCAGGAATATAGCTCTGAAGAAAACACTATTGAGCAGTGCTGGGCCCTTGCGATCGCTGATGTTTGTAAAAACGCAAATCAGCATATCGTTGCCGCCTACATCGAACCCCTCGAGTTAGACGCGGCCGCCTCAACACCAGCGCATGTTATTGTTCGAGGCCCTTCGAGATTAATTTGTAACTACGTCACTTCGCGCTTTGCAAGTTCGTTACGAGATCGTTTGGCTCACTACGCCTCGTGTGGAGAGTTGTCGCTTTCAGTTGTTCCCGTTGAGCGCCCAGCTGAAGTGGAGGATCGGGGTGAAGACGAGCGCAAAATTCCAACGCCGTTTGTTGTGCGGCGGGCTCGAAAGACCGAGGGTGGCGAGTCAGACCAGCAGTCGCTGGGATCGCAAAACTCCCAGGAAAATCGCTCTGATCAGATTGACGCTCAGATCTACAACAACATTAATCCACGCTATACCTTCGCCGACTTCGTAGTTGGTAATAGCAATCAATTCTGTCACGCAGCCGCTATGCGCGTCGCGGAGAAGCCGGGCCAAAGTTATAACCCGCTTTTCATCTATGGCGGTGTGGGCCTCGGTAAGACGCACTTACTGCATGCCATCGGCAACGCCGTTCTTCAGCGATCTCCCTCGTCGCGAGTCTTGTACATGTCATCGGAGACATTCACCAACGAGCTTATTCTCGCCCTGCGACACGCGAAGATGGACGAATTTAAGCGTCGCCTTCGAACTATTGAGGTTCTCTTGATCGATGATATTCAGTTCATTAGTGGAAAGGAGCGCACACAAGAGGAGTTCTTCCACACCTTTAATGCTCTCTACAGCGCAAAACGACAGATCGTTATTACATCAGACAAAATTCCCACCGATATCCCTGGGATCGAAGAACGATTACAAACTCGTTTTTCGTGGGGCCTTACCGCTGATTTACAAGCACCGGACTTCGAAACTCGAGTCGCCATCCTCAAACAAAAAGCGCTCGTTGATGAATTCAATCTTCCACATGAGGTGAGTCACTTAATAGCCGAAAAGATCTCCTCAAACGTTCGTGAGCTTGAGGGCGCTTTGACACGCCTGCACGCGGTGAGTTCCATTCAGAGCGTTCCGATCTCCCTTGAAATGGCAAAAACCGCCCTAAAGCCCCTCCTACAACCAAAGGTAGTACACGTCACTGTTGATGACATTAAGAAGGCGGTTGCAAATCACTTCAACATAAAAGTGAGCGAGATAATTTCGAAGCGCCGCACCAAGAACCTCTCTTTCCCGCGCCACATTGCTATGTACCTCTGTCGTAAACACACCACGGCCTCATATCCCGAGATCGGTGAGCACTTTGGCGGGCGTGACCACTCAAGTGTTATTCATGCGGCCTCAGTCGTATCGAGCAAGTTATCCACAGATGCCGATGTGAAGGTGATAATCGAAAATATTGAGAAATCCATACTTGGATAAACTCATTAAAATCAATATCATAGCAACCTTTCCAACAGTTTATACCTTCTGTGGATATCTCACTTTTCCCAAGTCTTCCAACAGCCTTTTCCACAAGCTTGCTCAATTGCCGTTGCCGTTCTTAAACGCCGTGGGTCACGGCTCGACCAGGGGATATCACTGGGCTGTTGAAATGGCTGTGGATAACATGCGCATAACACGTCAGGGGCGGCGTGAAGTGCGCTGCTTTGTGAAGGGGTGTGGAAAATGTCGGGATTTACCAAGAGTTTTCTCACAGCTTTTAATTGCTTCTAAATATAAAAAAAACAAAAGTTTAAGTTGATTTTCCCCAGAGAGAAGCCTTACTTATTACTATTCACTAACTTAATTTAATATCTAAATACTAATAGGAAGTTGGATGGAAATTACAATTCCAAAATCAGAGCTTTCAAAACTCCTTCATATAACGCTGGCGATCGCGGAAAAGAAATCGACCATGCCAATTTTAGGAAACCTTCTCCTAAGCGCGGAGGATAAAAGTTTTAAAGTCACAGCGAGTGACCTTGAAATTACAGCCCTTGCTTCATGTGGTGCTACGGTTAAAAAGAAGGGCGCGATCACGGTAAGTGCTCGGGTCTTTGGTGATTTAGTGCGGGAGTTGCCAGATGGTGATGTCACTATTAAAGCGGGCGAGCGCGATAGAGTTGAGGTAAGCGCCGGGAGCTCGAAACTAAAGATAGTTGGTATTGGAGCTGAGGAGTATCCGGTTCCGCCAGGCCTTAGCCTTGAGACCAAGGGAAAAATTTCAGCGCAGACACTGAGCGAAATGATCGCTAAGACGCTCTATGCGGTCTCACTCGATGAGGGTCGATACAACATGAACGGCGTGTGCATGGAGCTCGTGAAAGAGGGGCGCGCGCATTGTTTGAGAATGGTGGCGACCGATGGGCATCGATTGGCGCTTATCACTCGACCGCTAGAGGGAGTCGCCTTTACCGGGCTCATTGAGAAGGGAGGAAAAAAGGGAGAGGGTGTAACCGATCACATCATTATACCTCGCAAGGGTTTGACCGAGGTGCGCAAAGCACTAGAGGCGGTGGGAGATTCGCCAGTCGGAGTTGATGTTATTCAGGGATTTTTTGTAGTGCAGGGATCGTCGTGGAAGCTCGTAGTACAGCTAGTTGATAGCGATTTTCCAAACTACGAACAGGTTCTGCCCAAAGCGGCTGGTACTAAAGTTGCGGTGTTAAGTTCGCACCTATCACAAGCGCTCAAGCGGGTTTCGTTGGTGGTAAGCGATAAGAACAAGGGAGTTCGTCTTGATTTCTTCACCAATCTGGTTCGGATATCAAGCTCTTCACCTGAAGTTGGAGAAGCTCAAGAGGAACTCGAGATTCAATACAAAGGCCGAGATTTTTCAGTTGGATTTAACGCGCGCTACGTGATTGACACTCTTGCAACAGTTGGTGAAAACCAGCCATTTATTCTAGAGTTGGGTGGAGAAACGGGCCCGGGAAAATTCTATGCTGAGTCTGATGAGTCATCGATCGGCATCGTGATGCCTTTGCGATTAGACTAATCCGATTGGCCCCCAACATTTTCACGGTGAGTTTAACGAGCATCGTGAAAAATTGGGGCCAGAGCCTTTTCAAGAGGTTTCCGGGATCGTAAGCGCTCTGTCTCACTGACGGCGTACCTGGTATGTGTATGCTTGGAGCGTGGTGGTAGAAGTGTGCATGTATCGAAACTGAAGACCTACAATTTTAGAAATCTTGCCGATCAAACGGTGCGGCTCTCTCCGGGGGCGGTGTACATCACCGGCCTCAATGGAAATGGGAAAACAAATCTCGTTGAAGCCCTCTATATCCTGACCGGCTCTCGCTCTTTTCGAACAAACACCAATGGCGAACTCTTGAAGTGGGGAACCCGCGAATCATCAGTTTTTGGAACCATCGTTCGTGCGACCGGGACGGACGAGATCGGCATCTCGTTTTCACCAGGAGAAAGAACTGGGTATAAAAATGATTCCAAGGTTAACTCGGTAGCGGACCTGTTGGGGATCTGTTCGGTTGTTGCCTTTTCACCAACCGACCTCACCCTTGTAAAGGGCTCTCCCTCCCATCGCAGGAAGTTTCTCGACCGGCACATGGTGGATGTGCAACCGAACTATTTCAACACCCTCATGGCGTATCAGAGGGCCCTGGCGAGCAAAGCAGCGCTCCTAAAGGAGTCTGGGATCACGATAGCGGAGCTTAGGCCGTGGAATGAGTTACTCACAGAGTACGGTGGAAAAATTGTTGAAAACAGAGTTAATTTTTTGGTTTCATTAGCAAATAAAGCAAGGGGCTTTCATGCTGAATTCGCTCAGGTAGACGGGAAGCTTGAGCTGACTCTGGAGTCTGATGTGGTCGGCAAGGGGGGCGCCATTTCGTTGGACCAGATTGCGGCAGGATTTGAGCGGGCCGCAAGCCGCGAGATAGCTTTTCGTTCGACCGCATTTGGACCTCACCGTGACGACATAGCTATCACCCTCGAGGGGAGTGATTGCAGAGCCTTTGCCTCGCAAGGACAAACGCGAAGCGTGGTTTTATCGCTTAAGCTCGGAATTATAGATCTCCTCGAGGAGCAGCTCCGAGAGTCGCCAACGGTAGTGCTTGATGATGTCGATTCTGAGCTCGACTCAGGACGATCGGATCGGCTTTTTGGAGCGCTTTTGCGAAAGGGTAGGCAAACGATCGTTACAGGAACATCTGCACCTCCCCAGCAGCTCCTTGACGACCCCAGCCTGCAGATCGTTCGGGTCGAGAGCGGATTGGTTTATTCATAAGTATTTCAATACCTTGAGTGGTTTTTGCCGGACTAATTCACAGCCCGGGAAAAGACCGCTCCGAAAGCACAAAACATGAGCTTCTTAGGTGCTCGAGGAGGCACAGAAAAAAACAATATATTTAGGATCTTACGATCCCGAATCAAAAAAGGTTTGCTCTTTACCAAACAGATCTAACTAGCCTACAATATTGCAGTTATCCCTTAGTGGAGGATGTTTAATGAGTACCGCGCCAACAACCCAATCAACTGACCTCGTCTACGATGCGGGGCAGATCAAGATTCTCGAGGGGCTTGAAGCTGTTCGAAAACGCCCAGCGATGTATATCGGCGATACTTTTTACCGCGGGTACCACCATCTGGTGTGGGAAGTTATCGACAACTCAGTCGATGAAGCGCTAGCGGGATACTGCACCGCGATCAAGGTAACGATTCACACCAACGGGTCTGTTTCGGTTGATGACAATGGGCGCGGCATTCCTACTAGCATCCACCCAACGGAGGGCGTGAGCGGAGTGCAGGTTGTAATGACAAAACTTCACGCTGGAGGAAAGTTTGAGAAGGAAGCCTACAAGGTTTCTGGGGGTCTTCATGGTGTGGGAGTGAGCGTTGTGAACGCTCTCTCAGAGTGGCTCAAGGTTGAAGTGCGCCAGGGTGGCAAGCTGCATGCGATGGAGTTTCGTCGAGGCGATCCGGTTGAGCCACTGAAGACGGTTGGAAACGCGGAGGGAACCGGCACTAAGGTTACATTTTACCCTGATCACACAATCTTCTCTGAGCACAAGGGCTTCA
>Ga0214923_10008031_pt1 | contig 11350 bp, 11 predicted proteins | sample LL1510_MetaG_FD_177993 | JGI IMG/M metagenome (GOLD analysis project Ga0214923, IMG submission 177993) | Freshwater microbial communities from Lake Lanier, Atlanta, Georgia, United States - LL-1510 | ecosystem: Environmental > Aquatic > Freshwater > Lake | place: USA: Georgia | collected... | reverse complement strand
GGCGGCGAGCAGGTGGCCGAGGAGCAGCGTGGCGTTGAGCCCGCCGAAGATGCCGAACACCTGGGCGAAAAGCACGAGCACGAGCCCGTGCAGTTCATCGAGGCTCGGCCAGTCGGTCCAGTTGGCGGTGAAGGGGGCGTTGAGCCGGCTCACGCTCTTCCAGAAGAAGGGCGCCGCCTCACCGGCCGCCTGGGCCTTGATGCCCGTGTAGACCGCGACGATGTCGGATTTACTCGGGTCTTCGAGATAGGCCGGCGGCCGCCCGAGATTCGCGGGCGACCAACAGCCGGTGGCAACGCACCAGCCGAGGAGGACGAGGCCGAGCAGGCCCGCGAGGGGCAGCCATTTTGGGCTAGGCATGCGTTTCTCACCTTCCGCGGATGGCGTGGCACGGACAGCGGGCGAAAACGCTTGCATAGTACTCGCAGTTCGCCAGCGCCGAAACGCCCTTGGGGCGATCGACAATGCCGGTTGATCTGATACTCTAAAACGGGGTTGGTGCAGAACCGGAATTTGATTCAGAGGAGCGTAGCCATGTCGACGGTGCGAGTCGGGAAGACGCTGATCGGAGACGGTCAACCCGCATACGTGATCGCCGAAATCGGCATCAATCACAACGGCGACGTCGATCTCGCCAAGCGGCTCATCGACACCGCAGCAGAAGCCGGCTGCAACGCCGTCAAGTTTCAAAAGCGCACCGTGGACGTGGTCTACACGGCCGAAGAACTGGCGAAGCCGCGGGAGAACCCGTTCGGGCCGACGAACGGAGACCTCAAGCGGGGGCTCGAGTTCGGGGAGAAGCAGTTCGAGCAGATCGACGCCCACTGCCGCGAGAAGGGCATCCCCTGGTTCGCCTCCTGCTGGGACGAGGCGGCGGTGGATTTCATCGACGCCTACGATCCGCCCTGCTACAAGATCGCCTCGGCCTCGCTCACCGACGACGCCCTGCTCAAGCACACGCGATCGAAGGGCAAGCCAATCATGCTCTCCACTGGCATGAGCAGCCACGATGAGATCCATCATGCCGTGCAGGTGCTCGGCAAGGAAGACCTCATCCTGCTGCATTCGTGCAGCACGTACCCGGCCTACTACGAGGAACTCAATCTTCGGGTGATCCCGGTGCTCAAGCAGCAATACGGTGTGCCCGTCGGTTATTCCGGCCATGAGACGGGCATCGCTTCGAGCGTGGCGGCGGTGGCGATCGGTGCCTGCGTCATAGAGCGGCACATCACGACCGACCGCTCGCTTTGGGGCTCGGATCAGGCGGCATCGCTCGAACCGAGCGGCATCACGAGGCTCGTTCGAGACATACGGCTCGTCGAAACTGCCATGGGAGACGGCGTGAAGCGCGTGCTCGAGCGGGAGGTGCCCGTGATGCAGAAATTGCGGCGGGTTGGAGGCTGGCGTGACCGCTGAGCCCAATTTCGGCCGCATCAAGGCAATCGCCCTCGACGTGGATGGCGTGCTAACGGACGGCAGCTTTTGGTGGGGCCCAAACGGCGAGGAGTGGAAGCGGTTTTGCTTTGCCGACGTGATGGGGATTTCGCTGGGGAATAGGGCGGGGCTCATTTTCGCGCTGATCTCGGGCGAGGCGAGCCCGTTGGTCGATAGGTTTGCCGCGAAGATGGGAATTGACGACGTCTTCAAGGGATGCAAGGACAAGGCCGCCGCGCTGCGGGAGTTCGCCGACCGGCACGGGCTTCAGCTTTCCCAAGTCGCTTTTATGGGCGACGACGTCAACGATCTTGGGGCGATGGAGATCGCTGGGCTTAGCGCGTCACCGGCCAATGCCAATTCTCGCGTCTCGAGCATTGCGAACATTCGCTGTGTTCACTCGGGAGGCCATGGAGCCGTTCGGGAATTAGTGGACGACGTTTTGGCTAGGTAGGAACTCGGTTCTACCCATCACCACATTCCCAAGGAGCCTGGCCGGAATGATCAAGATGTCGGATTATATTCTTGACGCGCTCGCGGAAGCGGGCGCACAGCACGTGTTCTTCGTGCCAGGGGGGGCGGCGATGCATCTCAACGACTCCCTCGCGGGTTCAGCCCGACTCGGCCATTGCAACATGTTTCATGAACAGGCCGCGGCTGTCGCAGCCGAGGCTTGCGCGAAGTATCGGAACGACATCGGCGTTGCGATGGTGACTGCCGGACCAGGGTCAACCAACGCGGTAACGGGTGTCGCTAGCGCGTGGGTGAATTCAGCACCCCTGGTCATCGTGTCTGGGCAAGTGAAAACGGCGGATCTCAAACAACGCGATCTGCGGCAGAGTGGTTTGCAAGAAGTAGACATCGAGTCGATCGTGAAGCCTATTTGTAAATATGCCGCCACGATTGTTGATCCAGAGACCGCTCGCTTCCACGTAGAAAAAGCGATTTATGAAGCTAAAAATGGCCGGCCAGGACCCGTGTGGCTGGCCATTCCTCTTGACGTTCAAGGCAAGAGTATCGACCCGACCGTTCAGAAAGGGTTTGACCCCCCCGTTGAGCCTGAACGAACTGACGAATCAACCGATACAGTGATCGACGAAATAATCCGCCGCCTCAACGCGGCGGAACGACCAATCCTCTTGGCAGGGTGCGGCATTCGAATTGCCGGTGCAGAACGCACGTTTTTGGACTTGGTTCAACTCCTGGGAATCCCTGTCCAAACGACGTGGATCGGGTGCGACCTCCTCGGTCATGACCATCCACTCTTTGCGGGCAGGCCTGGTTCATTTGCATCTCGTGCGGCTAATTTTGCGATCCAAAACGCCGACTTCATGCTGGCGATTGGTGCCCGTCTTGATTTCGCGACGACGGGGTTCTCTCGTGCGAGATTTGCCCGCGAGGCATATCGCGCAGCCGTCGACGTAGATTCCACGGAGATATCCAAGCTTGGAGATGATATCGATGCGGGCTTGCTGCTCAGTGCGGACAGGTTCATCGCAAAGGTTCTCGAACGTCGCGACCGCATTGTGCAGCGCGACAGAGTCGAATGGTTCCGTCACATTCGGCGTTGGGAAGAAAAATATCCACTAGTCGCGTCGAATGGCGAACCACAGTCACGCGGTGTCAGCACGTACACGCTACTGGATACGCTCGGGAGCATGCTGCGTGCGGACGACGTGATCGTTGAAGGAAGTGCCGGAGTGCACTCCGAGATATTCTTCATGGCATTTCAGGTTAAGTTCGGCCAGCGAGTTCTAGCTGATGGCAGTTTTGGATCCATGGGCTATGGACTGCCCGCCGCGATAGGAGCTTGTATGGCAGCAGGGCGAAGACGCACGATCCTTGTCGAGGGGGACGGAAGCCTGCAGCCGCAGCTTCAGGAATTGCAAACCATTCGCAGGGAGAACCTGCCGATCAAGTTGATCGTCGTCAACAACGGTGGTTACTCATCGATTCGAGTATCGCAAAGCCGCTACTTCAATCGCCTCATCGGTGCGGATGACACCAGCGGTTTGACGCTGCCGTCCCTTGCCAAGGTCGCTGATACCTATGGCTTCGGATTTGTCCGAATTGATCACTCGGGTGATGTCGTGGCTGGCCTACAGTCAGCTCTCGACACTGCAGGGCCCGTCATTTGCGAAGTGCTCGTGCCGCTGGAGGAGGATCGCGTTCCTCGTATCTCGAACGTGCAGAGGCCCGACGGCACCATGATTTCCAAGCCGATGGAAGACATGTTTCCGTTTCTGGACCGCAACGAGTTCCTGGAAAATATGATCGTTCCGCCGGTGCCGGAGGACTAGGATGGGTACGGCTCTCTCGGGGAAAAATGCCCTTCTCACCGGAGTATCTGGGGGCTTAGGTCGCGCATTGGCGATCGCGCTCAAGGCGGCCAGATGCCGGGTGCTGGCTACAGGACGGAACGCGTCCGCTTTGGAACGCGTGGGTAAGGACATCGGCATTGAAACCACCGCAGCTGACCTCTCTGTCGCCGATGAGGTCGACCGATTGATCGGCGAGACCGGTCGTCTGCTCGGAAGAGTTGACATTCTCGTGAATTGCGCGGGCGTGTTCCCCGTTTCCCCGTTGCAGGGGGCGTCGGCCGAGGAATTTGATCGCTGCTTCGCCGTGAATGTGAGAGCGCCCTACTGTCTTTGTCACGCATTTGCCCCTGAGATGGCCGAGAGGAAGTGGGGCCGAATTATTAATATCGGCTCCAGTTCCGCTTACGCGGGTTTTAAAAACACCGCGATTTATTGCGCGTCTAAACATGCTTTGCTAGGGCTTACCCGGTCTCTTCATGATGAGTTCAAACACCGCAACGTCCGCTGTTTCTGCATCTCACCCGGTTCCATCAAAACGGAAATGGGGCGTGCGGTACCTGGGCAAGACTTCGAGACTTTTCTCGATCCTCAGGAGATTGCGGATTTCGTGATCCATGCTACCAGCTATGACGGTGGGATGATTGCCGATGAAATCCGACTGAATCGGATGGTGATCCGATGATTCCCGACTATCTGCGCGAATTATTTTCCCTTGAACACCGCGTCGCGGTCGTGACGGGAGCGGCCCGTGGGAACGGGGCTGCGATGGCCGAAGCTCTTGGGCGGGCGGGCGCTGAAATTATGCTCGTCGACCTTCTGTCCGAGCAACTTGCCGAGACCGCCCAGCGATTAGCATCTCTGGCGATTACGTGTCACACCCTCACCGCTGACGTCGCGGACCCGGAATGCCCGCACGTCATCATCTCTGCTTTGAGGCGCACTGGTCGGCGGTGTGACATTCTAGTGAACAATGCCGGAATCACTGCAGGCGGTGACGTGTTGGACTATCCCCGCGATGCTTGGGAGAAGACCTACGCGGTCAATCTTCGTGCGCCATTTCTATTGTCGCAAGCGATCGCGAAGGAGTTCATGGCACCCGCCCATGCAGGATCGATCATCAATGTCACGAGCCTGAACGCAGAACTGGCATTCCCGGATAACCCCGCTTACGTCGCCTGTAAAGGGGGACTACGGTCGCTCACTCAATCGCTCGCATTGGATTTGGGAAAATACAGTATTCGCGTCAACGCGATCGGGCCCGGCTACGTTCATACGGCCATGACGGCTCGCAGTTATGCGAGTCCAGAACTGAACGAAAGTCGTCGTGCTCACACGGCTCTTGGACGTTGGGGACAGCCGTCGGATTTGGCTGGTGCGGTCGTCTATCTTGCGTCGGACGCTGCAGCATATGTCACAGGCATTAGTCTGTACGTCGATGGTGGTTGGCTGGCGAAGGGGCTGTGAGGCGTACTTTTTCATGCATCAGGAACCAACCTATGCTTCAATCGGTTAAACACTGGCTCGTTAAAAGAGGACCACGGTTCCTGTTGACTCGAGCAGCACTCAAGCTGCATGGCCGCGCGCACGGTTTTGCGATCACTTTTCGAAAGGATCGAATCTATATTGAATCGGCAAGGCTTCGGCTTATTATGGCAGAAAGCGATTACACACTTGTGCCAATAATGCTCGAAAACGTTAATAAGCTTTTTAACACCATTGAGGCAAGCACAGTCGGGGATTGGCTCGAACTCAATGTGTCTCACGGAAGAAGCTACAAGTACAATCGATGGGGCGTTACTATGCTATCGCCCGGGCTGCCCGAAGATGACTCAATCGATGCGTATACGCGTAAGTTTCGGCCAGCCGAAGGCATGACCGTCATGGACGTTGGGGCTCACGCCGGTTTGACAACCTATTTCTTCTCAAAAATGGTAGGCGACACGGGTAAAGTGTATGCGTTTGAGCCAGATTCGATTGCCCGCGAGGCTCTTCATCGCAACATTGCCAACCACAACCTATCGAACGTGGAGGTGGTAGCGAAGGCCATAAGTGGTTCGACGGGTACGGCCGCGTTTAATATGGATGGTTCGATGGCGGCAGGTCTGGTGGAGCACTTGGTTTATGCGAACACCGGGACGCGCGCGATAGTGGATACAATTACAATCGAGGACTTTGTCCGGAGCCTTGGCAGGCCGGTAGATTACATCAAAATGGACATCGAAGGCGCAGAAGTGGAGGCGCTCGTCGCATCGAGGGATTTCATTAGAAGCAATCGAATCAATTTTGCGCTCGACACGTACCATCGAATGCCCGATGGTCGCATTTCCATGTATGAAGTCGAAGAGTTTTTTCGCCAGGCGGGCTACGCGGTGGAGTCTTCTTCGGATTATGGTGAGATGTTTTCCTGGGCATGGCCCAAGTAGTCATCATTGAGATGGCTCAGCGTGAGGCGTAGCAAACCGTCTCCCAGCATTCGTCTGCATAACGTCTCAGGAACAGCTTGTAGCGAGGCTGGGACTCGGCTATCTGCAAAGGAATCTCCCAAAGGTGCTGCCGTTCGTGGTAGAGACAGGCAGCGATTGTCGGAGCGTGATCCTGCATGATGCGGGCAGCACCTCGCAATGCCATCGGCTCCGCCCCTTCGATGTCCATCTTGATGAACGTGGGGGGTGGGGCCGAGACGAGTTCGTCTAGGGGCGCCGCTGAGACTTCTGTTCCGTTCGTATCGACGGCAGATGCGACCGTGCCGAGCGACTGAAAGGTCAGTACCCCCCGGCTATCACTGGCTGCGTATGGAAGCAGTCGAACCCGAGCTCGATTCATGACTTCAACGCCGCCAAAACGGCGCAGGCAAGCATCTCTATTGAGCGGATCGGGTTCGAGTCCAACGGCTTCCAAATATGTCGGGCAGCGGGCCATGAACGCCGCGAGCGAGTCACCGTCGTAGGCACCGCAGTCGATGAAAACTTCGTTATCGCCCAAGTGAACGATTCCGCTGTCGAAATAGGTGTCTCCCGGGTCGTCGTGGTGAGGCAGCGTAAATGGATCGAGTGTGAGCGACCAACGGATCTGAGCAAGATATTCCTCGCGAGACTTGTGATCCGCCCAGAGGGCTCCCGCTCGACGAATCGCATCCCTGTGCAGCCATAGTTCCTGAGGCTGTTCGACGCTGAGGTAGGGAAGCAGTGGGCCACCGACCGTCCAGGCAAGCTCGGCGAAAGTCGCGGCGGGGATGCCTGCTTTCTTCAGCGAGTCGAGCACCGGCCGACAGTTATAGACAGTGACGACTGCCAACAGGGATGAAACCTTTGCATCAATAATGTGACCCAAGGAAAAAACCGGCAGGCCATCGACCGCAGTGCCGTGTTTCTCCGGGTTGCTATCCAGGAATCCCGCTGGTGTGATTCCGCATCGGCGAATAAGGGCAAGCGTTGATTTTCCGAGCTGTCCCGCCCCGTACAGGTACACGTTTCCAGCCGCACGATCCAATCGCGGCCCAACTCGATCTACAACCGCGGCCAGTCGAACATCTGCCGGGCAATCGAAGAGTTCATCGATTTGTTGCTCAAGTGCGTCCATGAAATGTCGGCGGTGTTAGTGACTAGAGGGCCGGGAAGAACCTATGCGCGTCGCTTCGGTCACGAGTGGCCGCTTTCGCACCTGGGTTAGGACAGCTCCCACGTATTCGCCCAGCAAGCCGATGAGAAAGATCTGCACCGAGCCGAGGAAAAATACGCCGATGACTGCCGGTGCATATCCGGCGGGTAACGCATTCCAAAAACAAAGCTTCAGCGCGAGAAACACGAGGGCTACGAGAAGCGCCAGCGCGCTCATGATGAATCCCGCGAGCGTGGCCAGCCTCAGCGGCACCTTCGAGTAGCTCGTGATACCCAGCAAAGCCATGTCGAAAAGTGTGTAGAAATTGTTTTTCGTGATTCCCCGTTTTCGAAGCGGCTGGTCATAGGGAATCGTCACGTAGGGCAAGCCGATCTCCGCGATCATTCCCCGACCGTAGGGATACGGATCGTCGAAGCTGCGGATGATCTCCACAACCCTCCGATCGTAGAGACCAAATCCCGTGACGTGCTCAAGCAGGGGCACCTCGGCCATCGCTCGGGCTGCTTTGTAGTAGAGCCCTCGCAAAGCGAAAAACAGGGGCGATTCTTCGCTTGTCCGCTTTTGTCCGACGACCACGCTCGCGCCCCGGGACCACTGCTCCAAGAACTGCGGGATCAACTCCGGCGGATCCTGAAGGTCGGTGCACATGCAGATCACGCAATCGCCTCCAACCTCCAGGAACGCGTGGCTCGGCGAGCGGACCTGGCCAAAGTTGCGAGCGTTCACGATAACTGTCACACGGGGATCGCGAGCCACGAGTTGCCGCAGCTTTTCGACGGTGCCGTCCGTCGACGCGTTGTCGATGAAGAGCATCTCGAAGGTGTAGTCAGGAAGAGACTTGAAGACGTTTGTGAGCCGCTCGTACAACTCATCGACGTTGTCCTCCTCGTTGTAGCAGGGGAGGATCAGCCCGACGTGGCCGCCCGCCCGGCGGCTTGGCTCTCGCCCTCCAGTCCAGGTTGCAAGTTCGGGGCGATCGCCGCGGGACGCGTGAGTGTCGCTTTCCATGCTGAGAAGTTACGCTCTGGATTTGGGCCACGCAACGTACAACTCGGCAGCGTGGGCCTGAAGCTGCCTCCCAAACTTCCGACGACCACGGCGGCTTTGCGTTCGTTTAGACTACGGCGATGCCCAGTCACCGGGAGCGTATGGCTCGAAAATAGGATCAAGAATGCCTGGCGACAATCTGGAATCCCCTTCAGCCAATATGGCCCTGGAGTGCAAGGAGGCGTTGGCCGTTCTGGCCACGCTTCCCTCTAGCGTGGAAATCCTTGCGCGAATCGCGAACCGGTTGACGGCGGCGCTTCGCGGTGGCGGTGTGCTCTATTTCTGCGGGAATGGTGGGAGCGCCGCCGATGCCCAGCACATCGCAGCCGAGTTCGTGGGACGTTTTCTTCTCGAAAGGCGGCCGCTTCCGGCTGTGGCGCTGACGACGAACAGCTCGATTCTCACCGCCATCGGCAACGACTACGACTATTCGCAGGTGTTCTCGCGGCAGGTCCTCGCGCTCGTGAAGCCCGGCGACTGCGTCGCCGGCATTTCAACGAGCGGCCGGTCGAAGAACGATTTGCTCGCCTTGGAGGCGGCGCGGGAAATCGGCGCTGTCACCATTGGAATCACCGGCGGCAGCGGTTCGCCACTCCGAGAACTCTGCGACGAGTGCTTCGTGGCGGAATCGGCAAGCACGCCCCGCATTCAGGAATGCCATCTGCTTGCCTGGCACCTGATCTGCAACATGGTCGAGAAACAGGTCGCGGCAGCACAATGAATCGCCTGCGGCTGCTGGCCAGGCTCGCGATGCCGCTTGGTCTCTCTGTCGCAGCCTGTGCAACGCTGGTCTGGTATGCACTGGAGCACCGGGAACAATGGCAGGCCGTGTCGCTGGCTTCGCCATGGCTGCTCGGCGTCTCTGCCGTTGCGTCGCTGGCGGCCCTCTTAACGCCCGGCACGATCTTCTGGTTGATGACAAAAAGGGTCGGCAGGGAAGTACGTCTCGCCGAAAGCACCTGGCTTGCGGTGATGACCTCCGCCATCAACGCAGTCGTCCCTCTCCACGCCGGCGCCGCGGCACGGGCGGTCTATCTCAAACGCCGACACTCACTCAATCTCTCGGTCTTCGCTGCCACGTTTGTCGGCTACAATATCCTTCGTCTCTTCGCGGCCTCGATCGCCGCAGCCGCCGCGGGCGTATGGCTGCTAATCTCGAGGACCGTAAGTGTCGAAACTTCTTCCGCCCGCGGCGTAGCCATTGCGGGCGGGGCGTCCCCGGCGGGGCTCGAAAGCCTCGTCATGATCGCCGGTGCCCTTGCGCTGGGGGCCGCCTCGGCGTGCCTCGTGCGGCCAACGTGGCTCGGCCGTTTCGGGATCTCTCGTTGGGAGGGAAACCGTTGCCTGCAGCCTCTGATGACGTTTCAGGCAGGGTGGCACGAACTGACAACGTGCCCTCGATTTCTCCTCAAGGTGCTGGCGTTGGTCTTGATCCAGTTCGCGGCCGAACTGGTGCTCGTCTGGGCCGCGTGGGGCGCCGTGGGTGTGCCACTGTCCGCGGCAGCCGTCGTGCTGGTTACGTCGTTTGGCATTCTGACGGCACTCACCGGCCTTACCCCCGGCGGTCTGGGGATCGTGGAACTCGTTTCAGTCGGAGTCGGGGCTGCAGTTGCCGTGGAGCCGACGCACGGCATCGCCGCCGGGTTGGTCGCCCGTGGCGTATCGATGGCCGTTCTCATCGCCGCAACACCCATCGCACTGGCCAGATTGGCCACCTACCGGTAGCGAGAGCCTTGACCTACATTCGCAGTGGATCGTTTACGGCAGCGAGACCTGGGTTGATTCAAAGCCCCAACGAAGCGTTCGGGAGATCGCCTCGTCGAGTGATGTTGCCTGAGCAAGCCCGAGTTCCCCGCCAGCCCGGTCACAGTTTGGTACGTAGCGATGAGCAGTGGCCCCCGGGCCGGGCTGCTTCGCGACGAGCACCTCGGGCCGACCACGTTCTGGCCAGACCATGGCCGTGACTTGAGCCACGCGCTCGGCCAGTTGACGGATGGACACAGCCTCCTCACTGCCCACGTTGTAAGCCCGCCCAGCCCCGCCACGGAGCAGGATCGTGATGAGCCATTCGACAAGGTCGGCCGCGTAAAGATAACTGCGATACGGCGTGCCGTCACCGCTGATCCGGATCGGTCCGCCCGCAAGGGCGTCGCGGATGAAGTTGCCGATGGCAAAGTGAATGTCGAGTGGCAGGTGCGGGCCCACGAAGGCAAAGCAGCGGGCGATTGTGGCATGCACGCTGCCACCATCTGCGTCAGGCCGAGAGGCGGCTATACAAAGTTCTTCGGCTGCGCGCTTGCCTTCAGCATATGCGTTGCGCATTCCGGGCTGATCGGGCGAGAAGGGAAAGTCTTCCGGAATGTGAGTGACTTCCGGAGGCTGCCGGCCATACACGGCGCCTGAACTCGTCAGCAGGAAATGACAGGCCTGTTTTTCCCGCGCGAGAGCGAGCGCGCGCCGCGTGCCCTCCACGCATACTTCGTACATCGTCTGCGGGTCGTCGGCATTGAGCGTGGTGCTCGATTCTGTCGCGGCGTGGATGACATGCGTTACGGGGCCGGATGGAAATTCAAAGGAACGGACGTCGCCCTCGATGAATGTCAGCGCGGGATCGCGGGCGAGATGCGGGGCCTTGATGGCGAATCGGCCTGGTTCGCGGGAGAGTGCCGTTACGCGGCAATCCAGGGCGAATTTCCTGTTGGCCGCAAGAAGGGCTTCCAGGAGCCACGTTCCGAAAAAGCCAGTGCCGCCCGTGATGAAGATGCTTGCTTCGCGGAGGTCGCCCCAGAGTCGCGGAGTTCTGGCGAGTAGCGTCGCGATGTCTTGGTTAACGACGGAGTACATGCAGACCTTTTCCGTAAATTCTACTGTGCATAGCGGTTGACGGGATGGACTCGGGGAACGTTGCTTCCGGCCTCGGATCGCTATGC
>Ga0214923_10008028_pt1 | contig 11353 bp, 8 predicted proteins | sample LL1510_MetaG_FD_177993 | JGI IMG/M metagenome (GOLD analysis project Ga0214923, IMG submission 177993) | Freshwater microbial communities from Lake Lanier, Atlanta, Georgia, United States - LL-1510 | ecosystem: Environmental > Aquatic > Freshwater > Lake | place: USA: Georgia | collected 2015-10-15 | reverse complement strand
TTTACTACTTTAAATAATGCTACCGCCATAAAATCACTTAGTTCAATATCACAAAATACATTAAATATAGTAAATAACGATGATATTAATAATTTAATGGTAAATGGTGTTTTTAGATTAAAAGTAAATTTACCAAATGTTCCACCATATATTAAAGGTGAAGATTTTGATATGAATGTTGGTATAAATCCAAATTATTTTTATTTATGTATGGTTAAATTAGATCCTAATTGTAATATAATAGCATTAAATGGGTCATGTTTACAATTATATGTAGATGAAAGAAAATGTAGTAATAAAAAATTAAGTGTTAATTCTCAATTATCTCCATATAGATTAGTATTAATACCTGAAAAATATGCTCTTGATACAACATTACCATTTATAAATAATATAAATTTTACGTTAGTAAATGTAAATAATTTATTATATTTAAAAAATACAAATACAAACTATTTTCCTTCATTATTTACAGATAATTCAACAATAAATGTTACAGGTAATATGATAAATGATTCAAAATCAAATGTAGCAAATATACCAAGTTTAATTAATAACAATATATGCAATGAACACATTCAACCAATTGATTTAAATTCACCATCCTTAAATGTAAATTGTTTAATATATCCAGATAGTGAAAAATATTTAATGACGACTACAGATATTACTTTAAGTTCACCAATAGACATACAAATAAACAATAATAATACAATAAATATATCATTAAAAACGTATAATATGTATGGATTTTCAGATGATTCATATTCATTAATAATAGGTGATTTTGATATTAATACATATAAACACATAGAAATAGTTACAATCGAAAATATATTTAGTATATTCGTGAACATGGTATATTTTGATTCAAATAAAACAGGGAAGTTATCAAAAAATAATAAATTAAATTTTGTAGTTGAAAATATTTCATTACCAGTAAATTTTATTAAAAATGCAAATATTATATAAATTATTTTTTTACTAATTATCAAAATTTTATAAATTATTTTTATTATGTTAATATATAATAAAAATATATATGTCAAATATACCAAGTGATTATATGTCAACTACACAATATAGTAATAATATAACATCTTCTAATACTAAATCTTCTAATAATGAAATTATAATAATAAATAATGGCAATGTATCAACATATAATAATACTACAATTACTTCTAATAGTAATATTGAAGTATTACCTGATATTAAAATAAATTTTACAATGATATATAATTATACATCAGATGTTAATGGTTATATAAGTGGACCAAATGATAATATATTATTAATATCATATAACTCCTATTATATACAATATAATTCATATAATAAAAAACTTACTGTAACATTTATTATACCAACATCTACACCAACATCTACAATTTCATCACAATATCAAGAAATTAAACCAGAAATTAAACCAGAAAATAAACCAGAAAATAAACTAGAAAATAAACTAGAAAATAAACCAGAAAATAAATTTGAAATAAATTCAGAAATTAAATCTGAAATAAATATAAAATCAGAATTAGGATTAAAATATGTGGATAATATATTAATAAAGAATGAACATATAAAAATATTAAAAATAAGGAATGTAAATGATACGATAAATACATTATTAGAAAGTAAATTTAGATTGAGAGTTAATATACCGGAAGCATCAATAAATAATGAAAATAGAATAAAAGTTAATTCTGAAAATAATAAAAATTATTATTACTTAGGAGTAGAAAAGATTAATCCAAATTGTAACATATTAATAAATAATGCATGTGAATATAAATATGTAGATAATCGAAATTGTTTAAATAAAAATGCGAGTATAAATATACATAATTCTAATTATAGATATGTATTAATATCAGAAAAATCGGACAATATATTAAAAGAGAATACAATATTTACATTAAAAAAAAATAATAATAAATTATATTTAGAAAATATAAATACACAAAGTTATCCAAAATTATATAAAGATGATAGTGCATTAAGTGTATATGGTGATTTAATATCAAAAGGATCAAATTACACAGAAGTTCAACAAAATAGTATGAATATTGTATGTAACGAACAAATAAAGCCAATAAAATTAAACGAGGAAAGATACAACATATCATGTAAAATAAAGATGGATGGTAATATGTATTTAACAACAACAAATAATCAAGAGTCATGTTCATCGATTACGATAACAATAAACGAGGATAATATAAATGAAAATACTATAAATATAAATATAAATAAATACAGCATATATGGAGTCATAGAGGATATATATACATTAATAAAAAACAATAATATAGAGAGAGTTAGTAAAAAAAATGATATATATAATTTAAATATGGTTACAATAGATTTAAATAAAAATAATGTAAATAAATTAAATTTCAATATTGAATTAGTAGAGTGTTCAAACAAAATATATGAAAATAATATATTTTATCTTGATTAAATAATTTTGTATATATTTAATATATAATATAATGAAATATTTTATTGATAATAATAAAATTTCATACAAATTAATAATTTTAATTACTATAATAATTGTAATTTTATTAGTTATTTATTTTAATTCTTATAATTTGTTATATAATAATTATAATAATTATGATAATTATAATATTAATGAATATTCTAAAGACTATTTTGTAAATACTGAAAATTTGAATGGGTTGCCTGTAACAAATGGTTTAATTGCATTATATAATATTAATAGTTATTCAAATAGAATATTAAAAGATTTATCAGGAAATGGGAATGATGCAATATTAAATGGGATAATTACGCCAATGGATAATTATATAATTGGGACAATAGATAGTTCAATAGAATTCCCTGATACAATATTACCAGAAAAATATACATTTTTTCATATAGCTAAATATAATGGTGTAAATAAGGGAAGAATATTTTCAGGTATTGGTAATGATTGGTTATCTGGATTTTGGAATAATAGAACTGGTGTTGCATATCATGAAGATTGGTTAACAATTAATAGTAATGTTCCTGATACTTGGATAATATCTACAGATCAAAATAGTATATATAGAGCTAATTTAAATAATTATACATCAGGATACGGAAATGCGTCAACTCATTTATCAGTTAATTCTACGAAAGACAAAAATTTAAGCAAATCAGATTGGGCGATAGCATGTATGATAGTTTACGATAGGATATTAACATTAGATGAGATAAAATTAGTAGAAAATTATTTATTAATAAATTACAAAAATTTATTAAAGTCATTAATAATAGAAACACCGATAGTAACTGTTGATGATATAATAAATATATCTCCAATAATTAATAAAAGTGAAAGTGAAAGTGAGAGTAAAGTATTAAAATATAATTTATCAGCAAATGCAATATCAAATAATACAACAATCACGAGTGAAAGTATACTTAATAATAAAATAGTAAATGGTAAGATACTAAATATAAAAACAGAAGATGATATAAAAATATTAATGGTTGATGGTAAATTTAGATTAAGAGTAAATATACCATTAATGCCGCCATATATAAAAGGGAATGATTTTGATTTAATAAATGGTATAAATCCAAATTATTTTTATTTATCAGTTGAGAAATTAGATCCGAATTGTCAAATTTATGGGAAAAATATTAATTCCGAAGATAATATAAATGAGGAAAAAATAAATTGTAAATTAAATTCATGTTGTTCTAGTATATATATTGATAATAAAGATTGTGTAAATAGGAAATTAAGTTCAAATTTAGATAATGCATATAGATTAGTATTAATACCAGCAAGATATGCATTAGATGAAAATTATCCATTTAAAAATATAGAATTTACATTAATAAACAATAATGGATTATTATATTTAAAAAATGTTAATACAGGATATTTACCCAAATTATTTATTAATGATAAACAAGATTTAATAAATGGTAACATTGTAAATGATGAAAAAACTAATATTAGTAAAATATCAAGCGAGTTAACTAATATAATATGCAATGAACAAGTATCACCAATAAATATGGCAACAAATACAATAAATATATCATGTTTAAGTAATCCAGATACAACAAAATATTTATTAAGTACAAAAGAGGTAGATAAAAGTTCACCAATAAATATAAGTATAAATTCAGGAAAGATAAATATAAACTTAAACAAGTATGATATATATGGTAATGTAGATGAAGTATTAACATTAACAACATGTAATTTTGACGTAAATACATTTAAATATATTGAAAAAATAACAAAAGATTTAACAACATATTTAATAAATTTAGTATGTTTAAAAAAAAATCCAGAAACAAATAATAAATTAAATTTTATGGTAGAATTAATAGAATTTTCAAAATATTTTAGTGAAAATTCAAATATATATAATTTAGAATAAAAAATAAATATATTTTAATTTTATTTATTAATATTTTATAATATTAATATATAATATCATTTTATAATGGGAAATAAACAGAGTAGTTCATCAAATTCGTCTTCTACAACTACTGTATTAGATCAAAGTATAGTAAATAATTTTAATAAAAGTTTATTTGATACAAGTATTGATGTTTTAGTTAAAAATGCAAGTTCTTGTTCATCTTCTGTTAATGCTAATAATGATTGTAATTTTAGTAATTTGACTGCTGCAGGACCTGTAAATATTGGAGGTAATCAGAGTAATGATGCAACAGTATCATTTTCATGTGTACAAGCAAATGATGCACAATCAAGTATGGCTACAGCGATGATGTCTAAAGCATTAAGTGAAATGCAAACAGCTGCAAAAATAGGATTAGAAGCACAACTAGCTTCAAAAGCGGATTCATCTACAAATACAGGAGCAGGAAGTACAGCTATTGCGAATACATCTAATACAAAATCGAGTAATAATAATACAGTTAGTATAACAAATCAAAATATTCAAAATATTCAAAATATTTATGAACAAAAATTAAAAACTAATTTTACAACTGATACTGTCAGTGAATGTATTGGTAAAACAACTGTTAGTAATTCATTAAGCGCTTCAGGTATTACTTCAGGTTCTAATATTAATGCAAATTGTGTTCAAAGTAATACTGTTAAACAAGTTTCTGAATGTAAACAATTAAATAAAGCAATTACTGATACAACTAATCAAGTTTTACAAGAAGTAGGTATTGCTGTCGCTGCTGAATCTACTACTCAAAGTGCAACTGCTGCAAAATCAGAATCATCAAATACTGTAGTTTCTACAGGTCCTATTCAAGATTTATTTACTGGAATTTCAGGTGTTTTTACAGCAGCATCAAGTAGTTATATTTATTGTGTCGCTTGTTGCTGTATTGTTTTAATTTTAGTATTAGTAGGCGGTGCAGTTTTCATGCAGATGAAAGGAGGAAAAGGTGGTAAAATGAGTGGTAAAATGGGTATGGCAATGAACATGATGGGTGGTGGTATTGATATATTAAGTTCAATATCATCTAGTTCAATATTATCAAGCGATGTTACTAGTTTATTATAATAATTTATGTATTTTTATATAAATTAATTATAGTAATGGAGAATATTGAATTTATAATAATAATGATATTAATCACAATAATGATAATATTTTATGGTGGAAAAAATAATGTACATATAGTAGAATATAATTCAAATTATTTTGATAATTACAATAATATTTATATTTTAAAGAATAAATTAAATAATTATAAAATGGATAATTTAAATTATACATCAATAGAAGATATAAATAATATTTTAAATATAATATTACCTAATTATATTAATAATTATTATATTAAAATAGAACCATATTCATATTTTGAAATTAAAAATGTTATTAATCAATTAGAAAGTAAAAATCAAATAATGTTAATTTATAATCATAATAATTATAAAAATATAGAATTATTAGTTAATACTGATTATCAAAATGATAAAAAAATTGGTTACTTTTATAATTTAACAAAAGAATTATCAATTACAAATATGTTTGATATTTATAATAATAATGATAAAAAAGTTTATATTACTATATTTATTTTAAAAAAACCATATTGGTATTATTAATCAAAACATAATTGAATTTCTTTATTAATATGTGGATTATCACATTTTAAATCATTTTCAATTCCATCATATTTAATATATAATTCATTAATTGTATTTTTATTTATTTCAATTATTGATTTTAATTCTATAATCAATATTTTTATTTTATCTATTTTTTTTTCAAAATCTTTTATTGATATTGATTTTTTAAATGAATCTAAAAATGATATTATAATATCATCATTTGTTAAATTTAATTTATTTTGTATGTATTTTTTTATATTTTCTGGATTTAATTCTGAAAATAATATTACCAAGTTTTCATCTGGTATTGGTAAATCATATATATTATCCAATTCATTTAGTGTAATTGGTGATAATAAACTTATATTTTTATTAAATATTGGTGTTTCTGATCCAATTTTATATTCTTCATTCATTCTTGGAGTTGTTGTTCTACTTGATGCAGAACTTGATACTAAACTTACCAAACTTACTGAAGAACTTGATGCAGAACTTGATGCAGAACTTGAATATTCACTGATTGGAGAAAAATGTTTATCATTAGTACGAATTAATAATTTTTTGATTATACGTTGATTATTTGGTTTTTGATATATTTCATATATTTTATTAAATTCGTATTGTAATTTTGTTGATAATTTACTACTTTCATATTTTTTTTTAAATGAAATCATCATATTGTAATGAATATTAAAAGTATCAAATGATTTTATATTTGAAAAGTTAATAAAATAAAGCATACAACTAATATTTGTATATTCAAAATTATTTTTTGATAACAATTGTATTAGTTCATATCTTACAAAATTATTTTTGTAAAAATATCCAAATATCATATGAAAATTATCTGACATTCTTTTAACCCGAATTTTTGACAAATATTTTAATTTATCTGAATACAATTCAAGTTTTTCTACTTCATCTTTTATTATTGAATTTGATAAATAATCCATATTATCATTATAATAATTAAAAAAGATATTTTTATTATCTTTTCTAAAATTATTAATTTTCTCTTCAATATTTGTTTCATTATTTTTCTCTAAATCAAGACTTAATAAAACTTCTTTTTTAAATAATTTGATTGCTTCAATGTATAAATTATATTTTTCATTTATAATAATATTAATTAATTTTAATCGAAAATTATTTATGTCTTCATCTTTATTTGCAAAAATCTTTTGAAAAAATCTTTTATAATCATTATGATATTTTGGAATAATAAAAACTTTCTCAATAACTGATGTTATATTATCACTACATGCACTAAATATCATTTCCTTTATTAAACTCATTATGAATTCTTGTGGATAATGATACATCATAAAAATTAATGAATCATTATAAAATGATTCATTAATTGATATATCTTGAAATTTTGAAAATAGATTCATTATTATATATTCTTTTATATCTTTGAATAATATCGGAAATTCACCAGTTAATTTATCATAAATAATTTGTGAATATCTTTTATCATCATTTTTATTAAATCCATTTTCATTATTTAATAATGCACCAAATATTGATTCTCTAACGTATTCGTCTTTTTCATCTTTAATAAAATTATTATTTTTATCTTTAATTTTATTATCATGAAATAATAATAAATGATTATAATCATTTATTATTACTATTATCGTCTTTATTATTTCTTCCATTTTAATTTTTATCCATTCTTGCCTTTCCATTTCGTTTTTATCAAAAAATTCAATAGAATCATTTTTTGATAACCAAACAGCATTCGTTAATAATGAATATTCTGTTTTTGATAAAAACTGTTTTATTGATCTATAACTAATTTCATTTATCTTCTTTTTTGTGATATCATCATTAATTATTACTAATAATGATTTAAGTGCTATATGCTTTGATTTTTTACATAATTCTTGTATTAAATCTGCTACATTTTTTTGGCCATATTGTTTATGTAATATTATTTTATTATTTTTATTATAAGTATTTATAATCACATTATCATTAAATGATGATAATTTTATAAATTGCCATTTAATATTTTCTTTTGAATTAATAGTTATATATTCATCGTCATTTAAACTACTCGATTCAATAGATTGCATTTGTTAAATGTATTAGTAAGTTTGATATCTAAGTATCCATATTATTTAAGTAATTATTTGTAATTTCAATTTTTATTATATAAAATAAACTAAAATATATAATAAATAACTATAAAGTATTATTTTCAATTAAATTAATTAAATGATGGTATTTATGTGAATTAAATAAAATATTTCCATGACTAGAATCTGGTGTATCAATCATAAATGATTTTGTAAAATCTTTAATATTATCATAGACAGTTTCAGCACTAACAACATAATCATATTTATGGAATATAAATATAAATTTATCATTAATAACATCTGTTGAATCATAAATCCAATAAGTTGGTCCACAAAAATATCTATAACTTATATTTTTTAGATAAATTGAATTATATATTAAAAAATTAATTAATTTATCAAAAAGATATTGAAATATATTATTTTTAGAATAACAAGGATTTTCTGCATGTTTATGAATTTTACAATAATCTTTATAAAAATAAATAGGATCAATTGAAATATTTTTTTGAAATAATGATGATCGTTTATCTTTAAATAATATAGATGAAATTAAAGAACCAAAACTATGTGATATAATGACAATATTATTATAATTATGTGAAATTAAGAAATCATAAATTAAATTGTTAAGTTTATTTTTTAATAAAAATACATTTTGTGATGAATATAAAAAGTATGAAATATTTGGTAATATAACAATTATAATATTATAAGTTTTTGATAGTTTTAATAATACTGGAAAATAAGGAAAATATGAGAATCCAAATCCATGTATAAATAATAATGTTTTTTTTGTTGGATCATAATTATTATATAAAAATCCAATTGAGTTATTATCAACTACTTTATAATTAAATTTATAAATATATATCATCATATAATGTAAAAAATTAAATATTGTTTTTATAATTAAAGTTAATATTAATGGATTAAATGTAAAATTAAAATACGTTTTACCCCATTCATACACAATATATTTATTATTATCAGAATCTAAATTAGAAAATTTCAAATTTAATTTATTTTCAATAATTTCTCTAATATCATTAATTTTATCTAAATACTGATTACATAATATATTATTTCTAATAATATTATTTATTTCATTTAATGATAATGTAGAAATATCAACTTCATCGCTTATTGAATCGAATTTATTAATATCATATGATATTGATGTTTTTAAAATATTTTCAAGTTCATTTTTTGATGTATTTTTAATAGCATTTATTAAACTATTTATTTGTTGTTGATTAATTATTTTTTTTTGTGGTTTTAATAATTTATGATATATTATAATATAATTGATCCAATTACAAAATTCTAATATTGATATTATTAATATTATTGTTGATATTTTTGGATGTATTATAGAATTATATAATAAATTTGTAAATGTAATAATAGAAGATAATGGACTTAATAATTGTTGTAACATTTAAATATTGAATTGTTGTTTTTATATATTAAATCTTAATTAAATATTTTTTATATAATTATAAATTAAATGAATATAATTTCTACTAAATTAGACGATTATTATATAAATCCATATAAATTTATATATAAAAAAGAATCTACTATTATTGATATTCTCGATAAATTAATTAGTAATTCAAATAATAAAGGTCATAATGTTATTATAAAAGAAGAAAATGATAATAAATTTAATCCATTATTGTTTAAACTAGTTGCAAATAATAATGTTGGACAATTAGAAAATACATTAATTAATAATAAAAATATTAATGTTAATGAACAAGATAAAGATGGTGATACACCATTACATATTGCAGTATTTTTATGTAATATACAAATTGTTTCTATATTATTAAATAATAATGCTAATTTATTAATTAAAGATAAATGGGGACAAATACCAATACATAGATTATGTTTTAGTATAAATGATGTAAAAATATTAGAATTGATAAATATATTTTTAAAATTAAATAATAAAAATATATTTAATGAACAAGATAATTATGGTAATACGGCATTGCATTTAATTTTAAAACATATAATAAAGAATAAAATATTACTTACAAATATTCATAAATTAATAATAAAAAATATTAAAAAAATAATGAATATCAAAATTAAAAATAATGATAATCAAAATATTAATGATCTAATTAAAATTATTAATAATTCATAAATTAAAATTTTTTAAAAAATATCATTATTATTATAACAATTGTTATTAATAATATTCCAATAAATAAACATTGATTTATATCTAATTCTGTTAATATATTATCCATTTTTTCTAAATAATTTTTTCCTTCTGTTATTTCTTTATTTATGTCTTTGTTTGTTTCTTTATTTATGTATTTATTTATGTCTGTATCTATTTCTTTTTGGTTTATAACATCTTCATTTTTTTCTATTATTTTAGTAAAATTTTCATTTTGATTATTATTGTTATTATTAATATTATTATAATTTGATGATAATGATAAATTATCATATTCAGTTGGTTTTTTATATACTATTTTTATATTAGAATTATCCATTAAAATTTATATTATATTATAATTAAATATATTTTTATTTATAATAAAACAATATTTGATACTGTCATTACTATCTTATTAATCTTGTAATTTGGAGTTATTGATGATGTTACTTTATTAGTTGTATTTGTTCCACTAGTAGATATATTATAACCACTTGATGAGAATTGTGTTGATGTATTATTTGTTGCAGTTAAATAAAATAATGACTCATCAGATGAAAATATTGATAATACATTAGGTGATAAACTACTTGGAACTCCATTAAATAATGCTTCAGGTAATATCATTAACATATAGAATGATTGATTATTTAAAGTGTTATTACCTAAATATAATGAATTAGCAAAAAGATAGTCATTATCAGTCGATAACATTTGTAATGAACTATTATAATAAGTGACAACACCAGTTGAGCATAATGTGCTATTATCTAATCCGAAATATGATTTACTGATATTTTGACCAAAAACAATTTGGTTAGTAGGATCAATAGTCATACCAGCACTATTATTATTACTTAAGAACATATAATACATATTTGGACAAGTTGAGACTGTTGGTGGATTAATAATACCTCCATCTAATAATGGTTGTAATGTTAATACTTGAATATTATATCCTGATAAATTTAATTTTTCAATTACATTACTATTAATAAAATAATATACTAAAGATGTACT
>Ga0214923_10008027_pt1 | contig 11353 bp, 10 predicted proteins | sample LL1510_MetaG_FD_177993 | JGI IMG/M metagenome (GOLD analysis project Ga0214923, IMG submission 177993) | Freshwater microbial communities from Lake Lanier, Atlanta, Georgia, United States - LL-1510 | ecosystem: Environmental > Aquatic > Freshwater > Lake | place: USA: Georgia | collected... | reverse complement strand
CACCCAGTCGAGCGCGCGCAAACTGTCCAATATGGCGCCGCGAATGCGCGGGATGGCGTACGACTCGAACTTCACGCCGTCGGTGGGTGCGAAGCGGTCGATTGCCTGCACGAGACCGACCATGCCAGAACTCACGAGGTCGTTGGTCTCCACTCGTTTGGGCAAGCCCGCCGAGAGACGGCCGGCAACGAACTTGACGAGCGAGGCGTAGTGCACGACCAAGAAGTCGCGGGCTGGCACGTGTTTGTCGTCGTGCCAGCGCTTCCACGCTTCGTCGACGGTGAGACGTTCGGGCCGTGGGTTCATGCGCGCGGGTGCGACGCTCCGTACGCCGTCTTCAATCGTTCTTTGCTCACGTGGGTGTAGCGCTGCGTGGTTGCGACGTCGGCATGGCCGAGCAGTTCTTGCACGGTGCGGAGATCGGCTCCGTTGTCGAGCAAGTGCGTGGCGAATGTGTGACGCAGCGCGTGCGGGTGCGTGGGCGACGCCGCGCGGTCGTCGATCAGACGTCTCACGTCGCGCGGCGTGATGCGGCGACCGCGGTGGTTGAGAAACAGCGCGAGCTCGTCGACGTGCGATGAACGATCGCTCTCGTCGCCGAGCACTTCGTGGCGCACCTTCACCCACTCGCGGATCGCGTCGATCGACGGTTTGCTCACTGGCACCTGTCGTTCTTTGTTGCCCTTGCCCATCACACGCACGACACCACGGCGCGAATCGATCGAGTCGACGTCGAGCGAACAGAGTTCGCTCACGCGAAGCCCGCTGCCATAGAGCATCTCCACCACCGCGTCGTCGCGCAGATGACGCCAGCGTGGGTGGCCTTCTGGGTGTTGCTCCAACAGTGCGCGCAACTGTTCGGAGGTCAGCACTTTGGGCAGTCGCCCCTTGTCGGAAGGCGTCTTCACCCCGAGCGTCGGGTCGACCTTCACCTTGCCGTTGCGCGACAGCCACCCGAAGTAGCGGCCGAGGGCAGCTTTCTTGCGCGAGATGCTGCGACGAGCCAGCTTGCTCGTGGTGAGAAACGCGACGTACGAACGAATGTGGGCTTTCGTGACCTGGTTCGGCGCCTTCACCCCGTGGCGCTCGACCCAGTCGGCAAACATGCGCACATCGCGCTGATACGCGCTCACAGTGTTGGCAGCCGACGCCGTGAGCGAGGTGACGAACCCGCCGATGTTCCACCGATCGGCTGCGCTCACGCCTCAAACGGTAGTTGCCGCGCCGAACGCGACTGCGCGCGGCACAGCCACGACTGATACGACAGCGCACGGCGTCACCGCCAGCGATGCGAGCGTCACGACGCAAGCAACGCCTCCCACCATCCGCCGTTGACGACAGCCCAGCCCTGTGCCTCGAGACGACCGAGCCGCACCGCGACGTCTTCGATCGGTAGGTCGAGTTCGGCAACGAGATGGTCAAACGTGCTCGGCCGTCGTGCCAATGCGTCGAGCACCACTTTGTCGGCTGCCGACGGGCGTGGGCGCGCGTCGCTGCTCGCTGCGAGACGGTGATGGTCGATGCCGAGCGCCACGAGCACGTCGGCCACGTCGCACACCGATGTGGCGCCCTGCGCGATGAGTGCATTAGTGCCTGCACTCGTGTCGCTGTGCGGCGAGCCGGGCACCGCCAGCACGGTGATGCCACGTTTTGCGGCCTCGTCGACCGTGATCATCGAGCCGCCCGTGGCGCGCGACTCCACCACCACGAGCAACTCGCTCGCCATCGCCAGTATGCGGTTGCGCAGTGGAAAGCGGAACGCATCGGGTGCGCAACCCGGCGGAGACTCCGACACGATGACGCCGCGCTCGGCGACTTGCTGCCAGAGCGTGGCGTGTTCGCGCGGGTACACGACGTCGAGACCCGAGGCGACTACGGCGATTGGTGCGGCGATTGGTGCGGCGAGGTTTGCGGCGATTGGCGACTCGATGTTCGCGGCGATCGGTGCGGCGAGGTGTGACTTGCCGTTCGACGCGACAGATGACATCGCATCGAAGGCGTCGATCACCCCACGGTGCGCAGCCGCGTCGATGCCGCGTGCAAGCCCCGACACGACCGACACACCGTTGCGAGCGAGTTCGCGACCCAGCCGTCGCGCGAAGTGGCGGCCTGCTGCGCTCGCTGCGCGAGTGCCGATGATGCCGACACGGCGATTGGCAAAAGCCGATACGTCTCCTCTCGCGAAGAGCACCGCGGGAGCGGCGAAATCTCCGCGTATCGACGCGGGATACTCCGCATCAGTGGTGAGCAGCACCCGAATGTCGCCGTCGTGCAGTGCTGCAGCCATCTGGTCAAGCAGCTGCACGGTTGCGGCTCGACGCAACGCGCGGTCGAGCCCGTCTTGTCGCAGCATCGCCGCGATGTGCTCTGGTGCCGGTGCCTCACCACGCACTACTTGCCACGCCGGCAGCACGCCGAGACCGCGCATCAGAGTGCGCAACCTTTGCGGCCCGATGCCGGGCAGCGATGCGAGTGCAGCAGCGACGACGCGATCGTCATACGTCGGTTCGATGGTCTCCGCGTGCGAGAGATCGCTGTTCATCGCGCACCACCAGCAAGCGTCGACAGTGCTGTGCGCAATTGCAGTGCGGTCGCCACGTGCGACTCGCCCACCAGGTCTGGCGCATCGTGCAGGTCGGCGATAGTTCGGGCGACGCGACGCACGCGATGCAGGCCGCGTCCGCTCAGCCGACCCGACTCGAGTTCGCGCCGCAGCAGGGCGCGCGCCGCCGGCTCAAGCGGCGCATAGGTGTCGAGGTCGTCGACGGCGATGTTGGCATTCACACCACCGTTGCGTGCGGCGGCAATAGCCCTCGCTTGCACCACGCGCGCAGCGACCAACGCTGACGACTCACCTGGTCGGCCGTCGACCAAATCGTCAACGCGAGGCAACCCGACGGCCAGCCGCAGATCGAACCGATCAAGCAACGGCCCCGAGAACCTCCGCAGATACTTCGCTCGTGCAGAGTCGTCGCACACGCAGACACCTGGCGTGCCAGCACCGCACGGGCACGGATTCGCCGCGGCGACGAGCAGGAATCGCGCAGGAAACGTGAGCGTGGTGCGCGCCCGCGACACGCGAACCACGCCTTCTTCGATGGGCTGACGTAACGCATCGAGCACGCTCGGGGCGAACTCACCAAGTTCGTCAAGGAACAACACTCCCTCGCTCGCCAACGAGACCTCACCCGGACGCATCGCTGACGTGCCGCCACCGATGAGCCCGACCATAGAGATGGAGTGGTGCGGTGATCGAAACGGTGGCCGAGTAATGCGACCGCTCGGTGGCATCGCAACATGGGCAGCGGAGTGCACCATGGTGCACGAGAGTGCTTCGTCGTCGCTGAGCGGCGGAAGAATGCCCGGCAGACGCCGAGCAAGCATCGACTTACCGGCGCCCGGCGGACCAACCAGCAACACATGGTGTGACCCAGCAGCCGCAACTTCGAGTGCAAGTCGCGCTGCTGGCTGACCGCGCACGTCGGCGAGGTCGGGATGTGGTGCCGCATCGGGCAGCACGTCAGACGAGTTGCTCGAGATCCATTCGTCTTGACCACGCAAACAGGCGATGGCGTGAGCGAGATCGCTCGCCGCCACTACGTCGCTGGCACCTGCTGCCCGCGCGGCCGCCACGTTGCCCGCTGCAACCACCACTCGCCTGTCGCGCACCGCCGCAACGAGCGGTGCTGCGCCAACGACACTGCGCAACGAGCCGTCAAGACCGAGCTCGGCGACGAAGGCGAATTGTTTTGCCGATTCTGGCGATAACTGCTCGTCGGCGATGAGCACCGCGACGGCAATCGCAAGATCGAGACCCGCGCCGCCCTTGCGCTCGCCGCTCGGCGCGAGATTGACCGTGATGCGACGGTTGGGCCACGCGAAACCGCGCGAGAGAAACGCGGCACGCACGCGGTCGCGACTCTCGCGGCACACCTCGTCGGGTTGACCGACGATGGTGAAGCCGGGCAAACCCACACCGACGTGCACCTCAACATCGACGGCGCGCCCGACGACACCGAGCAATGTGGTCGAGCGGACACTTGCGAACATGGTGCCTCCGGATGACGAGTGGTGAGCGACGCGCATGCAGAGGCGCGCCGTACGAATGCCGTATTGCCTGGCCGTGACCTGAGAGAATGAAACGGCGATGTTGGTTCTCAAGCGATGTGTGCACGGTCTGGCGTTGACGGCGGCGGCGCTGTCGTGCGTCGCACTTGCGGCATGCGCCGAAACCCCGCGCACCGCGACCAACTTCTGTCGTGTGCTCGCCGACCGAATTGACGAGATGACCGAGGCGCCGACTGACAATGCTTCGGTGAACCGACTGATCGACCACTACTCGCGCCTCGCAGAAGTGGCACCGATTGAAGTCGAGGGCGACATTGTCGCGTTGCGTGACCTCTTTATCGCTGCGTCAAAGGTGAACGTGAACGACCCCGAGAGCGTGCAAGAGGTTGCCGACCTCGCGTATCAAGCAGACGGTGCAGCCGAAGCAGCGGGCATCTATGCGGGCGCAACGTGCGGTGTGGACTTGTCGACCGGCTTTGCGGTGCAGGTACCAGAGATGCCGGCGATTTCTGAATCGCCCGCGACGACCGTCGCGCCGTAACGAACGACGAACGTAGTGCGACGCGTGGTGCGACGCGTGTCGCGCCGCGTGTTACGACTCGTGTCGCGCCGCGCGCCAGCAGCGACTTAGCGAATCTCGCCGCGCTTCAAGATGACTTTGTCGACCAGACCGTATTCTTTGGCCTGTTCGGCGGTGAACCAACGGTCGCGCTCGGAGTCACGCTGAACGTCTTCGATCGGCTTGCCTGAGTGGAATGCCGTGAGCTCAGCCATGCGGCGCTTGGTGTACGCCAACTGCTCGGCCTGGATCGCGATGTCGGCAGCCTGACCGCGTAGACCGGCGAGCGGCTGGTGCATCATGATTCGCGCGTTGGGCAACGAGTACCGCTTGCCCTTGGTGCCGGCGGTGAGCAAGAACTGCCCCATCGATGCGGCGAGACCCACGCACACCGTCGCCACGTCACACGCGACGAACTGCATGGTGTCGTAGATGGCCATGCCCGCGGTGACCGAGCCACCGGGCGAGTTGACATAGAGCCAGATGTCGCTCTTGGGATCTTCGCCTTCGAGGAAGAGCAACTGCGCGCAGATTTGATTGGCGATCGTATCGTCGACTTCTGACCCGAGCATGATGACGCGGCTCTTCAGCAGGCGGTTGAAGATGTCGCCGCGGCCGTCCATGCCGCCTTCGAGGGCCATCGGCACGTTCGCCGCACCGGCAGTGGTCGCCCCGTGCACGAGCGGTGAAGCGGACGACGGCATGAGCGGTGAAGTCATGCGCGCAAGGCTAACGGCTTGGGCGTCTCACGACGGATGCCACTGAACACGATGGCAACACGTTCGTCGTTCGACACTCGATCTCGCGCCGCAAGCAGACCGGCAAGACCCGACGCGCCCGTCGGGCTCACGTCGATATCGGTGGTGCGGTGCGCGAGCTCGTACGCCTCATGCACGTGGCGTTCGCTCGCCACCACTGGCCAGCCACCGCTCGCGCGCATCGCGCGACAGACCGACACCCAGTCGTAGGTCTCGTCGTCGAGAATGCCGTCGGCAAACGACGTCGGCGTACCCGACCAGGGCGTCATGCACTCGCCCCAGTGAGTCGCAGCGTCGATTGCGGTCTTGTATTTCGAGCTCGCCTGCCACGCGCGTGCGAGCGGTGCGCAGCCTTCTGCCTGAACGGCGTGCAGCGCGGCGCGAGTGCCGCCGGCGTGGAAACCTTCGGCGAGGCTCGCCGCAAATGCTCCCCCACCCACCTGCACGAACAGTCGCGCGATAAGCGGAGGCTCCATGTGTTCGGCGACGTACGCCATCTCCCATCCGATGGTGCGGCCGCCATCGAGACACCATGCGTTCTCCGGGCCCTGCACACCGAACGGAATCGCACCGTCGCGCGTTGCTTCGCGGAAGCGATGCACACATGGGTCACCTGGCGGGTCGTCGGCTCGGCGCGGGCAATGAACCATGTCGGCACCGAGGTCGCGCAAGCGCTGCACGAGCACAGCGTCGGCGTGCTCGGGCACGAACACCTGGATGGGCCACTTCAGTGCGTGAGCAAGCGTGCTGGCAGCAAACGCGGCATTGCCGCAGCTGGCGATAGCGAGCGGCGGTCGTGGGTTCGTTGCGGTGCCACTCGACGAACCTGATGCACTCGACCACGGCGCGAGCCCGAGACGTTCAGCCGCCACGAGATGCAGCAACTCGGTGAAGAGGTGGCGAGACTTCTGCGAGCCTGCCACATTGTGTGTCTCGTCTTTCACCCACACGCCACCGTTCTGCGAGAAGCCGAGCGCATCCGACAACTTGTCGGCGCGCGCGAACGGAGTAAACACGAAACCGGTGCCGGCTACTGACGCGATTTTCGCGTCGAGTTCTTCGATGAGCGCGTCGCGGTCGTCTTCGCTCATGCCGTTGGCGTCAGCGAATGCATCCCACGCGAGATACCGGCGGAATGCGATGAACGGGTTCTTGTGTTTCGTGCGGCGCAACGGCGCCACGTCACTCTCGATGAGCAGCACGTGGTGACGATCGTTGCCCTTGGCGTTGGGGCAACGCCACGACAGCGGCGTCTTCACATCGACGCGCGATCCGCACGCGGCGCAACGCAACGAGCGGACGATGGGCGGTTTGGCGCGAGGGTTGGCGCGCGGGAGCGTCGAATCGCTCATCGTCGGCCGCGGCGCTGCGGCAACCTCAGCCTGCGACGCGACGGTTGAAGTCGTCAATCATCGCATCCCACGCCGGAACGAAGCGGCGCAAGTCGCGCCAGAACGTCTGCGAGCGGCGGGCTTCGAACACTTCGAGCGGCGTGCCCTGCTGCTCGACCCAGGTGTAGTAACCGAGGTTGAACACTCGGTTGCGATCGCGCTCGTCGCAGTCGAGCATGTGGTCGGTGGTGACCGAACCGAGGTGCTCGGCGAACACTTCGGCCGCATCAGTCGTGCCAAAGCTTCCGTTGAATCGCTTGGCCAACGTCTTGCGGCGCTCGCTCGGGTAGAGATCGGCGCCGTCAGTGGCGATGGTGATGAGTGCATCGTTGGGGCCGAGACCACGGAGCTTGGCGACCTTAATGGCAGCAATCACGTTGGCAATCGCCGAGAAACCGAAGTGCTTCAGCACCTTCAGCGTTTCTTCGGGCACCTGCTTGCGCTCGTGTAGGTAGCGAAGGCCGTCGTCGGTGTTGAAGAGCACGTCGAGTTCGTCAGTGGCGCGATCAGACACGTCAATGACGAGGTCGGTGTTCATCACGTTGTGAATGAGAGGGATGTGCTTGTCACCGATGCCCTGAATGTTGTGCTCGCCAAAACCGTTCTCGAGCATCGTCGGGCACTCGAGCGCCTCGACCGCGCCGATTGCGGTGCCGAACAGCTCCTTCAAGCGGTCACCAGCGGCGATGGTGCCAGCCGAACCGGTGGCGCTCGTGAAGGCAGCCAGACGCAGCTTGTCGTTACCGGTGCGTGCGCGCACCGTGTCGAACACGTGGGCGAGCGCGTTGCCCGTGACCTGCCAGTGCACCAGGTGGTTGGCGAACTCGCAGAACTGGTTGAAGATGAAATTGCGCGGGTCTTTGCGCATCTCGTTGCACGCGTCGTAGATCTCTTTGACGTTGCTCTCGGTTCCGGGCGTGCGCACCACGTCGCTCGGGTCGCTCGTCCACTTGTCGAGCCAGTCGAAGCGTTCTTGCGACATTCCGGCTGGCAGCACGGCCACGCCGCGCGCACCCATGATCTTGCTAATCGCCACGCCGCCACGCGCATAGTTGCCGGTTGATGGCCAGATCGCGCGATGCTGCGTGGGGTCGAACTGTCCGGTGATGATGCGCGGCGCGAGACACGCGTACGCCGCGAGCACCTTGTGTGCGGTGATCATCGGAAAGCGGTCGCCGAACATGACAATGATCGGGCTTTCGATGCCGGTGAGCGACGAGGGCAGCACGACGTGGTCGGGCACCTGCACGCGGTTGCCCGCCATGTCGTTATACCAATGCACGCGGAAGAGATTGCGGGCGTCTGGTGAGTTCTTGTCGACGCCTTTGGTGGTCGAGGCGTCGATCTTGCGCGGGTCGGCGAGTTGCGCGAACGTCGGAAGCACCACTTTGCGCTCGCGGCAGCGTGCGACGCTCGCAGCGAGCGCTTTCTCGTCGACGATGCGATCGGCAAGACCGAGCTGGTCGATCATTGCGGTATCGCGAGACATGCTGGCGTGTTGCGCGCTTGGCGCGGCGGTGGCAGTCACCTTTACATTCTGTCAAACCAGCAGCGGCACTACTACCCTGAACGAACGCGGGCCGGCGTAGCCCAATGGCAGAGGCACGGCGCTTAGGACGCCGCCAGTGAGAGTTCGAGTCTCTCCGCCGGCACGGATGAGCACGTCGCCGTCAGCCCATCGCCCCACTGCGGGCGCCCCACGAGTGGTGAGCGACCTGCCTACTCCTGCCGTTTTGGTCGACGTCGACGCGCTCGAGCACAACCTCGCCACGATGGCAGCCCGGCTGCCCGGAGCTCTCTTGCGCCCGCACGTGAAGGCGCACAAGAGCACCGCACTGGCCGAGATGCAGCGCCGCCACGGCCACCGCAGTTTCACCTGCGCCACTGTGCGCGAGATGATCGGCATGGCACACGCCGGGCTCGGCGATGACTTGTTGTTGGCCAACGAAGTGCTCGACGTCGAACGGTTGCGGTCACTTGCAGCACTGCAAGACCGGGCGATGGTGACCGTCGCAGTCGACTCCGACGCCACAATCGACGCAGCGGCAAAGGCCGGAATCCGACACGTACTCATCGACGTGAACATCGGTCTGCCGCGTTGCGGTTGCCAACCACGCGACGCTGGTCGACTTGCAGATTTTGCCCGCAGTCGCGGCATAGATGTGCGCGGAGTGATGGGCTACGAAGGCCACTTGATGGTGAGTGACGATCGCGACGCGCAACGACGCGAAACACTTTCTGCGATGCAGGTCTTGCGCACGGCTGCGCGCGACGTTGGCGGTGTCATCGTGTCGGCGGGCGGCACGGGCAACCACGACGTGCATGCAGAACATCTGCATGACACCGGCGTCACCGAAGTGCAAGCCGGTTCGTACGCATTGATGGACACGTATTACTCAACGCTCGGGCTACCGTTCCGCCAAGCGCTCACGATTCTTGGCACGGTGGTGTCGACGCAGGAGAAGTGGGCGGTCGCCGACGTGGGATTAAAGAGCCTCGGCATGGATCACGGCAACCCGTCGATTGCCGGGTGCAAGGTGTGGTTCTGCAGCGACGAGCACATCACATTTGCGACGGAGAAACCCGAGTCGACTGAAGGCGGAAAGGCCAGTGGCGGAAGTGCCGGCAGCAACACCGTGCTCGAACGTGCGCCGCAACCAACGGTTGGTTCGCGAGTTCGAGTAATCCCCGCGCACGTCGACCCGACGATGGCGATGCACGAACACATGTGGCTCGTACGCGGCGACGACGTGCTCGACCGCTGGCCGATCGACCTGCGCGGCTGGTAATCGAGGCGCCACGCGCGTCAAGTGCGGTTGGGTAATTGCGATGAGTTATCTGCGCAACACTTCGGCGAGAGCGCGAAATGCGCGACCTCGGTGCCCGAGTGCGTGCTTTTCTTCAAGCGACATCTCAGCAAAGGTGAGACCGTTGCCGTCTCGCGGCGCAAACACCGCGTCGTACCCAAAACCCCGCGCGCCACGCTCGTGCTCGGCGATGACGCCTTCACAGACGCCCTCTGCCCAACGCTCGGTGCCGTCGGGGTATGCGACGAGAGCGACAGTGCGAAACCGTGCGGTGCGACGCAGCGCATCGACACCGCGAAGTGCTTCGAGCATCTTGGCGCGGTTGTCGGCGTAGGTCGCGTTCTCCCCCGCGTATCGCGCGGTGTGCACACCAGGGGCGCCGTCGAGTGCGTCGACTTCGAGCCCCGTGTCGTCGGCGACCGCGGGCATTCCTGTGGCGTCGCAGATGGCGCGTGCCTTCAGTCGCGCGTTGCCAAGCAAGGTGTCGGCATCTTCGACGATTTCACCTACTGAGTCGGGTCGCGGCAGCAACTCGGCGACTCCACGCAGGAGGTCTTGAATCTCAGCGACTTTGTCGGGGTTGGCCGAAGCGCAGACGAGACGCATCACGGTTGCATCGTCGTGCGGCTCACGGTCGCATCGTCGCACGGCGACGCGACGAAGACTGCGCCGTCACGAGCGCAGTGCTGGCGGCACGGCGATGATGCCGCGCTGCTGGTCGAACACCTGCGCGAGCCCGCCTTCGGCAAGCGCAAGCAGCACGTCGAGCTGTTCGCGGCTGAACGCCTGACCTTCGGCGGTGCCTTGCACCTCGACAAATTGCGCTGCTCCGCCGGTGAGCGGTGCAAGCATCACGACGTTCATGTCAACTTCGGCAGTTGAGTCTTCGACGTACGGAAGATCGATGATTGGCGTACCGGAATGAATGCCGACGCTCACCGCTGCACAAAGCGAATGCAGCGGATGCTTTGCTATCGCACCGGCTGCCACGAGTCGCGCGAGCGCATCGTGCAACGCCAAGTATGCGCCGCAGATGCTCGCCGTGCGGGTGCCACCGTCGGCCTGCAACACGTCGCAGTCGATCAACACTTGTCGTTCGCCGAGCAGCTTCATGTCGCATGACGAGCGCAATGCGCGACCGATGAGACGCTGGATTTCTACCGTGCGACTCGACTGTTTACCTTTTGCAGCTTCGCGATCGACGCGATCAGGCGACGAACCAGGAAGCATCGAATACTCGGCGGTCACCCAACCTTTGCCCGAGCCTTTCATCCATCGCGGCACGTCTTCGTCGACTGATGCGGTGCACAACACGCGCGTGCGACCAAACGACACGAGCACGCTGCCGGCCGCCATTTCGGTGAAGTCGCGCTGGAACGTGATGGGGCGAAGCTGATCGGGGCGACGACCATCTGGTCGCGAACCTCCGTTGATTGCGGGTGATGAAGACTGCGGGGGCGTCATGAGGATGCTCCAGAATGCCACGGCGACACCTCGACGAGCTCTGGCCCGAGCAGTCGGCGTCCGAGGCTGGCGAACGTGTCGATGTCGCCCGACGAGAAGAAGCGGCGTGTTGCTGCGTGCGAGGCAGGCGCAGCGAGACCCCTTGAATCAAGCAACTCTCGTACTGCGAACGCGGTTTCATTGGCGCTGCTCACGAGCACCACGCCTTCGCCCATCACTCGCTGGATGACGGGTGCGAGATACGGGTAGTGCGTGCAGCCGAGGAGAAGCGCGTCGACACCCGCTTCTTTGATCGGCGAGAGCAGT
>Ga0214923_10008026_pt1 | contig 11353 bp, 26 predicted proteins | sample LL1510_MetaG_FD_177993 | JGI IMG/M metagenome (GOLD analysis project Ga0214923, IMG submission 177993) | Freshwater microbial communities from Lake Lanier, Atlanta, Georgia, United States - LL-1510 | ecosystem: Environmental > Aquatic > Freshwater > Lake | place: USA: Georgia | collected... | reverse complement strand
GTTGGTGCTGAATATCGGATTTGAACTGATGACCTACCGCTTACAAGGCGGTTGCTCTACCACTGAGCTAATTCAGCTTGTTTGGCACACCCAACCGGATTCGAACCGGTGTCGCCGCCGTGAAAGAGCAGTGTCCTGGACCTCTAGACGATGGGTGCATATCTGGCCTCGGAGGACGGATTCGAACCGCCAACATTTGGTTTTGGAGACCAGCGTTCTAGCAATTAGAACTACTCCGAGATAAAATAATTTTTATGGCTACTACCCTCTGTTTAAGAGACTAACGTCTCTCCATGAACTATATAGGTGACTAGGCTATGTCACGGATTCTGTCTTACCCTAGTAGTCGGGCTGCTGGTCAAGGCACTTTGCTACAGAGCCATAAAGATTACTTCCAAACTTTTTGAAACTCACAAGCATATCTTGCTGCTTCTATATAGTCGCGATCACTTTCTTCTAAAATACTCCAAAACTTGCTAATGCTAGCGATTAGCTGCTCAACTTGATCACGATCTTCTAAGTGTATGTTGTTGTCTAACAAATCTTCTAGTTCAACAAATCTAGCTTCAATCTTTTTATATAGTGTATTCATAGTATTCAAGAAAAAAATAGCCAGCTAGGCTGGCTTGTATCCTTACCCTAAACCTAGGCAGGTGTTAGTATTGAAGCTAACAGCGAACTGCCTTGTGGGTTTGTGGGTTTCACTGGAATTGCACCAGCTCATCAGAGGATTTTGTAATCAGTGGTAGCTACATTGCACATTTTGTTAATAAAAAATTATCATTTTAAGCATGGCAAAATGTCAATTAAAGCGGTCAACCATTAGAGGTCTTGTGTTCCTCACTGACTATACAATAATTATACAGTGTTTGAGTTATAAGTTCAACACTAAATTTTTTTAACTAAATTGAACTCGTCTAGTGTTTGCTGAATCCAATCACGCTTAGTTTTTGCTAGTTGTTGTACTAGTAAGTTATCTTCACAGCGTTTAATTGTCCAGCGTACGAGTTCACCACTATATCGCTCAAACTCCTTAGTATAGTTTTGGTTCCAGTCTATATTACCTGGACCTGGTCCGTGTGGTTCATCTTGCCAGAATACAAAACCAGCCTCTTCTGCTAAGATACGAAATCTAGGATTCATTGATAGCTGCCAGTTGATTTACTGTATGTTGAAATCGACTATGTGCTAGATCAATTCCTACAGCATTAGCCAAGATCGTATTAACTAGCTGATTAAAGGTAACATCTTGGTTATGTGCTAGTTTTGCTAACTGTAAAAATTCACTATCGGTTAGGTCTAGTTCAATTGTTTCCATTACATCCACGTCCTATGATCTTCTGCTATCCACTCACGACCGTCATGCTCTTGAATATGCCACTCAACTTCGTCAGGAACTTCAACTACCTTAAGTGCTGCATTTCTGCCCCATGACCTGTCACCTAGTAGTTCTACGCATTTGACGAGGTCTGGGTCCGTACGGGGTAGGTCAACGTCCCAGATTTGTTGATCTCCATATGTATCGTATTCAAGACTGTTTGGTAATGGTTCCCACCAACGCTCATAGCTGTCGGTTACTTGATAGTTCCAGCCTTTGCAATTAGCAATAAACTCCATTGCTTCCTTACTAAGGCCGAAACCACCGTAGTCACTGTTAATGACTACTTGCATTTAAGCCGCCAATTTTTGAGCAAGCTGTTCAAGAACTTCATAGTTAGCCTTTTCCAAACTCTCAAAAAGTTCGCTAGGAACGCCAACTGAGGCCGCAATGCGCTCAACAAGTTCTGACTTCTTAACACGAGGCTGAGCCTGCTTGCTCTTAGCCACATAAACACCTTCGCGGCTAAGTTTAGCTACAATCGAACGAGTGCTCTTACCAACAAGTTGAGCAATTTGCTCAATAGGAGTACCACTTTGATACTGCTCAACAATCAATTTGGTTTGTTCTGGTGTATAGTTTTGTGTTTTGTTTTCCATTTGTTTTCTCCGTGTGGTTGTCTATCAATCAATAATATAATTATACAGACAAACCACTATAGCGTCAAATAAATAATTTTGATAGTTATATTTAGTAAACTATTTTGTACTTAAAGTTTCTGGCCAAATACGTAAATATTGTACTGCAAAGTTTACATCTTTTTGTGGATAGCCACTATCCACTAACCATTCGTCTAGTGGAATAGTATTATCATAAAGCTTAGGAAAGCCGTATTTCCAGCCACTAGGAGGATCAATCCACATTTTATTCATAGTGTTCCTGTATGTATCATTGCTTGTAAATAATGTGTTTCATTTTTAGCAACACCACCTTGTGGTTGCCAACCTAATCTAAGTAATGCATTAACTTCTACTACTAGTGTATCAATGCTTGTGGATTCTAAGATTACATATCTATTGGCCCTGGAATGGAGAGTGGGATTCGAACCCACGGGTATACGGTTTTGCAAGCCGTTGCTTTGGACCACTCAGCCACCTCCATGTTAATTGTATAGTAGTGCTAATGCAAAGTCATGTAATAGTTCGTTATGCCGTTTGCTATATTTATCAAACCACCAAAATTCTGATTCAGGATGACAGCCTATTAGCCCAACATTACCATCAATAACTGCCATTGGCATTGTATTTGCTGAATAAGTAGCATATACATCTGCTCTGCTAGGTAAGTTGTAGAAAGTACATCCGTCGTAAAAGTACATTTGGTGATGTTCATCTAACCATGTAACATTAACATGTGTAGGTTCTTCGTGATCTATATCAGCACCTTTGCTAGTAATATACTGACGAATACACATTTTAGTAATGTCAAAGTATAATTTATCTGCCCAATAAGCACCCATGCAAATACCTAGGTACTTACCGCCACCGTGCACGTACTGTTTGACAATATCTTTATGTTCTTGACTAAATATGCTATCAAATAAATCGCTATCACCAATACCACCACCAACACCAAATATATCTGCATTCCATATACCGTCACACAAGGTATCTAGTGTAAGCATTTGTACACGAAAACTAGGCTTAAGTGCTGATGCTAGTGCGTGTGCACAGTCTAGTTCTATAATAGGATCATGTACTAAAATTTTTACAGTTTTCATGGTTTGTTTTCCTAATCAATATAATATTGTACTATGACTAGGATTATACGTCAAGTATAAAATTTTTAGTTTTTAGGCCACTGCCAATAGCCTGCATATTGGTATAGGTTAGGTTTTGTATAGCTAGCATTAATCCAACTTTGTCTTGTTTTATGCATAGCTTTTACTCGCCTAATAATAATTACTACTAGTGAAAAAAAGATTACGAATCCTATTAGTATTTCCATAATTAATCCCACAATCCTTGATAGTATTTGCCAAATAGTCTAAAACCGTTTGCTTTGCGAGCTTGATGCTTGTCTAGGCCTTCACGATCAACCGTAATATTTTCAATCATTTCTTGTAAACTACTAAAACGCTCAGTAGGATGAGTATAGAACTCGTCAGTATCATCATCTTTGGTTTGTTGTTCAAAGGCCCAGATCATCTCTTGCATAACCCAGTCCCAGCGCTTGAAATGATTGCTGTCAACATCATACTCATCCTGTTTAGGTTCGGCATTAGTGCTCCACAGTTCCACAGGCACATCACTATCATCAACTTGTGGTGCACCATGCTTAGTTGCATTAAGCTGTTTAAGCATTGGTGTGATGATGTAAGCTAGGGTATGGTCCATTGACCAAGTATCCCACCTATCAATTCTAACATAAATGTGGCGGCTACGACGCTTATCAATCCAGTTGCACAGCTTGTAAAACCAAGTTTTATGACTTTCATCACCAAAGCCATGTGCAAAGAAGTCGCCTAGCTTTTGTGCACGATTGGCCCATACACAGTCATCAGTATCCTTTTGCCAGAAGATGAGTGCATCTGCTAGCTGATAGGGGCCAAACCAACTTTTGTAAGGGCCAATAATTACTTTCATGCTTGTTCTCTATTTAAGTCTATATATTGATTGTTAACTTTACTATACACACTACCTAAACCTGTAGGACATGGATTATTGTAGCATACATAGCCTATAATTGTATCTAACTGTATTCCGCACTTAGTACAACGATTAATACTATTTTTAACTGGTTGTACAGGAGCTACTGGTTGTATGCTGAGTGTATTTTTAATTTCCATGATAGCCTCTTCTAACAGTCTAATACGCTTTTTAATTTCTTCTAGTTGATACTCTTGTGTAGGCGGCATACCGGCCCACATAGGACCAGTGTTATTGGACAGCATCTCTATTATTCCTGTACCAATCTTTTTTGATTATGTCCATCTGAGCTTTAGCTCCTTGATGAAATGCTTGTTCTAGCCAGTAACGTAAATTATCTTGATTAAGTGCATTATCTTTATTAATTAAAAACTCTTCTAAAAAGTTACTACGATTGCGCTGACTATCTGGTCCAGGAAATGGTTCATTAAAATACCAACCAATAAATTGTTTTTGTATTTCTAAATTCACTACCAATTCTCCACATCTGTTATATCTACACTAGTATCTGGCTTTTTACCAAATATACTAAACTTAACCGTTACAATTGGACCAATACCAGTATGAGTTTCTTCTAATTCAAAATTATCAATATCTGAAAAATGATCACAAATTTCTGACAATTGTTCAACTTGTTTTCTTGTTAGTTTCATATTATCTCCGCATTGCTGAAATATCTTTAGCTTCTTGTGTGTTAAAGATAGGTACAGCATTTGACTTGTGTAGAGTACCGATGCCTATAATGTTATCTCCTGTATACATGATAGTATCTTTTCTAGCACCTATACCTAGACCACTATCACGGCTAGGAATATGTGTAGTATCACGACCTTGCGGGATTTTTGGTAGATTGAGTTTGGCATAACTACGAAACTTAGGCATTTTATCTCCAACAAAAGTAAAAGTATATTATATAATATTTATAGATTATCGTCAAGATTATTTTTCTTTAATTGTTTTTTAAGAGCTTTACTTAAAAAATTAACTGCTTCCTGATAGTTTTGTACTTGTAATCTTTGACCAGGTAACCACTCCGGCTTTAGTGAGAGTGCTAATTCTTCATCTTCAGTAACCAGTATAATTTTAATACTGCCATCATGCCATTTTAGTCTAACTTGTCTAATAGTTATACATTCCGGACCCTCAACCGTACCAACTGCTACTTGTTCAATAAAATTATTATTAATTGGTCGCTTAACAGAAACCATACAACCACCATACTTATCAATATGATCAAGCATCCACATTGGTAAATCAACTACGGTAATTGGTTCAAAATCTATGGTGTAAAGTACTACATTCATTATTATTGCTCCCTAGTATAACTAAGTACATTACCAATACCATATTGTGCTTCGCCTAATAGCTTAGCAGCATAATCATTTTCTGCATATATAATTGTAAATGCAGTTTGACTGTCGTTCACACGTACCCATAATTTATATTTATACATATAGTTGTGTAAGTTCAATTTCACTACCAACCATACCAGTTGGAAAAGTGTTAAAACTAAGACTAATTCTATCTTCTGTTCTATCGCTATCTAGAGTCTCTACCATGTGTTCTAGTGAACTTGGAAATAATAGCAATGTATTTGGTGTAGCCTCTACCCACCAACTTTTGGAATTGTAGACGTTCCATTCCGTTACTTCAAATGCTATTTGATTATATTGTATATAATTATAAAAGTATATACGATCTTTAGAAGCATCAGTTTGTATATAGAAAACACCACTAATTACACTGTTAGGATGCCTATGTTTGTGGTGATGTTGTTGGCTCTTTGTATAATTAACCCAACTCTGCGTTATATTTAGCTTTACGTCTTTGCTAGGATTTATAGTTTCTTTGAAGTATGTTTTAACACTGGTTTCAAAAAATACTTTTAGATCTTGTAAATCATCGTGTTGTAATATATAACTGTTTTTACTTGTTAAATTACCACTATTTTGACGAATTTCTTGACAAATTAAAGTGTTAGTTTCTTCTTCGGTTAATTTTCTACCTAGACTGTAAATACCTACCGGAGTAGGAAATAAATTTAGTATTGACATCTATAATCCAAAAAATGCTTCTATTGTAATGGGCGCTACATATCGTAGTTCTCTAAGCACACACTCAGCCACTAATCTATGCTCTAGCTGTGTACTGGGATCAAGTCGCTGCTTTAAGTAGAATATCCAACTGCGTAGGGTACCATTCATATACATACGACTAGGTGTTAATCCTTCTGGTAATAGTGCACGAGCTTGCTCTTTAGCAATGCCTTGACTAATAGCCCATTCATAGTGTTTTTGTGCTTCTTCAGCAAAACTTTTAAGTCTATATTCCCACTGAGCTCCTAGTATGCGATCTTTATCATTGGCATAGTCTAATGGCGTACTATTTTGACGATTCTTCTTATCTTGTAACCTAGGTTCTCGTGTTGTATCTAGCTGACCTAACGCTTCAACTGTTTGATAGCGTTGTGAAAATTCTTGAAAACTAAATGATCTATGACGCAATATTTGGCGAGCAATATCGCGTGTTGTATTAATTTCCATACAAACATTAGCCATTTCAAATGGACTAACATGACCCTCTTTCATCATGTACTCTAAGAGTTTTTTATACTCTTGATTCATTTGATTACTGGGATTACTTACCCTAGCTATTTGTGCTACTGTTTTATCTATATCAGGTGTTGACCACCAAATTTTTGCTGTATTCATAATAATATAAAAATTGTTGATTTTTATATTATAACAAAATTATAAAGGGGTAGCAACTCTATTTTTAGAATTGCTACCCCTAACACCTATAAATAAAAAATATGTTTACCTATTGTAGTAATATGTTGCTTAGTATCCTGCCACTGTGGTTTAACATAATTGGCATGAAAATATAGTGCATTAAAATTTTCTAAAAATAATTTACCTTGCAACATAGTTATAGCTATATGTTTGGCCTCTTGCCAATGATAATTATCCTTTATAAAAAGATTCTTATGATTACTAGTCCAACTAAATTGATCTTTTTGGTATACTACACCACAAATAGTTTTGTTAAACTCCGAACTGTGAATTACGCGATTTAGAGTTACTTGTGCTACAGCTATTTTTCCTTTATGAGATTCTCCACGAGCTTCAAAATAAATATTTTTAGCTAAACATTCTAAGTCTTTTTTAGTGTGATTAATTTTATATTGATAGTTAATAGGTTGCAGTGGCGCACTAGATGCATTAGGAAAAAATAAACTTAGCAACAGCAACACACTAAGTGTTAAACTGGCAAAATTCATTTATATTTTTTTTTTTAACCTTATTTAGTTGCGATATTTTTATTATATCAGTATGGCAAAATATTTTCAAGTGAGAATATAACAAGGCCGGCGCCAAACAACAAAAAATTTTACTTGAAAATAGTTACTAGTGCTGCTATAATATAACAAATGGAGGATAAAAATGTCTAAAATTGTAAACTACACGGCAGAATTAGAACAGTTAATATCAAAAACTTTATTACCTGCATACGAAGATTATTGTCGTAAACATCCCTTTAGTCCACTAGCAAAGGGTCCAATTAACGACAGCATAGTCCGAGAAATTAAGCAAACTAGAGATTGTGGAGCTTTATTAAAACCTAGAAAAAATTTATCTTGAAAAGTTTTGTTATTAAGGTTATAATATTAAATACGTAGTGTTTGGCTGTTGACTACGCATTTTATAAACAACTCAACAAGCTAAAATCTAGTATCAAAGATGGTTACAGTAATAACATCGGGACAACTAGATGCTGGGATTAAAAATCCTGTTACTGCAGGTTGCCCAAAAATCAGAGGCTAGCTTGGAGGTAAGCTAGTAAAACACCTCTATAACAACTCGCTTGAAACTTAAGGAGAAACCATGACACAATTAGATTTAGTTAATCATGCATTAATTGGATTCGACAGAATCTTTAATCAGCTAGATAATGTTCGCGCAAATACAAAGACTTATCCACCACATAATATTATAAAAATTGATGATAACAATTGGCTTGTAGAGTTAGCAGCTGCTGGATTTAGCAGAGACGAGCTAACTATAGAACTTCATGAGAATGTATTGACAATCCGTGGCCGTAAACAGGAACAAGGAGATAGATATTATCTCTATAGAGGATTGGCAATGCGTAATTTTGAGAAGAGCTTATACTTACAAGATCACATTAAAATTAAATATGCAGACTATAAAGATGGTATGCTCAATATTTATTTAGAGCATGAAGTACCAGAAAGTAAAAAACCTAAACTAATTACAATTAACTAAACCAGGGGGCTTTAGCCCCCTTTTTACTATTATGCCAAAACTAGAACCAGAACAGCAAGAACTTAATTTATTTTTTAGTACTACTATACCGCCAGCTGGTAGTGTAGAAGCTAAAAAACTTGTAGAAGAAGCACCCTATCATCCTGGCTATGAGGGTGCTGTATTTCAAACTGTAACTATACCAACACTAACTACAGAACAACTTAGTACAATTAGTAGCATTAAACTAGATAGTTGGTCTACTCAACCAAGTAATTTTATTTTTACTAATACCAGTCCTATTCCACACATTGACTGGAATAATCTTACTATTAAAGATCTAACAAGTAAAAACATTGGTAGTGCATTAAAGTTTGATACAGATAAGCTACCAGTTAACCTATTGAGCAGTGAAGCACTCTTACAAACAGCAGCAGTAATGAAATTTGGTGCTGACAAGTATAATGAGCATAATTGGCGTGCAGGCTTTGCCTGGAGCCGACCCTTAGCCGCAGCAATGCGACATATTATGGCATTTAATGATGGTGAAGATAAAGATCCTGAAAGTGGACTATCACATCTAGCACATGCTATGTGTTGCATTATGTTTTTATTAGAATTTGAAAAAACTCATCGTGAATTAGATGATCGCTACAAAGTAGATGTACCAACAACTAAAAACACATCTAAATAAAACCTATAAACCACTTTATGAAATCTGTAAAGAGCTTGGCATAGACATGGATGGTTTAGATGTACAAGAATTAACAAAACATATAGATCAGTGTACACATTGTGGCATCTGGTCTACCAAGCTCATACCAGATCTAGACCTAAATCCTATTTGTACAACTTGTGCAAAACTAATAGGATTATAGACTTGACAAAAGCCTTTAAATCTATTATAATATATAACTATTATAGGAGTTTAATATGGCTGGCTATACGCGTGAATTTTTAATTGATGCCTACTTATGGAGATTCTTAAAAGCAATCAGCATCGAGCGATTACTTGTATTAGAAGAAATTGCTAACAAGACTTATGATAAATATGGCAAAGATGAGTTTCGTGAGCGTGCTAGTTTAGACGCAGATTATATTAAACAGTATAAAGAATACTTAAAATGTCAAAAATAATCTTACTAAAAGACATTTATGCTCTTAAAGAACAAAAAGAACATGAGTTAAAATTTTATAAAGAAAAAATGCTAGAGCTTCAAGAAAAAATGATATGGTTAGAGCGTGAAATTAAACTAACCAAAGATATAATTAAAATGATTGAAGATGAGTCTATAAAAAGTATAGAATAAAGCCTCGATGGTGAAATTGGTAGACACGCTGGTTTTAGAAGCCAGTGCTTTATGCGTGACGGTTCGAGTCCGTCTTGAGGCACCAAATAACTATGGAACAACAACAAACATTATATGAACTAAGAATTAAAATTTGTAATACCTGTACTAGTTATAATAAGGTAATGGATATTTGCCAGCAAACAGAAAAAATAATTGTAGTATATACAAAACGATTAACTAATAGGTGTCCACTTAATAAGTGGCCACAATAATATGCCAACATTTGATCAAACAATAAAACGTGTAGGCTTTGCCTGTAAAATACAAAGCGATCATGACAAAGCCGATAAAAAATTAAATACAACTACAACTACACTTACTTATTTAAATAATCAGACTAGAGATAAAGCAGTAGAAAAAATTTGGACAATTATTCATCACAATTGCGAAGTATTGAAGCGACAGATGGAGTGGGTAGGTAACTTACCAAAAAATCAGCGTCAATTTCGTATAAGCAGTGACCTATTTCCAGCTTATACTCATGAGGACTGGATGTGGTTTTATTTTGAATCAGATGTAATAGCCTATCTAGAAAAACATTTAGCAAAAGTAGGTGATATAGCACGCGGCAAAGACGTACGTCTTAGCTTTCATCCAGGACAATTTTGTGTACTAGCAAGTGAAAATGATAGAATTGTTGATAACAGCATTACTGAGTTTGAGTATCATACTGACATCGCCCGCTATATGGGCTATGGTCGCCAATTTCAAGACTTTAAGTGTAATGTGCATATTGGTGGTAAGCGAGGTCCAGCTGGAATTATACAAGCGTGTAATAAACTAAGTCCAGAAGCACGCAATATTTTAACAATCGAAAATGCAGAGTTTACTTGGGGCCTAGAGCATAGCTTAGAGCTTGTAGAACACTGTGCACTAGTTTTAGACATACATCATCACTGGATATATAGTAAAGGAGAATACATTGAGCCAGATGACAAACGAATTAGAGTGGTTAAAGATTCGTGGCGAGGTATTAGACCTGTTATACACTATTCAATATCCAGAGAAGACGTTTTGGTTGAACATGACACAAACGAGCAACCCAACTACAAACTACTTACAAGCTTGGGTTTTACAGCAACTAAATTGCGAGCACATAGTGATTACTACTGGAATAAACAAGTAAATAAGTGGGCTGCTAGTCACAATGAATGGGCTGATATTATGTGTGAAGCTAAACAAAAGAATTTAGCTACACAGCAATTTGTAAAGTTTGTATTATAGTATAATTTCTAAGATATTATATTGTGGTATTCTTTGCTCGTTGTCCATTTTATTATGGCACATTGCAGAATCCTTTACTAGCAAAAGTGTACATAGTAGCTAGTAGACGTGTCTGATCCTAAAGTATAGCAAACCGTCATGAAGTTATGTAAGTTTAGGACACGGGCTTAGCGGCCTAGGCAGTAAACAAAGAATACCACAATATAGGAGTTTAGTATGAATAAGATATATGAACTAGAATTCTACAATAGTATGCTAGCTGCTATTCAAAAAGCTAAAGCTGGAACTATAAAGCGCGGCGATAGTGTAAGTTGGTCAAGTAGTGGTGGTACTGCTAGAGGAAAAGTTACCAGAATAATTACTAATGGTGAAGAGCAAATACCTGGTAGTAGCTTTACTATTACTGGTACTAGAGATGATCCAGGTGCATTAATCCGTGTATATAGACCAAATAGTACTGGTGTATATAAACCTACAGATACAATT
>Ga0214923_10008025_pt1 | contig 11354 bp, 11 predicted proteins | sample LL1510_MetaG_FD_177993 | JGI IMG/M metagenome (GOLD analysis project Ga0214923, IMG submission 177993) | Freshwater microbial communities from Lake Lanier, Atlanta, Georgia, United States - LL-1510 | ecosystem: Environmental > Aquatic > Freshwater > Lake | place: USA: Georgia | collected... | reverse complement strand
CTCCTGCGTGCCGAGCCTACGGGAATAGGCGAAGAGGCCCGGCCCTGTCGGATTGTTCCAGAGGCTGTTGTGGGTTCCGGTGCAGAGGGCGGGATAGAGGCGACGAAGGTTGTTCAGTTTGGCCACTAGCTTGAAACGTGCCCCCGCCATATTGAAGTTGTCCCCGTTGGAGGGCCCGCCCTCAAACTGGCCATCAAACATGTCCTCCCGATCCCAAGGATCGGCTCCACCGTCGAAATCCTGTTCCGTGCCGTAATACAGGCAGGGAATGCCCCGTGAGGTGTAAAGAAAGGCCAAGGCCACCTCTAACCTTGCGGTATTGCCCCCGATATTGGTGCTCAAGAAGCGGGGTTGATCGTGGTTGTCCAGAAAGGTGACCAAGGACATCAGGGAACTGGCATCGTAATTGTTGGTGTTGAGATTTCCGTATCGATCCTCCAACAGTTTGGTGTTGCCAGTGCCGGAAGCGAACACGCTGTTGAGCGAATAATAGAGCGGGTAGTCGAGCACCGACTCCATTTTGTAGGTGGAGGTGGTCTTGCTTCCGGTGTAGGAACCGCACTTGGCATCGTTGCCGTCGTAGACCTCCCCGAACTGGAAAAAATTCGGTTTGGCGATGGAGGCGGCGTTGGAACGGACCACAGGACACCAGGCATCCCAAAAGCCCATCTCCACGTGTTTGACCGTGTCGATGCGGAAACCATCAAACCCGGCCGTATTGATCCAGAAATTGTAAATCTCCCCCATCTTCTGGCGGACGTAGGTGGATTCAGTCTTGAAATCGTCGAGAGATGATAATTCCCCCAGCTCCACTTGGGTGGAATCCCCGTAATTTAGAATACTGCCGCAATTGTTGTGGAAAATGTTGGCTAGGTTTGTGTTGCCGAAATTGGAAGTGAGAGAGGCATTATCGAAGGGGGGGGCGTAGGTTTTTCCTCCTGAGTTGTATTTCAAGCTGTAGCCCGAGGGCGGGTAAAGAAAGGTGGTGCCCCAACCCGCCTCGGCACTGTCCACCCAGACACTTGCATGATTCACTACAATGTCATTCACCACCAAAAGCCCACGCTTGTGGGCTTCGCTGACTAAACGCTGAAGGTCCGCCATGGTTCCGAATCGCGGTTCCACGTTGTAAAAGTCGGTAGCGGCGTACCCGTGATAGTCCCCGTTGCCATTTTTCACCACCGGTGAAATCCAAATGGCAGTGGCTCCCAGTGCCTTGATGTAGTCCAGTTTTTGCTCAACGCCCTTAAAATCGCCCCCGTGGGGCAGACCGCCTGTCCCGGGACTATAGTTTCCGTTCACATTGTTGTTCGCAGGATCCCCGTCGAAAAAACGATCCGTCACAATTTGGTAGATGTTTTGGTTGCGCCAGAAATCGGTGTTGGGCTCGGCGGAAAAGTTGGTGTTCCGCGTCAATAGAATCCGATCGAGCCGGAATCCCGCATCCCGCATCCAGATATGAAAGGTGTTGGTTCCGGTGTTGGAAACCGTGATGGCCACAGGCGGATTCGTGCCCCCGGCGGTGTTGGCCCAGGTCCAGACCGCCAGCTTGGTCAGGTCGATTTCGGACGAGGTAGAGCTGACTCCATTCAGTCCAACATAGACGGAAACATTTTCGGATGTTTCGGCATAACCCCGCAACCAAACGTAGTAGGTGCCTGTGTTGGTAAAACTAATGGAGTAGCGGAGTTCCGGACTGGTGTTGGTCCATGAGCTCAAGACTGTGGTGCCGTCGTTGGGCAAGGCCACCATCGCACCGCTACCGGAATAGCTTCCTACCCCCGTGTTATTGCTCCAGTAATAGTTGGTCCCAGTAATCGTCCTTGGAATATTGGTGGAGGTGTTTTCTGCCTCAAAAAGGACTACCCCATTGCTTTCAGAGATCTGGGCCACAGCCCCAACCTCCAAAGCAAAAACCGCCACAAAAAAGAGGTGTAAATAATTTTTGGGTAACACGTTGCTAATAGAATAGCCGATCATTTTTTAAATTCTACCCTCAGTTGGGTGAACAGTTCCAAAACGTAATTATATCTTAAATCGTTGGTCCAAAGGCACTAGTGCCTTAAAAGAATTACCAAAAATTGTGAATTCAATACTTTCCGAGTGCAGGAACAAATCTGCCCCACCATTTTTTTCAGCAAACATCCGGTTTTTTTGAAAATCCCCGTAGGTTCGATCGCCCACAATGGGCAACCCGCGCTGCGCACATTGAATGCGGAGTTGATGTGTTCTCCCGGTTTTCGGTTCCAACTCCAACAGACTTAGAGTCCCAAACGGCCCAGTTCCGCTTTGCCGAAGGCTCATCCTGGCTTCTGCCGATTGCCCCTGGCCTGCCCTGCCCCTGGCCACCCCTCTTTCTTTCGTCACCTGAATCTTATCCCGCCAAAGGGCAGAGCTTTCTTTTGGTTTTCCAAACACCATCGCCACGTACCTCTTTTTTACCCGGTGTTTCGCAAAGGCTTGTTGCACCTCCTCCGCTGTTCTTTCCTGATCCGCCACCAAAATGACCCCGGAGGTTCCGGCATCCAGCCGGTGCAAAAGCCACACCTTGCCCCCTCCCTTGTCCGGAGGAATGTGATAAGCCTCGTCTTTCAACGAATAACTGCAGGTCAACAAGGCTCCCGGATCCTTGCCTCCCTCTTTCGGTTGGGACCTCACGCCCCCAGGCTTGTCTAAGGCGTAAAGACCTGCCGGCCCCGCTTTGATCACCTTAACCCCGGGGCCTAGCGGCCAGGAGACCCTCACCTCATCCGCCACCTTGGTTGCTCCCCGCTCTTTTGCTTTGAAAAAATTCCCGCAAGAGTTCCCGGCACTCGTCCGCCTTGACCCCACTCCGGATTTCACATTTATGATTGAGACCCTCAAATTGCAGAAGATTCAGCGCACCTCCCGCCGCCCCGCTTTTCGGATCCGCCGCGCCATAGACCACCCTCTTCACCCGGGACAACACCATCGCCCCGGCGCACATGGGGCAAGGCTCCTTGGTCACGTACACCGTTGCCTCGTGCAAACGCCAATCCCCGATCTCCCCCGCTGCCGCAGTCACCGCCAGCATTTCCGCATGGGCCGTGGCGTCCTTCAACTCCTCCACCTGGTTGTGGGCCTTGGTCAAAATCGATCCATTGACCACCAGCACCGCCCCGACCGGCACCTCCCCCTTGGTCGCCGCCTTCCGAGCTTGGCGTAACGCCTCTTCCATGAAATGTTCATCCGTCACCCCACCACTCTGATGAATTCCGAGCTCCTCCAAAAGATCAAACCACCCGCCGGCGCCTGGCTTCCCGGACCCCGCACTCTTCTCCGCCTTACCGGGGCCGACCGGATTCGCTTCCTCAACGGGCAAGTCACCCAGGATTTGAAAAAGCTCCAACCGGGACAGGCTGTTCGCGCCGCGATCATCACCGCCAAGGGGCGTCTCGAGGCCGACACCCGCATCGCCGCCACCGCCGAGGCCCTGTGGCTCGAAACCGATTTTATTCTTCGGGAAGTCATCCACTCCCGATTGGAAAAGTTCATCGTGGCCGACGATGTCACCCTCGAAGACTTTTCCACCTCCTACCGTTTGGCCCATTTTCCAGGGTTGAGCCAACCCCCCACGGCTTTCCCCGGGGACGGTCTCGTTTTTCAATGCTCCCGATTCCGCGAGCCCGGTCTGGACCTTTGGATCCCATCCTCCACGGATTGGAAACCGGATTCCGTCCCCGTCGAGCAGTGGGAGTCTGTACGAATCGCCCGTGGCCTGCCCCTCTGGAACATCGATGTCGGCTCCGACACCCTTCCACCGGAGGCCGGATTTGAAGCCGATGCCATCAGCTCCACCAAGGGTTGTTACATTGGTCAGGAGGTCATCTCGCGCCTTCGCAGCGTTGGCCACGTGAACCGACACCTCTGTGTTTTGGGCACGAGCGATACCTCCCTCAAACAAATCGGGGAATGCCAAACCCTGGAGGGAGTGGCAGTGGGAAACATCAGCAGCTTGGCCCTAGCCGGCCACATACCGGGTTCGGTGGCGTTGGCCATGATCAGGCGGGAGCAGGCGCAACCCGGAAATTCAGTGTTGGCCGAGAGCTCCGTTTGGACCATTCTTCGCCATGCTTAAAAACACTTTTTCCATCCTGTTTGCATCCCTTCTCTGCACTTTTGCCGCTCGTGCGGCGGAAACTAACACCCCCACCCAAAAGGAAGCCACCGACATGAAACCCACCGCCACTGCTGAAGAAGACATCATCACCCTAACCACTTCGGAGGGGGTCATCGTCATCAAGCTCGACTCCGTCAACTGCCCCAAACACGCCGAGAACTTCAAAAAACTCGTCAAAGAGGGTTTTTATGACGGCACCACGTTCCACCGCGTGATTCCCGGATTCATGATTCAAGGCGGCGATCCCAAAAGCAAAGACGAGGCCGACCGCGCCTCCCATGGCACCGGCGGACCCGGTTACACCGTACCGGCTGAAATCAAAAACAAACACAAGCGGGGCACCGTCTCCGCTGCCCGCCTGGGAGATCAGGTCAACCCCAAGAGGGATTCCAGCGGCAGCCAGTTTTTCATCTGCGTGGTCGATACAGAATTCCTCGATGGACAGTACTCGGCCTTCGGGGAAGTCATCGAAGGCATGGACGTGGCGGATAAAATCGTGGCCAAACCCCGTGACCCCCGGGACAACCCCAAGGATCGGGTCACGATGAAGGCCAAGCTCGGCCGTCCGAAGTCCTAACAACACACTCCCACCCCCCTTCGGGGTGGCCACGGCGGCCTCTTAATGAAACGCCACGCGGAAACCCTGGCGGAGGTGCGCTCGGTTTATGTGGAGTTGGCCTCTCGTCCCATGGAAAGGGACTGCCAACGCCGAACCCAGTGTTGCCAGTTTCGACTGACCGGAAAAGTTCCCCAACTTACCCGCGGGGAGGCTCTCTTGTCGGCCCAAGCTTTTCGGGCTACCGGACGAAAATCTCTCCCCGATCCCGTGAAGGGAGCTTGCCCCATGCTTCAAGCAGACACGGGAAAATGTCTAATCTATGAATCCCGACCCTTTGGTTGCCGGACTCATTTTTGCCAGCCGGCAGGTGGACCCATGGAACGAAGCGGAATCCTCGATCTGATTCGCCGGTTGGAAGAGATCGATGCTCAACTGGGCGGGGATGGTCCCCACCCCTTTTCCTCGGCCGTCTCCGGGGCGTTGCGGGAACTTTGAACCCACTCCGCGTCGTCGTGGCTGGGGGTGGAGCCGCCGGATTTTTCGGGGCCATCGCTGCGGCTGAAAAAAATCCTCAAGCCACCGTCGTTCTTCTGGAAAAAGGCCCCCACCTTCTTGCCAAAGTGAGAATCTCCGGAGGGGGTCGCTGCAATGTGACCCACGCCTGCATGGAGCCCCGCGAGCTGTCCACCCGCTATCCCCGGGGAGGCAAGGCCTTGATCGGACCCCTGACTCGTTTCGGTCCCCAAGAGACCATTCGTTGGTTTGAAGCACGCGGCGTAAAATTAAAGACCGAATCGGATGGCCGGATGTTTCCTGTGACCGACTCCTCCCAATCCATCATCGACTGTCTGACCCAGGCCGCTCACCAGGCCGGGGTGAAGGTCATCCCCGAGGCCGGAGTTCAATCCATCCGCACCGTCGAGGGAGGCGGCTTCCTGCTACAATTGACCCACGGAGCCACCATGGAGTGTGACCGTTTTCTCTGGGCTGGAGGGGGCTGTCGGCCGGACTCCCACCCCATTCCCGCCCTGGGACACAGCCTGGTTCCTCCCGTTCCCTCCCTCTTCACTTTTCATGTTGAGCTTCCATGGGTCCGATCTATGGCGGGTTTGACCGTCACGGAAGTGGAGGTTTCCGTACCGGATCTTCACCTAAAAGAAAAAGGGCCTCTGCTCTTTACCCATCAGGGGGTGAGTGGTCCGGCGATTCTTCGTCTTTCCGCTTGGGGCGCCCGACCTCTGCATGAAAAAAACTACCGTTTCCCGCTTCAGATCAAATGGCTTCCCCGCCTCACCCAAGCCGAGATTCTTCAGGAGATCCAGGCTCGGCGCGAAACCCAAGGAGCCCAGATGGTAATGCGCGCCAAGTGGAACCCCCTGCCCTCCCGGCTTTGGGAACAGTTGGCGACACATGCGGGAATCACCGCCGAGGATCGATGGTCCAAACTCCCCCGTGAATCCGGCATTCGCTTGGCCCAAACCCTCCAAGCCACCGAACTTCCCGTGAGCGGAAAAAGCATGAACAAGGAGGAGTTCGTCACCTGCGGGGGAATTCCGCTTCAAGAGGTAGACCTGAAAACCATGCAAAGTCGGTTGGTTCCCGGCCTTTACTTTGCCGGTGAGGCCCTGGACATCGACGGAGTGACCGGGGGCTTTAACTTTCAAGCGGCCTGGACAACTGGTTGGATTGCGGGCCAGTCGATGGCCTAAAACCCTCCTTTCCTACCAGCGCCTTCCGTCTTTCGCCCCGCTGGAGATACGGCTAAGCTCTCACATGATGGCCTCTCCAAGCCCATTAACAATCTACGACACCACCTTGCGCGATGGAGCTCAGGGGGAAGGCGTCCATTTTTCCCTTTCCGACAAGCTCCGTCTGGCTGAGAGATTGGCCACCTACGGCGTTCATTATGTGGAGGGCGGTTGGCCGGGCTCCAACGACAAGGACCGCGAATTTTTTCCGGAAGCCCAGAAGCTGCGCTGGGGTTCATGCAAACTGGCGGCCTTCGGCTCCACCCGCCGGGCAAATATCGAAGCCTCGACCGATTCCCAGGTTCGCCTCCTGCTGGAAGCGGAAACGCCGGTGGTGACGATTTTTGGCAAGAGCTGGTTGCTGCACGTGGAAAAGGTGCTCCGCACCACTCCCGAGGAAAATCTTCGCATGATCGCCGACACTGTCGCTTTTTTGAAAAAAGAAGGACGCGAGGTGATCTACGATGCGGAGCATTTCTTTGACGGGCACGCGGATGATGGCAAGTACGCTCTCCGCACCCTCGAGGCTGCCGCCGAGGCCGGAGCGGACTATCTGGTTCTTTGCGACACCAACGGGGGGCGCCTGCCCACCCAGGTTGCCGAGGCTGTACGTGAAGTTCGCCAACGGTTCCCCGAATCCAAGATTGGAATCCACACCCACAATGATTGCGGGTTGGGAGTGGCCAATGCCGTGGCCGCGGTGCAAGAGGGTGCGCTGCAAGTGCAGGGCACCATGAACGGGTATGGGGAAAGAACAGGAAACTGTAATCTGACTACTCTTCTTCCCATCCTTGAACTGAAGCTTGGGCGCAAAGTCCTGCCAGAGGGGAACCTCCGCCAACTCTCGGAACTCTCCAGTTTTGTCGATCAACTGGCGAACCTGCACCATGACTCGAGAGCTCCTTTTGTCGGTCGCACAGCTTTCGCCCACAAGGGCGGGATGCACGTCAATGCGGTGAACAAACTTGCGGCCAGCTTCGAACACATCCCGCCAGCCTTGGTGGGGAACAGCCAACGGATTTTGGTCGGAGAACTCTCGGGCGGGGCCAATGTCATGATGAAGGCCCGGGAGTTGGGCATCGATTTGGACGAGAAATCGGCGACGACCCGTGCGATTCTTTCCAAAATCAAAAAGCTCGAAAAAGAAGGATATGAGTTTGAGGCCGCCGACGCCTCCTTTGAACTCCTGGTCCGCCGCTCATTGGAAAAGATCCCCGCCCCTTTTCTGTTGGACTCCTATAAAGTGGAGGTGGCCAGGGTCCGGCCCCAGGCCAAGGAAACCAGCAAAGCCACAGTCACGGTTTGCGTGAACAAAAAAACACGGAAAACCACGGCCACGGGAGATGGACCCGTCAACGCTCTCGATGCCGCCCTGCGGAGGGCCCTGCTTCCTTCTTTTCCTGCTTTAAAAAAGATGAAGCTGATCGATTACAAGGTTCGGATCGTCAACTCCCGCGGGGGCACAGCGGCCCGAATCCGAGTTCTCGTGGAGTCAACCGACGGACAACGGAATTGGGGCACTGTTGGCGTCTCTACCAATATCATCGAGGCCAGTGCGTTGGCACTCAGCGATAGTTTGTCCTACTTCCTGCTCCCTAAATCTTAGCCCTTTTGCGGAAACCGGGCCTAAGCCCGTCTTCTAAAGACGCTCCGGAGGCTGGGATCGAACCAGCGACCAATCGGTTAACAGCCGATCGCTCTACCGCTGAGCTACTCCGGAAAAGCGGTCATTCCTTATATCGAAGCCTGGCGCCCTGCTCAATCCCGTTTGGTGAGGTCCTCTGCACCCGGCGCGGGTCGAACGCGCAACCTTCGGCTTCGGAGGCCGACACTCTATCCAGTTGAGCTACGGGTGCTTGGGAACCAAAAATCCTACCTTGGCTACCGGCCGGTTCAAGACTCTCTCTTGGGTGGAGTCTCAGACTCTTTCCCCCTCACAAAGTAGGACTGTTTCACCTTTTCCCCGTCCTCATCCCATTCCACCCACCACCCGTGGGGCAACCCCTTGAGATAACTGCTCTCCACCCGCTTCTTGCCATTGGGCCACCAAACCACAAAGGCACCATCCCTCTCCCCCTCTTTAAAGAACCCCAATCCCTTTCTTTTCCCGTTCTCGTACCAAGTCTCCACCTTGCCATTTCGTTTTCCATTCTGCCAACCGGTCCGCCGGTCCAGATTCCCGTTGGGGTACCATTCCGTCACATCCCCGTCCGTTAACCCCTCCCGAAAGCGTGTTTCCTGCACCAGGACACCTTGTTCATTCCATAACCGCGCCACCCCCTCCCGCTTGCCGTTTTCAAAATAGGCTTCGCTCTCTTTTTTACCGTTGGAATACCAACTGCGATAACGCCCGTGCATCCGTCCGTCCCAAAATTCCACCTCCGTTTTCCGCCCCTTCGACTCGGCAACGGTCGTTCCCGTAAAGGGCTTCCCTTGAAAGGTGAGAAGATCCCCTTTGGGTTTCAGGTCGGCGGCCGGAACCGTTTCTCCCGACCGTCCCAGCCCCAAGGCCACGAGGGCGGCCAAGACCAGCCCCGCCCCGACGATTTTTGGATTTAGAGTCCCAAGGAGGCCAAGGCGGAAACCCGCCCCGCGAGATCCTGAAGATTCTCCGGAACGATTTTTTCCGCCGTGACCGTGGGACGTAGACGGTCGGCCTGCAGATCCAGTTTGATGCCCGGTTCGTACTCGTCGGGAAAGATGAGATCGTTGACGAAATCCCGACCGCCGTTTCTTCCCGTCCATTTCCAATACAAATCCCTGAATTCCCGCTCGGATTCAATCAGGATTACCGTCACCGCCGTGCCCTTGAGGCGCATGGTCAATTCCCGGAATGAGGGAAACCAGGTGGGAGGCTCGGTCAACTCCCCCCGGATAATCAAGGTTTCCCGGAAGGCCGTGTATCCCTCCGGCTCGAGATTCTCCTCTGAAAACCCGGGTATGGGTCCAAATCCCATCCTCTTTGGACGGCCAACCCGTTTTTTTGTTCAACCCGTTTGCCGAGCGACCCGATTCCCTACACAATCGAAACCCATGTCCCAAACCAGACCTTTTCCCCCACGACCTCGTTTTCTTGGCGGCATACTGGCGGGCCAAGTGGGCAAGATCCTCCGATTCGGCATCGTCGGGGGACTGGGCACGGTGCTGAACACCTTGCTCGTCTTGGCCCTCCTTTCCTTGGCGGATCGAATGCACAACATCAACCCCGGAGGACACATGGCCGCCAGTTTGGCCGCCATTACCGCTTGGGGCATCTGCTGCGGCGTCAATTATCTTCTGAACGCCGCCTGGACCTTCCGCCGTTGGCCTCCCACCTGGAGACAGGCCGGGCAATACTATCTGGCCGCCCTTTCCGCTTTTCTCATCCAAATCGCGCTCCTCAATCTCCTGCTTTTTTTCATCCAGGCCGACCGCCCCGTGGAGACGGCCGTGCTCAACGGCGTGGCGGTTGCCACCGGATCCCTTTTTAACTATGTCTTTGCCTCCTTTTGGGTATTTGGAAAAAAGCCGTCTCAATCCTCACGATGAAATTCTCACAACCCGGTGCTGATCTTTTTCTGCCACAAAAAGAAAACCCTCAGCAGATCCTGGCCTCCACCACCCATTTGGGGATCGGGGCCCATGCCGACGACTTGGAGATCCTAGCTTTCCCGGGCATCACCGCCTGTCTGAATCAGGTCACGGAACGATTCTCCGGGGTGGTGGTCACGAATGGTGCCGGAGCGCCCCGGTCCGGATCTTACTCCGAAACTTCGGACCAAGAGCTGGTTCGTCTCCGACAAGAGGAACAACGACAGGCCGCGAAGTTGGGACAGTATGCCGCGGTGATCCAACTGGGTTTCTCCAGCGCGGAAATTCGCCAGGGCCCTCATCCCGCTCTGGTGGGGGATCTTCTCCAGATTCTGAAAGCCACCGAACCCAGAGTGGTATACCTGCACAATCCCGCCGACCGGCACGAGACCCACCTTGCCGTGTTATCCGCTTCCTTGGCGGCTCTCCGCCAACTTCCCGCCACCTCCCGCCCCAAGGAAGTTTACGGATGCGAGGTTTGGGGGGATTTGGACTGGGTTCCATCCTCCAAGATCGTCCGGCTTCCCTGCACTGCCCCGGAGGATTTCGGTCCTTCCCTGCTTCGCTGTTTTCGATCCCAGGTGGAGGGGGGCAAACGTTATGACCTGGCCTCCGCCGGCCGTCGCCGGGCTCAAGCCACTTTTGCCGATGCCTATACCCCCGATCAGGCACCGGAAGTGGTCTTGGCACTGGATCTCCTCCCCCTGCTCGAATCCGGGGCTCCCTCTCTGGCGCAATTTGTATCCAGCTTGATCAATGAATTCCGTCAACAGGCCACGGATCGAATCAAACGAATAGGTTCTGCCTGATGAGCGTTCAAGACACCCTACGTCCTGCCGTTACCGAATCCGCCCAACGTCTTCTGGGATTCCTCCAAAAGACGCAGGAAGCGGACGGCAGTTGGTTGGTTCCTTACACCGGCCCCAACTTCCTCCTGCCCCTTTACGCCATCACCACCTACCTGACTCGGCATCCGGTTTCGGAAAGGGAGAGGAGCCGGTTGGTCGCAGGGCTGCTCAAACCCCAGCTCCCCGACGGGTCCATCGGACTGCACGAGGAGTCGGTTCGTGGGGCGGTCTTCACCAGTTCCATCTCTTACGCCGCACTGCGTTTGCTGGGCGAAAAATCCGATCGACCGGAGCTGGTCAAACTCAGGGAATGGATCCACCGCATGGGCACCCCTGTCAAAGCAGCGGCTTGGGGAAAATTCATCCTCTCCATTCTCAATCTTTACGACTGGTCGGGAGTCAGCCCGGTTCCTCCCGAACTCTATCTTTTGCCCAAGTGGTTTCCCCTGCAACCCATCAACATTTCCGGCTACGTCCGCGTGGTCTAT
>Ga0214923_10008024_pt1 | contig 11355 bp, 11 predicted proteins | sample LL1510_MetaG_FD_177993 | JGI IMG/M metagenome (GOLD analysis project Ga0214923, IMG submission 177993) | Freshwater microbial communities from Lake Lanier, Atlanta, Georgia, United States - LL-1510 | ecosystem: Environmental > Aquatic > Freshwater > Lake | place: USA: Georgia | collected... | reverse complement strand
ACTCCGGTCGGTGGGCACGCGCAGACGCAGGGAGTGCTTGAGGACTATCGGCGTCTGATCAAAACCCGCGAGTTCTGTACTCTCAAGACGACCGGAGTCGAGCATGCCTACCGCCGGCTCCGAATGCGGGTCGTCGTCACCCGCCCTGCCATCCGGCGAGGGGATACGGGGAGCCCGAAGCCGGCGCGCTACCCAACGAGCCGAGCGTCCGGCGGCGGGCACGGCGAGCCTTTTGCCGCGCGCGGCTCGCCGCTACATTAGGGTTCATGCCCACCACGCCCCGCACGCTGCTCGAGAAAATCTGGGACGACCATCTCGTCTGCGCCCCCGCCGGTGAACAACCGATCCTGTACATCGACCGTCACCTCGTGCACGAGGTGACCAGTCCCCAGGCCTTCGAGGGCCTCCGGCTCGCCGGGCGGCGGGTCCGCCGGCCGGAGGCGACGTTCGCCACGCCCGACCACAACGTGCCCACCACCGACCGGCGGCTGCCGATCGCCGATCCGGTGTCGAAGCAGCAGATCGACACGCTCCGGGCCAACTGCAGGGAGTTTGGCATCCGCCTCTTCGACCTGGGCGACGCCGACCAGGGGATCGTGCATGTGATCGGCCCCGAACTCGGGATCACGCAGCCGGGCATGACGATCGTCTGCGGCGACAGCCATACGGCCACGCATGGCGCCTTCGGGGCCCTCGCGTTCGGGATCGGCACGAGCGAGGTCGAACACGTGCTGGCGACGCAGACGCTCCGGCAGTCGCAGCCGCGGTCGTTCGAGGTGCGGGTCGACGGCCGGCTGGCCCCCGGGATCACGGCGAAGGACCTCGTGCTGTTCCTCATCGGCAGGCTGTCGACGGAGGGGGGCACGGGCTACGTCATCGAATACACCGGTGAGTGCATCCGCAGCCTCGGCATGGAGGAGCGGATGACGGTCTGCAACATGTCGATCGAGGCCGGGGCCCGGGCCGGCATGATCGCCCCCGACGAGAAGACGTTCGACTACCTCCGCAGCCGCGACTTCGCACCGCGGGATTTCGACCGCGCCGTGGCCCGCTGGCGGACGCTGCCCGGCGACCCCGGCGCCGTCTACGACCGCGTCGCGGTGTTCGCGGCCGCCGACGTCGTGCCGCAGGTCACCTGGGGCACCAACCCGGCGCAGGTCGTGGGCATCGACGCCACGGTGCCGGATCCGGCGACGTTCGCCGACGCGAGCGACCGCGATTCCGCGGCCCGGGCCCTCGACTACATGGGGCTCGCCTCGGGCATGAAGATCGTCGACCTCGCGCTCGACCGCGTGTTCATCGGGTCGTGCACGAACAGCCGCATCGAAGACCTGCGGGCGGCGGCCCGCGTCGCCCAGGGCTACCGCGTGGCGCCGTCGGTGCACGCGATGGTCGTGCCCGGCAGCGGCCGCGTGAAGCGCCAGGCGGAGGCGGAGGGGCTCGACCGCGTGTTCCGCGCGGCGGGCTTCGAGTGGCGCGAGGCAGGGTGCAGCATGTGCCTGGCGATGAACCCCGACACGCTTTCCCCGGGCCAGCGGTGCGCGTCCACGAGCAACCGCAACTTCGAGGGCCGGCAGGGCAAGGGTGGCCGCACGCACCTCGTGTCGCCCGCCATGGCCGCGGCGGCCGCCGTCACCGGCCACTTCGTCGACATCCGCCGCTGGAACTACCGCTAGGACTCCGGGAATCCCGCATGGAACCCTTCGCTTCCTTCACCGGCGTCGTGGCCGCGCTCGATCGGGCCAACGTCGACACCGACCAGATCATTCCCAAGCAGTTCCTCAAGCGGATCGAGCGGACCGGCTTCGGGCAGTTCTTGTTTTTCGACTGGATGTTTCGCTCCGACGGTTCTGCCGACCCGGCATTCGAACTCAATCGCCCCGAGCAGGCCGGCGCGAGCATCCTCCTCGCGCGGCGCAACTTCGGCTGCGGATCGAGCCGCGAGCATGCCCCGTGGGCGCTCGCCGACTACGGCTTCCGCGTGGTGATCGCCCCCACGTTCGCCGACATCTTCTTCTCCAACTGCTTCCAAAACGGGATGCTGCCGATCCGCCTCGACGAACAGGCCGTGGACGAGCTTTTCCAGCGGGCCACCACGGCACACGAGGCGGGCCGCCCCTACCGCTTGCGGGTCGATCTGCCGGCGCAGACGGTCGCAGACGACGCGGGGTTCACCCACACCTTCGAGATCGACCCGTGCCGCAAGACTTGCCTGCTGGAGGGCCTCGACAACATCGGGCTCTCGCTCAAGCACGTCGATGCGATCGCGGCGTGGGAGCAGGCCCACGGACTGCCGGCTCCTGCGGGCGAGTGAGCCGATGATGCTTCGCGGAACCTGGGCTGTGGTATTCGCGATAGGCCTCGCGGTCGGCGTCGCCCGCGGCGACCAGGCCGTCACGATCGCCGCCGACATCCCGGGAGCCTGCCGACTCGCCGCGCCGGCCACGGGCCAAACTCTCTACATTCTCGACGAACCGGCCCGCACGGTCACGGCCATCGACCCGTTCTCCCCGGCGAAGCGCTGGCGGGTCGTCGGCCCCGCCGATCTCGACGCGGGAGCCCAGGCCCCCGCGCGGCCGGTGGCGATCGCCTGCATCGACTCGAACACGCTGGCCGTGGTCTGCAAGGCCGGGGCGGCCTGGTCGCTCCTCGCGTTTCGCCTGGGGCCGCGCGGTGACGCCGCCGCGCCGCCCACGCTCCTGCAAACGCTCGCGCTCGGCGAGGGGCCCGACGAATCGGCGGCGGCCGACGTATTCGTCAGCGACACGCGCGACTGGCTTGCGGTGGTCGGCCTCCCGCCGCCCCTGCCGCCGCTGGTCCGGGCCCCGATCGCGGGCGCCCGGCTGGGCAACTTCTCGCCCCGCTTGTGCCCCGCCACGCCGCCCGGCGGATTGCTTGCCGCCACATCCAGCCCGATCGACGAGTGGGTTTTGTTCTCGCGGCCCGCGGGCGACGCTCCGGCCGGAACGACGCTCACGTTCTTCACGAATTCCGGCCGCGAACGGTTGCTCGAACTCGACCTCGGCCTGGCGGGAGTCCGCGATGCCGCTTTCTGCCGGAGCACAGGCACGCTGTGGGTCGTGGCCGAGGGCGCCGGTGGACTCACACGTCCCGCCGGCCTGTGGAGGATCGATGCGGCGGTGGAACGCGGCCGGCAGGTGTCGCACCCGGTCGCCGTCGCCGCGCTCCAGAGCCCCCTGGCGGTCGCCTGCCTCTCGGAGCGGGCGATCGCGATCTGCGGCGGCGGCGCCGAACGCCGCGTGCTCCTCGTCAACCCCGCCGAACTCTCGGAGGCAGCGCCATGACGAACATGGGCGATGCGAAGGCCGGCCGCCGCGCGAAGATCGAGGCCATGCTCCGCGACGATCCGAGCGACGTGTTCCTCCGCTACAGCCTCGCCCTCGAAATGGAGTCGGCGGGCGAGTCCGACGGCAGCCTCGAGATCCTCGAGGCCCTCGCCCGCGAGACGCCCGCCTACGTGCCGGCCTTCCACATGGCGGGCCGCCAGCTCGTCGCCCTGGGACGTATCGAGGAAGCCCGCCGCGCCCTGCGCGAAGGCATCGAAGAGGCCCGCCGCCAGGGGCACACCCACGCCGCCGGCGAAATGGGCGAACTCCTCATGAGCCTCGGCACCACCCCGTAGGACAGGCTTCAGCCTGTCTCTGCCTTCACCCTGTCTCTGCGCCGAATCCGGCTCGGGGTCGCCCCTACCATCTCGCCGGACTGCTTCACGGGCAGGCTCGGCATCCTGCCGACCTGCCCTTGGCCGACCTCCGTCGGCTGGCACGAACCCGGCCTTCCAGGCCTAGCCTTCAATGCGCTGCCGGGCTGGAGGCCCGGCTCTCGAGAGCGAACGGAGGTTCGCCAAGCAAAGCGAAGCAGGACGCCGAAGCTTTGCGTGAAGCAGCCCACATACGCCGTCTCATAAGGGAGGGGCAGCCCCTCGCCTCCTCAACTCTTAGGCGCTAGGAACTTTCGGCGGAGACGGTCGGTGGGCACGCGCAGACGAAGGGAGTGCTTGAGGACCATTGGCGTCTGATCAAAACCCACGAGTCATGGACTCTCAAGACGACCGGAGTCGAGCATGCCTACCGCCGGCTCCGAATGCGGGTGATCAACAATTGCCTCGCCTTGGCGCAGGGCATGACAGTCTGAAGCCTGTCCTACGCTGGTACGGGGCAATCCCGAGCCGGATTGGGCGAGTTGAGGCCGGATCTGCCGCACCACAGCGGCGCCCCGGCCCGTCACGCGTGCGGCTGCTTGGCGTCGCCGCCGGCGATCTCGGCGCCGTCCTTGCGCTCGGGAAACATCAGCGACGCCGCGACGCTCGTGCCGATCAGGGCCACGATCACGAGGAGCGACACCGCGGGGTGCACGAGGTGGCCCTTCGCGTGGGCGTCCCAGCCGCCCCGTTCAGCGAGCCACTCGGTGTGGCGGGCCGCCTCGGCCAGCATCTTCGCGCCCACGAACACGAGCACGGCGGAGAGGCCATAGTTGAGGAACCGGAAGAGATCCATCACGCCGGCGAGCAGGAAGTAGAGCGCGCGGAGGCCGAGGATCGCGAACACGTTCGAGGTGAAGGCGATGAACCGCATGTAGGGTGTGCCCTTCTCGACGACGCCCAGGATCGCCGGCACGCTGTCGACGGCGAACAGCACGTCGGTGCTCTCGACGACCAGCAGCACGAGGAACAGCGGCGTGGCCATGAGCCGACCGTTCTCGCGGACGAAAAACCTGTCGCCGGCCGTATGGCTGGAGAGCGGGATGATCCGCTTGAAGAAGCGAACCAGGGCGTTGTCGCCAGGTTCGTGCTCCTCGTCGCCGAACGCGAGTTTGATGCCCGTGTAGAGGAGAAAGGCCCCGAAGAACCACATCACCCACTTGTACCGCTCGACGAGCTCTGCCCCGAGGAGCACGAACGTGAGCCGCATCAAGACGGCCCCGAGGATGCCCCAGAAGAGCACGCGGTATTGGTATTTCAGCGGCACGCCGAAGTAGCCGAACACCACCGCGAACACGAACACGTTGTCCATCGACAACGACCACTCGACGAGATACCCGGTGAGAAACTCGAGGGCCGCCTTGCCGCCGAGCCACCACCACACCAGGCCGTTGAAGGTGAACGCCAGCGCCGACCAGAAGCAGGTCCAGAAGGCGCTCTCCCGCAGCGACGGCTCGGCCGCGTGCTTGTGGAACACCGTCAGGTCGAGCGTCAGCATCACGACCACGAAAGCCGCGAACGCCACCCAGTGGACGGTCTGGATCGTCGCGGCGGCGGTATCGGCGAGCGCGAACAGGGGCAGGCAGGCGATATTCCAGGCAGGCACGATGAGGACATTCTCCGCAGGGTTTGGCAAAGTCTAGCAGCCGGACCTGAAAAGGCCTCCCTCGGCGGCGGTGCCGCGTCGCTCTGGCGGGATTCCCGCCACTCACTCGGCCAGATGCATGATGAAACTCGTCGTCATCGCCCGGAACACGTGCGCGATGCGGTCCCACTCGCGGTCTTCGGCCTGGCAGAAGAACAGGTAGATCGCCGCGGCGGTCTCGAGCGTCCGCACCGCGGCGGTATTGGTGAGGTCGAGGCAGTAGAAGTTGAGGTCGTGGCCGGGCAGCTTCCGGCCCGAGACCGTCTCCGTGGCCGCCTCACTGTCGAGGTCGCGATACTCCTCGCGCATCTGCCCGACCACGGCCTGCGACAGCACGGCCGGATCACCTCCCGGCGCATGCGCGCTCACCGACCAAAATGCACCCTCGGGCGAATACACCGTGACGGCGGCGCGACCGCCCGCCGAGTCGGTCGTGTCGACGGACCAGTTGTCTGGATAGTCGAAGGCGAGGCCAGCCTGGGCAAACCGCATCGGGCACCGATTCCTGCCGAAGGATCCGGAACGGCGAATCGCCGCGAAAAATACGCCTGGAAACACCCCGCGGATTGTAGCGTTTCCTGCTGCCGGAGCGGTCTGGACCGGCATCTCCGGCACCGCTATCGTCCCGCCCTTCCTTTCCGCCGCCACCCATCGCAACCGGACGCATGTCGCAGTCGCTCGGCACCGCAGCGCTCGCTCCCCAGGCCTCACCGGGCCGCGTGCTCGACTTTGCCGTTCCGGCCGTGATCCTCCTGGCAGTGCTGGTCGTACTCGCGCCGGTGCCGCCGGCCCTCGTCGATCTCCTGCTGGCCGCGAATCTCACGGTGTCGATCCTCGCCCTGCTCGGCGCCCTTGCGGCCCGCACACCGCTCGAGATGGGCGTGTTTCCCACATTCCTGCTCGGCTCCACGCTCGTGCGGCTGGTGCTCAACATCGCCACCACGCGGCTGATCCTCTCGCGGGCCGCGCTCGACGGCGCCGATGCGGCGGGCGAGGTGGTACAGGCGTTCGGGGCGTTCGTCTCCGCCAACAACCTCGTGGTGGGGGCGGTGATCTTCGCGATCATGGCGGTGGTGCAGTTCGTGGTGATCACGGCCGGTTCAACGCGCACGAGCGAAGTCGCCGCCCGGTTCGCCCTCGACGGCCTCCCGGGCCGCCAGATGGCGATCGACTCCGAGGCGAACGCCGGCACGATCACCCGTGACCAGGCCCGTTCATTGCGGCTCGACCTCCAGCGGCAGGCCGACTTTTTCGCCGCCATGGACGGCGCCAGCCGGTTCGTGAAGGGGGAAGCGGTGGCCAGCGTGATCATCACGCTGGTGAACCTCGTGGGCGGGCTCGTGATCGGCATCCTCCAGCATGGGATGCCCATGCAGAAGGCGATCGACATCTATTCCCGGCTCACGATCGGCGACGGGCTCGTGACCGCCCTGCCGGCGCTGTTCGTGTCGGTGGCCACGGGCCTGCTCATCTCGCGATCGAGCCAGACGGTGGACCTGCCGCAGGAACTCGGCCGTCAACTCGCCTCCCGGCCGCACGTGCTCGCCGTCACGGGCGTGTTCCTCGCGGTGCTCTCGCTCACCGGGCTGCCCTTCGTACCGCTGGCCACGATGGCCGTCGCTACGTTCGCCGCAGCCTGGCTGCTGCACCGCCACAGGCTGATTCCGCTCGGCCCCCCCTCGGCCGACCCCGCGTCGGGCGCCGCCGCGTCGGCCACACTTGCCGACGTGCTCACCGACGAGCGAATCGTGTTCGAACTCGGTAGCGAGCTGCTCGAACTGGTCCGCGGGGCGGCCCCCCTCATCGCGCAGTCGCAGACCGTGCGTTCGGCCGTCGCGGCCGACCTTGGGGTCGTCGTGCCGGCGATCACCTTCCGCGACGACCTCTCGCTCCCGCCGCGCGGGTTTCGAATCACCATCGCCGACGTCCCCGTCCGCGAGGTGGATTTGGCCGACGACTATCGCCGGGACGAGACCGCCACGCTCGCAGCCGCCCTCGTGGCCGCCGTGCGGGAGCGAGCCGACGCCCTCCTCACGCGTGACGCCTGTGCCCGGCTCGTCGAATCGCTGCGGATAGCGCAGCCGGCGGTCGTCGGCCAGATCGTGCCCGAAGTGCTGTCGCTCGCGAAGGTGCACCGCACGCTCCAGGCACTCCTCCGCGAAGGGCTGCCGATCCGGCCGCTCGCCGAGCTGCTCGAACTCATGGCCGACCATGCGGCCGAAGCTCCCGAGCCGGCCCAGCTCGCGGAGGTGGTGCGTGGGCGGCTCGTGCGGGTGCTCTGTCGCCGGGCCCGCGATGCCGACGGCCGGCTCGTGGTCGTGCGGCTCACCGACAGCGCCGTCGCGTCCCTGCGAGCCGCTCCGGCCGACAACCCCAACCGCAGCACTCCCGCCGCCCGCGTGGTGGCCGAAGTGCGCCGGGCGATAAGGCCGCGTCTCGACCGTGGGGCGGCGGCCGTCGTCGTCGTCCCCACCGACGCCCGGCAAGAGGTTCGTGACCGTCTTGCCCGGACGACTTCGGGCGTCGTCGTCGTGGCCGCCACTGAGTTGGCCGGCGAAGACCGGGTCGAGGTGTTCGCCACGATCGGCGGCACGGAGGCCACCCGGGCGGCCTGAAGGCCTCCGCCCGGATCGAGAAAACCAGCGGGAAAACATGCCGATCAGACTGGGTGTGCGGGCACCCGGAAAACGATTCAAGCCGGGTGACGGAACGAACCGATGATCATCGATTCCGCCGCTCGGACGAGGTTTCATCAAGGAGGATGCCGTGGCGACTCACGCTTCGAGTCAGTTGTCTGCCGAGGAAATCCTGGAACTCTGGAAGGAGTTCAAGGCCGATCAGTCGAATGAAGACCTGCGCAACCGGCTCATCGAGATCTACCTGCCGCTCGTGAAGTACAACGGCGAGCGGATTTGGTCGCGGCTCCCCGAGGGCGTGGAGCTCGATGATCTCGTATCGGCCGGCACGTTCGGGCTGATGGACGCGATCGATGCGTTCGACATGGGCCGGGGAGTGAAGTTCGAGACCTACTGCGTGCCCCGCATCCGCGGTGCGATGCTCGACGAGCTCCGCACGATGGACTGGGTGCCGCGGCTGGTCCGGTCGAAGGCCAGCAAGCTCAACGAGGCGGTGAAAACGCTCGAGGCGAAGCTCGGCCGGGCCCCGGCCGACGACGAGGTGGCCGAGCACATGCAGCTTTCCCGCGAAGACTTCGAGAAGCTGCTCGTGGAGGCCAACGCCGCCAGCCTCGTGAGCCTCAACAAGAAGTGGTGCGAGACCGACAGCTCGAAGGACGTCCGTGAGATCGACATTCTCGAGGACAAGAAGGGGGAAGACCCCACGCGGCGCATCCAGAAAACCGACCTCATGCGGCTGGTGACGAAGGGCCTCAACCGCAACGAGCGGCTGATCATAATCCTCTACTACTACGAGGAGCTCACGATGAAGGAGATCGGGGCAACGCTCGACCTCTCCGAGAGCCGCGTCAGCCAGATGCACAGCGCCATCGTCGAGCGGCTGCAAAACCAGCTCGAACGGCGCCGGCCCGAGTTCGCCACGTAAGCCCGGCAGGCTGGGCGGACTGGGGCCACCCTACCCGGGGTCCGCAGATCCTCGGAACGCGGAAAACTGGCAAAAAAATTTTTCATTGGAGTTGGTCCCGGCGGTCCGCCGATGACAATGAATTCGAAGTTGCAGGAGCTCGCGTCACGATCCGAAGCGATCGAGTCGAGCGCTCGCTGCCCCCCGACGACCGGAGTCGCCGGACCACGAAAGCGCGGCAACAGTAGGAACACAGACAGTCACGATTCCCGAACACCCGACCGAACCGTCCGTCAAGCACCCGCGTAGAAGCAGGCGCGACGGGGGACGCGGGGAAGCCACTCGGGCCATCACGACCGTCTGCATGGAGTGCAATCATGAACATCTTCGGTGTGTTTTCGACGCACGGTGCCCAGGCGCTCGGTGGAGTCAAGGGCGTGGAGTCGTCGCAGGCCACGCAGGCCGCGATGCAGCAGGGCGTCGGCGAGGTGCAGGACTCGGTCACGCTGTCGGTCGATGCGGTTCGCGCCGCCGAATCGACGGCCGACATCCGCTTCGACAAGGTGAACGCGATCCGCGCGGCGATCGCCGACGGCTCGTACGAGACGCCCGAGAAGCTCGACCTGGCCCTCGACCGCCTGCTCGAACGCCTCGGCTAGGCTGTGGGATAGGCTTCAGCCTGTCGTCATGCATGACAGGCTGAAGCTTGTCTTCTTGTAGAACAGACTTCAGCGCGTCATGCCTCTTCTCGAACGCGCCGGCTCGGGGCTGCCCATCCCCTCGAGCGGGCTGTGGGAGCGAGCGCAGCCATGGATGGCGAAAGCGAAGCGGACACGCAGAGAGCCGAAGCCGGGAGGGCTGAGGCGAACGTCAAGCGAGAGGGCGTGGGCAGTCACGAGCCGGCGCGCATGAGTCGAGGCATGACAGGCTAAAGCCTATCCCACGAGGGGATTCGGGGAGCCCGAAGCCGGTGCGCTACGCGAGGCAGCGACAGGCTGAAGCCTGTCCTACGCGGGCAGGCATGCCCTCAAGAAGGCCGCCGACGCGCGGGCGGTTTCGAGCCAGCGGTGTGACTGGCGCGGGAGCTCGACGTGCAGGCCGCCTGTGTAGCCAGACGCGGCCAGGGCGGCGAGCAGTGGCGGGAAATCGACGTCGCCCGTGCCCAACGGAAGGTGCTCGTGGCGGCAGGCGAGCATGTCGTCGACGTGCACGTTGACGATGTCGCGCCCTCGTGCGGCGAGCAGATCGGCCGCCGGTCGCTCCCCCATGCATTCGAGGTGGCCGAGGTCGACCGTGAGTTTGAAGTGCTGCGGACGTCCAAGCCGTTCGTGGAGCAGTGCCTGCCGGGAGAGCGTGTCGATGAACATGCCCGGCTCCGGCTCGAAGCCGAGGTGCACGTGCCGGTTGGCTGCGTGATCGAGGACGGGGCCGAGGCCGGCGGTGAGCCGCCGCCAGAGCGTGTCTTCCTCGGCCGCGTCGCGGGCGGCTCCCGACCAGAGCGAGACGACCGGTGCCCCAAGCTCGGCGGCGAGATCCACCGCCTTCACCAGAAAATCGATCCGTCGCTCGCGGTCGCTCCGCTGCGGCGAGACGAGCGTGGGCTCGTGTTTGCGGAGCGGATCGAGCAGGTGCCGCGCGCCCGTCTCGATCACGCACGCCAGGCCGTGCATCGCGAGGGCCGACCGCCAGCGGGCCGTCTCCGCCGCGATGCTGCTCGAAAAAGGATCGAGCAGGTGCCGATCCGGCGTGATTGCGAGCGATTCGTATCCCAGGTCGCGCAGCATCGGCAGCGTTTCGAGCGGAGCGATGTCGCCGATCGAGTTCGTGCTGTAGCCAAGCCGCATCGACGCCTTCCCCGCTCAGGTGGCCGACACGATCTGCCGGCCGATGAGGAACGGCACGAGCAACAGGAGCACGACGAGCGCCCAGGCCTCACCGCACATGGGCAGCACGAGCACAGCCGCGAGCGTGATCATCGACATGATCGCATTTCCCACCGCCTGCTGCACGCGGCCGGTCTCGGGATCGAGGATCCCGAGACCGGCTCGGAGCAGTACCGATGCGGCAATCACGCCCCAGAGCATCAGCCACGCGGCGAGCCGGCCCGACCGCAGCCAGCCGGCGCCCCCGCCCGCGGCGGCCACGAGCCAGATCGAACCGCCGGCGATGCCGAGGCCGGCGAGCATCGCCAGGGCGGCGATTGCGAGCGTGCCGGCCCGGCTGTGGCCCGCCTCGTCGCGGGCGTAGAGCGTGATGCCGCCGGCGTAGAGACCCATGCCGATCGGGATCAGCCACTCTGCGGGCGTGGCCGGCCCGCCGGCCGCCGTCATGCCGAGGAGCCAGGCGAGGCCGCGGCAGGTGCCCATCATGGCGGGGCCGAAGGGCGTGGCCTTCGCATACCGGTCGTAGATCCACACCGTCGCCGCGAGGGCCGCCCCCACGAGCGCGA
>Ga0214923_10008023_pt1 | contig 11356 bp, 8 predicted proteins | sample LL1510_MetaG_FD_177993 | JGI IMG/M metagenome (GOLD analysis project Ga0214923, IMG submission 177993) | Freshwater microbial communities from Lake Lanier, Atlanta, Georgia, United States - LL-1510 | ecosystem: Environmental > Aquatic > Freshwater > Lake | place: USA: Georgia | collected 2015-10-15 | reverse complement strand
TTGACTCTCAAAACAGAGACGGCGCTGAAAAGTTTTGAGAGTCAATATAAGCAGCGCGCCCAGGAGCTTGAAGAGCAATACCGTGCGGAAACTGCCAAGGTGCGTGACATTATGCAGGCAGGGGTGGCAGCGATTAGCTCGAGCAATACTGATGATCACCAGCAGTATCGAGATCAATTGCAAGAAGCGATGAGCGAAGTGCGTGGCTTGCTTGCTAAATTGGAAGATGCGCTTACCACGCGCCTCGATACGCTTAATGAAACGCTGCAAACGGCGCGGCAAGCACTTGCCGATGAGTATGCGACGCGTACGCACGCGCTTGAAGCATCGCTTGAAGAGAAATTTGCGGGCAATCGTCTGCTTCTTGCAGCCGAAATCCAAAAAGTGGCAACCCAATACGAGCAAAATATACGAGCCCTTGATGAGCGCGGCGCTCTATTGCGTACTGAAATTGAGAAGAATTTTGCAGCGCAAAAGAAGCAATTTGCAGGGCTTGAAAATAGAGTACATACGCATCTTGCGCAAGCAACGGCAGGGCTTAGAGAAATGCAGCGCGCAGCGGGCGCCGCTACATCCGAGAAATTGGATGATTTGCGTCGCGTGGTTGATGATATCCAAGGTACCACAGGGCGTCTTGAGGGTAGCGTTCAAGGCATTGCGGTTGATACTGCGACCGTAAGAGATATAGTGACGCGTACCGATAAGACGCGCCAAGATAAGTTGGCATCACAACTTGGTAACATGCGACAAGCAGTGAGCGCAAACCCTGAATTTGCCCAGTATTTTCTGATGCAGTTGCAGAATAATCCTGATATGCGGAAGTATTTTCAGAACAACTATTCACCGGCGCAAATACAACAGCTTACTGACGCGGTGCAACAAGGCTTAAGCAAGGCGCCGCAGTTGACCCATGGACCAGCATTGACGCGACTTGAAGATGCACGCACCTCAGCTGGGGGAAAACGCTTTGAAGAGCTTTCTGATGCGCCTAATACGCCTGACATTTCTGCGTTGTCAGACCGGCAGCAAGTGCTTCAGTTGACTGACCAAGACATGCCTGTGCGTACTGCTCAAGATCAAGCAATCACCTTGGTTGGGGAAAGCAGAGTGCCTGCACAGCATATTGCTGCTACTCAGTATCCTCAAAAACCTCATAAGGCTCTGGAAAAGCCGGAAATTGTAGACTGGGTCACCAAAAAACCATTAACGCTTGAAGGAGCATCAGCGCTTGCTGCCTAACGTCCTTGCTCCTGCGCCATTCTTTCGAGCCGCGCAATGCGCTTGGCAAGTGGTGGATGGGTGGAAAAGAGATTTAACACACCGTTGTTGCGAAACGGATACACAATAAACAAGCTTGCAGCGCTTGCATGTGCGGTTGATAGTGGCCGTTCAGTGTGCGTCGTGAGCTCTTGTTGCAGTTTACGTAAGGCGCTTGCCAGTGCCAGTGGATCGTGACAGCAATCCGCGCCAGTTTCATCGGCGGCATATTCACGCGAGCGCGAAATTGCCATTTGCAAGATGAGTGCGATAAACGGGGTAATCAGAGCAATCACCAGAAGCCCAAGTCCTGAGCCGCGATTTTCACTGTCTTTGCCGCGCGCACCAAAAAAAAGACTCCAGCGAATAATGTCGGCAAGGTACGCGATGCAGGTGGCCAGCGTAGCGGCAATGGTGCCGATTAGGACGTCACGATTTTGAATATGTGCCAGTTCATGCGCGAGCACGCCACGCAGCTCGTGCGGTTCAAGGATTTGCAAGATGCCGGTTGTTACGGCAACAGAGGAGTGTGCCGGGTTTCGCCCGGTGGCAAAGGCGTTGGGCATTGAGGTATTGAGCAGATAGAGTTTTGGCATCGGCATGACCATGGTGCTGCACAGTTCTGCTACGATGTCATAGACGTATTGATACGAAGCTTCCGGCAGCGGCACAGCGCGATACAACGAGAGTACAAGCCGATCAGAATAGTAGTACATGCAGCCATTGATGAGCAGTGAGATACCCAGTGCCCATGCGGCGCCATGAAGCCCGCCAAAAACGTGGCCAAGGCCAATGGCAAGTGCACTGAGCCCGCTGAGCAGAAATAGCGTTTTTACGTAATTCATCGTAAACATGCAGGACCTTTCGTTGTGTGTTATTCGTCGTATTCAACTTTCCATTCTTCTGGCGTTGCTGCTTCCTCAGAAGATGGTTTTTTTGTATTCGGCAGAGCCGGAGTAGTTTTTTTCTTTTTCAAATCAACCAACGCTTGCGCCGTTTTGTGTGCTTGCGCACGCAGCGATGTCGTCTCGTCAGCAAGTTGCGTTTGCGTAGTCTCGAAGAGCTTGTTCATATCATCTTGCATCTTTTTAATTTTGCGTTGGAGGCGCAAAATCATTTCAACGCCCGCAAGGTTAACGCCCATTTTTTGCGTGAGATTGATAATCTCCTCCAGGCGATCTACATCTTCCTCAGTAAAGAGGCGGGTGCCGCCTTCGGTGCGATGAGGCGTGATGAGTCCCTCTTTTTCGTACAAGCGAATGGTTTGCTGGTGCACATTGCACATTTGAGCAACGGTCGAGATTGAATAAAAACCTTTACGACGTTTCATACACGGCAACCTTACTTTTTCAGAATAGTCAGAAACGCTTCTTGGGGAACCTCAACGCTGCCGACTTGCTTCATTCTTTTTTTACCTTCTTTTTGCTTTTCGAGCAACTTGCGTTTACGCGTAATATCACCGCCGTAACATTTTGCCGTGACGTTTTTGCGCAAGGCGCTTACTGATTCGCGTGCAATGACTTTTGAACCAATGGCGGCTTGTATGGCGACTTCAAACATTTGTCGATGGATAACCTCTTTGAGTTTTTGCGTCAATTGGCGGCCAACGCTTTGAGCCGCTGTTTTGTGCACAATAACTGAGAGGGCGTCAACGACTTTGCCATTGAGCAAAATATTCATCTTGACCAGTTCTGATGCCTTGTAGCCGGCTTCTTCGTAATCAAAGCTGGCGTAGCCGGCGCTGCGTGATTTTAGCAAATCATAAAAGTCCGTTACAATTTCATTCAGAGGCAATAAGTATTCAATGACTACACGATTTTCGTCAAGATACCGCATGTTTTTTTGTTCGCCACGATGTTCTTGGCAGAGTGTTAACATATTGCCCAGATACGTGGTCGGGCAGATAATAGTTGCGTGTACCATTGGCTCGCGGATTTCCGCAATGCGTTGCACTTCAGGAAAATCAGCGGGATTTTCGATGTTAATACTTTCACCGTCGGTAAGATCGACTTGGTAGAGCACGGTTGGTGAGGTTGCAATAATGCTGACATCATATTCTTGCTCAAGGCGTTGGCGAAAGACGTCCATGTGCAGTAGGCCGAGAAAGCCGCAGCGAAATCCAAAGCCCAGCGCAACCGAGGTTTCTTTTTCAACAGAGACGGATGGGTCGTTGAGTGTTAGTTTTTCAATCGCATCGCGCAGTGCCTCAAACTCGGTGGTTTCTACCGGATAAATGCCGGCAAACACCATGGCGCGTGCTGGTTTAAAGCCTGGCAGCGCTTCGACGGGATGACGATGTCTAAAAAAGGTGTCACCAATACGTGCTTCGCGCACGGTCTTCATGCCACAGATAATAAAACCTACTTGCCCCGTAAACAGTCCTTTTGTCTGGACCGGATCCGGGTGCATGATACCGATATTGAGTACCTCATAGACTTGCTCAGTATGTGCAGAGACAATCGTATCACCACGCAGTACCTGGCCATCGAGGACTTCGATCAGGCAGACAATGCCTTGATAGGCGTCGTACCAAGAATCAAAGAGCAGCGCCTTAAAAGGTTTTTGCGCGTCGCCTGTTGGCGGCGGTGTGCGCTTAATAATTTCCGCTATCACCTGATTGAGGTTAATGCTTGCCTTGGCAGAGGCAAGAATAATGTCTTCTCGCTCGATATCAAAAATGGTTTTCATTTCGCCGGCAACGCGTTCAGGATCAGCAGCGGCCATATCAATTTTGTTAATAACGGGAATGATAGTTAGGTTTTGCTCAAAGGCGTGATAAAAGTTTGCCATCGTTTGCGCTTGCACACCTTGCGCTGCGTCTACTAGAAGCACTGCCGATTGACAGGCGGCTAGCGAGCGCGATACTTCATAACTAAAATCAACGTGGCCGGGAGTGTCAATCAGGTTGAGCAGATACGTAACACCATCGAGTGTGTAAAAGAGCGTTGCGGTTTGCGCTTTGACCGTGATGCCGCGCTCTCGCTCTACTTGGAGGCGATCGAGAAATTGCTCGTTTTTGTTGCGTGTCGTAATCGTGCCCGTCATTTCAAGCAAGCGGTCGGCAAGCGTGGACTTGCCGTGATCGATGTGCGCAATGATGGAAAAGTTTCTAATGTGCTGTGGATCAAATTGTTCGAGTGATTCAAGGTATTTTTCAGTACTCATGGATGTATCCTACATGCGGGTTGGGCGACTAAGGCCAAGCAAATCAAGGGTAAGCCCAAGTGTGTGGTGCACAAGGGTGACCAACGCGAGGCGTCTTTGGGTGATTGCGGGTTGCGCGTCGTCGATGATGCGATTATTGGTATAAAAGGCGTGAAAAGTTTGGGCAAGGTCGAGGGCATAGACGGCCAACGTGTGCGTTGCGTATTGCTCGCATACGGCTTTAAGTGCCAGCGTTAAGCTGAGTATTTTTTTAATGACCAACAACTCGCTGGTGCTCCACTGCGCCGCATCAGCCTGCGGGGTAAAGCCCGCACTGGCTGCTTTTTCTGCAATGCTTACGGTGCGGACATAGGCGTACTGCAGATAAAACACCGGATTTTCCTGGGTCTTTTTGAGCGCAATATCGATGTCAATTTCCAAATGCGCGTCGGCTTTTTTGTGCAAGAAAAAGAATCGTGCCGCATCAACGCCCACCGTCTCAATGACCTCATGCAGGCCGACAAATTGGCCAGAGCGTTTTGACATTTTGATTGGCGCTTCACCTTGTTTGAGGCTGACGAGTTGGTACAAAATAACATCGAGGTGATCTGCGTTATACCCCAGTGCCGTCAGGGTTCCCTTAAGGCGCAAAATATAGCCGTGGTGGTCTTGCCCAACGATATCGATAAGACGGGCAAAACCACGAGAAAATTTATGGGCATGATAGGCAATGTCGGGAGCAATATAGGTAAGCGCGCCATCAGCCTTACGGATTACGCGGTCTTTGTCGTCACCAAAGGCAGTCGATTGAAACCACAGGGCGCCGTCTTTCTCATAGAGATAGCCACGCTTTTGCAAATCAGTAAGCACGTGATCAATAGAGCCATCGCGATGCAGACTCAACTCGGAAAACCAAGAATCCATCGTGACGCCGTATTCTTTAAGTTCTTCCGCTTGTTGGGCGAGCAGTGCCTCTTTGGCGTATTGCGTAAAAAAGGAGATCGGTTGCTCAACGATGGCAGTGCCGTGCTGCTCGATGCAGTGGCGTGCAATCTCAATAAGGTATTCTCCGTGATAGCCTTCTTCCGGAATAGCGCTGGCAATGCCAGATAATTCTTGGCAACGTGCTTTGAGGGATTCTCCCAATTTGGCCATTTGGTTGCCGGCATCGTTGATATAAAATTCGCGCTGTACGGTGTGCCCTGCGTACTGCAATACCGTTGCCAGAACATCGCCGATGATGGCGTTGCGGCCATGTCCCAAGTGCAGTGGGCCCGTTGGGTTTGCACTCACAAATTCGATCAGATAGGACGATGGCGTGATGGCAAGCTCTTGTTTGAAGTAGGTTGCCGGTGCTTCAGTAATTGCTGCTACGCAGCCTTGCCAAAAAGAGGGAGCAATCGTCAGGTTGATAAACCCGGGACCTGCAATCTCGGCATGCGTAATGGTGGGCAGAGAGAGGGAGGCAATGATTTTTTCGGCAATCGCGCGCGGGGGCTGCTTTAGTGCTCGTGCTACCGTCATGGCCACGTTAGTGGTTACATCTCCGGTGTGAGGGGAGTTTGGATCGATAAGCGAGACCGTAGCGCCCGTTGCAGTTAGGGCTTCAAGTGATAAGCCACAGACCGCAGCGGCATGCTGCAGGATGGCCTGGGAGAGTGATCTGAGTGTGATCATAGCGAATTCTTACGATAACATGAGTAATAGAAGGCGCTACTCTACCAAAGCACTTTTAAAAGGTCCAACGGATGCTGAGCTCTGCGTTGCCGGTATAAATGCGTGATGGTGATACCGAGCGGTGTCCCATGACCGGAAAGTATACTGCGGCCTCTATTGCTGGCATCAACGCACGCTTACTGGTAGGAGCAAAGCCGCCTTTGATAAAAACAGAGTGATGTTTCCAGTTTTGGAGGCGTGGATCGGCATTGAGACGGGTATTTTGTTGGCCTGCCTGTGCCCCAAGTTTGGTAAGCGAGGTCCAGCCGTCTCCGGTGCCTTGCAGTATAGTCGTGTCTTTTATCGTCAAACGCGTGGTTTCTTGGTAGGCAAAGTGGTAGCCGCCGCTAATGAAAAAGCCATAAAAGTTATTGGCGACTAGCGCTATATCAAACACCCAGAGATTACCTGGATCTTTAAGCACCGTGCCCCTGCCCAAAAGCACTGGGCCGGCATAAAAGGATGCTGGCGGGGTTCCGTACGTATAAGGAGCTTGTGGCTGCAAATCATCACGAACAACCGGCATGCTACCAGTAAGCCGTTCGTAGATGGTGACTGAGGCAGCAGAATCAATGGCAAAATGATTGTCGAGTTGGAGATTGAGCTCAGCCTGAGCGCTATAACTGTGGTTGATGGAGTGCAGCAGGAAGGCAGGTGCGAGTGGGTCTTCAAAGTGGGTTGGTGCAAAGCTGTAGCCAGCAAGTACGCTGCCCGTTGCGCCTTTTAAAATACTTCCTTTGAGCTCGGAGTGCTTTGCCCAACCAAAAAAGAAGCCGCATTGTTCAAGGCTGATATGGTGGTGGTAGCGCGTTACCGGTGGGTGACTGTTTTCAATCAGGAACGCGTCAAAGGAATTGAGGAGGGATTGCACGTACGGATGAGAGACATCACCTGATCCGGAGGCGGTTACCGGTTGCTCCAGCTCTTGGTCGATAAAGCGACAACAGCCAAGGAAAAAAAGATCACTGAAAAAAAAGTGAGTCAGGGCGAGATGATAGGACTGGAACAGGTAGGACCGTTTTTTATCATTAAAGCGCAGGGACAGCTGGATGGGATCTCCATCGCGCAGAGTAAGCAGGGATTGAGCACCGTCAGCCGTAAAGTATTGTTCACTAATACCGCCTGCTTTTGGCGTGAGGCCATTATAGATGTCTGCCAGGTTGGCAGTTCCACACATTTCCAAGAAGGGCACGGATGAGCCAGTGGCGCTATAAGCGTTTTGCCCTTGATGCCGAACCATGCCACAAGAAAAAGTAGTGCCTTTTTTAGCCAGCGGCTTGATGGGGAAGCGTGGGCATACTGGATCGTATTGAGTCACATAGAAAAGCAGTGGGCTTGCGGTGGTGGGTACAAGGCTCAGTGTGACTATGAGTAGGGTAGGTATGGTCAAAATACGCATGAAGAGGCAGGCTCCCAAGAGAAAAAAGGGTAACGTTGGCGGGTAGTGTAGCGGGAAAAATAATCGTTTGCCAAGAGTATAAAGTTCGTTATACTTCCGGCTTCCTTAGGCCGTTAAGAGCGGGAGTGTTATTTGTGGTGCGTAGTCGGCGATTAATTACCGTATCAAATCTATTATCTGGCGTGCGCTTGCTGCTTGCGCCCGTATTTGCCTGGTTTCTTTTTTCTGGGGCATGGATGGCAGCCGTTTGGGTCTTTTGTGCCGCGAGTCTTTCGGACTTTCTGGATGGGTATTTTGCCCGCCGCTTCAGGGAGCAGACGGTTGCGGGGCAATACCTGGATCCTCTTGCTGACAAAGCATTCTTGCTTGCAGCACTTGGCGCGTTTGGCTTTGGCATTGTTCCGGTACCGCAGTGGTTTGTTTGGTTTGTCTTTGTGCGTGAGCTCATTATTGTGGCCGGCAGTTGTGTTGTAGTGGCAGTGACGGGTCGTGCGGTGTATCCATCGTTATGGGGCAAGCTGACTACTGTTGTCTACTTGGCACTTATTGGTCTTGGGGTTATCTACCGGCTTCTCGGTTTTTCTTTTGGTCGCGGCTTCTTTTTCTTCCTCTATGGCGTCTTTGGTGTCGCATTGATTTCCCTGCTTGATTACCTGATTTTTGGCGTGCGTGCTTTGCGTAAACGCTGAGTTTGTTGCGTTTCCTTTCTCTTTTTTCCTATGCTGCGTCACAAATCTGGGAAAAGGGAAACATGAGAGTACATTGTTTTTACACCCGCACTACGTTTTTTTTGGCTTGTTTAGTTGGATGCTTAGTAGGGCTGGAGGGGAATACTAATCCGTCGCAGTCATTGTCTAGTGCGTTAATTACGCAACAAATTACCACGCTTACGTTTGTAGTGGCTTCACGCAAAGAATATTTTCCGACCACACCAACGACAGGGACGTATACGCAAGCAATGCAGTATCTGACGAATATGCAAAATAGTATTACGTTGCTTGCGCGCGATGAAGCATATCCGGAGGTTTCTTGGTTTTTAGATCAGATTAACAACGCGATTGGTCAAGTGGGCACAATGGTATCCCTGGGGGCTGACACCTCTGCTATCGTAAATAATATTGCGCGGTATGTGCCTTCTCCCAATACCTCAGTGACGCAAAAGCTTTTTAATAAACGCGTCTATTCGTCTTCATTTTGCTTTATTGTCATGGTGCAATTTTACGATGATTTGCTCAAAGTGCTTGCTATTATTCCGCCGCTGCCTAATCTGCCCTCCATTCCAACACCACCATCGAAGTAGTAAGGGGGTTTGCCATGAGACGTATCCTTTATCTCATCATCTTATGTGTTATGGGTAGTGCGGGCGGTGTGCGTGCAAAAAGTGACACATCGTTTGTGCTTATGCCGGCCGCCGATCGCGCGCCATCGCGTAATGATATTAAAGAAGATTTGGCTTTGCGCATGCAAAAAGCAGCGGTTCAACAGGCGCATCTGCAAAGTAAAATTGGCAGAATGCTAATGCAGTCAGCCGCTTTTCAAGTTGCTGTGGCTGAGGGCGTGAGCGATTTGGTGACGGGTGAAGGGCTGCTGGATGGCGCACCTACTGCGCGCTTATCGCGTGCGTGCAGTGCGATGGATGAGCATATCCACCATCTTGAACAAATGGTGGAGCGGGCTGATCGTCTTTTAGATGAGATGACGGCAACGCTGCGATTAAAGGATTCTTAAAAGCCTTATTTTTTAAGGTGTTTTTAAAAAGCGTGGCAAAAGCGATAGGCTGTGGTGCACACTCATACCCAGACGCGGGGGCGGCGTACGATCTTCATCAAAGTACATTCTTGTGCGTGACCACATATCGTTTGCTTGTGTCTATTGTCATGGATATGTATGGAGGGGATATGCGTAATTTAGTATGGGGCATAGTATGTTGCTTGGTTGTTATGGTTGGTGGGACGCTGCATGCGGCTCCCTTGCCAAAGCGTGCGCCGCGCGGTGTGGTGCTACCAGCAATGATGGCTTCTGGCACTACGTTGCCTGCAGGAGTGGTTCAGGCTGCTAATAAGGCAGTAAGTGTATTAAACGGCGAAATTGGTACTTTGCAAAACATCGTAAGCGCGCGTACCAGTGCTTTTACGCCACCAGCGGCGGCGACGCAAACTGGTTTGATGCTGACCAATGCACTGAGCAATGTTGGGGTATTGCAGTATTTGGTGCAGAACAACAACGATGCGCTGGCTGCGCAGTTGGTCGAAGTAGTTGCCGCAACGGTGGATGGTCTGGGAAGCCGTATGCAACAGGGGCAGGATTATAGCGATATATTAGGTGCAATTATCAATGCGGCGCAAACGCTGGTGGCCAGCGACGCACACAATGAAAGTGCTGGTCTAGTACAGCAGCCATCTCATATTGCGGCCATTCAAATTTATTATGCTCTTGCTGCTGCAGTGTCAGCTATTCCAGCATCAGCAACAACACCGGCAGCACAGCAACAATCAGCGGCAGAACAATCGCTGAGTGATATTAAGTTGCAAATTCAGTACTTGTGTGGCGTAATTGATTGTGCGTCTACTTCATTTGCCGCAGGCATCTATGATTCGCTCACACCGGTGCGGGCCAACATTTGGTCAAATCTTGTTGCACTTGATTCCTTGGTAAGTCTTGATGACGATGCAACGCCGGCGGTGGTGGCAACGCTCGCACAAGCTATTGGTACTCTTGGTTTTGACGCACAATATGCCATTTCATCCTGGGCAGCAGTTTCGGCCGATGTCCAGCGGGTACAAAAAACTATTACACAGTGGCAAACCACGACCACGGTGATGAGCAGTGCCGAGGTGGCAGGGCTGCAAATATGCTCTGGGGTGTTGGCATTGATACATGCTCTTGCGGATGTATACGCTGGGGCGCCGGTGGCAGTTGACCCATCAGCAACAACCTTGCAAAAACAAATAGCACTTATTCAGGCGGCGGTACAATCTCAGCAAACAGCGTTTGCTACACCGGCAGATTATGCATTGGCTAGTGCGCAGCTGCAAAATGCATTGGATATTGTTGCGCAATTACAAGTATTAGAAAATCAGCAAGATCCAACAGCGGGACCGATGCTGCAGGCTATGGCAACGGCAGTAGGAAGCTTGGGAACGCAGGTGACCAATGGATCATGGTCTGAGGTTACTACCACGTGTCAGTCGCTGCTCAAGGCGATCCAAGCTATGAATACGACGGCGGCAACTACCGAAAGTGAGTCGTTTGCAAGTATTGCGGCAACGCAAATGTATTATGATTTGATTTCAGCTATCTGTGTGATGCCGTCATTAACGCGTGATATTCCAGCTGCTAAGGCGTCGGCACCAAAAGCCTCGTCAAAATGGCCGCTCTGGAAAGCACTCTTACTGTGGGGTGGGGTGGGCGTTGGCGCAGTGCTGACGCTTGGTGCTCTCTATAAGACCTATAAGTGGCGCAGTGGAAAGGGGGCTGCAAAGGTAAATGCTGCAGATGCCGTGTTGCCGGTTACGCCGGCAGTGAGTGTAGCTGCTGCTCCTCAGGCTGCGCGTCGCGCAAGTAATAAGTACGATCAGGTGCAGCCACCGGCAGGGGAGGCATGGCGCCCAAAAAGGCGTATGAGAGCGCGGAGAGTGGCGCCAGCAAGTACCGCATCAGCGTCTACGAAAGAAACCAATGCGTGGGCAGCAGCGGCGTCTGGTATCTGCGTGGGTGAAACTAAAGAAGATAGTGGAGAGAATGTGTTCCCAAAAGCGCGGTTGAGCATAACAGAGTGGCCTCAGGAGGCTATTCGCGAGTTGATCAGGACTGCAAATGCTGTATTGGCTGCGCGTGAGC
>Ga0214923_10008021_pt1 | contig 11357 bp, 35 predicted proteins | sample LL1510_MetaG_FD_177993 | JGI IMG/M metagenome (GOLD analysis project Ga0214923, IMG submission 177993) | Freshwater microbial communities from Lake Lanier, Atlanta, Georgia, United States - LL-1510 | ecosystem: Environmental > Aquatic > Freshwater > Lake | place: USA: Georgia | collected... | reverse complement strand
ACTCATGTTCATCCTACCGCCTCCAGCTCGTGTTCGAACCTCCAGGCAAACTTACCATCCTGAAGAACCAGTTTACATCGATTGGATACTCCATGAAATTGTTCGATGGAGAGTATGATTCCAAGGTACGGAGGATCCTTTGGATTCCATAGATCACGAACTCGAACCAGATCCCCGGATTTCATTTCACGGTTTCCCAGAACCTTTCGATGTTTTCCGCCGGCCATTCCAACAGGTTACCTTTATCGGTAATCATCCGGAAAAACCTGTAGTTTTCCACCTCGAATTCCTCCACAACCAACCGTAGGTGGCCTTGCATTTCTTCCGTGCCCGGAACCAAACGTAAACGTATTAGATCCCCGGATTTCATAGGTTCATCCTACCACAGCACGTTTGGGCTTTTCACCGTACAGTTCACAGGAACAACACAGAATCCTTATCAAACCACGCGGTGGGGTTACCGGGTGAAAAAACCATGAACCTCTCGTAGCCATACTCACTAATCCAATGTTTCAAAACGATTCCTATCTCACCTTCCCGCTTGAAAAAGGTAAGGATCACAAGAGAACCGAGTTTCATTCCACCACCTCCCACCAATCCTCGCGCAACCATCCACATCCATCTTCGGATAGGATCCTTATGGATTTTCCTTGCTTATCTAGGATGATGGCCAGGTGATCCGCCCGGTGGTGCGGTGCCACGCTTTTTACCAGTTGATCATCCTCGTATAGAACATATTCCTCAACTATACCAAGGGAATCATAGGCCATCGATGGTGTGATTCGTACCAGATCACCAACCTTCATACCACCAACTGTAGGTGAAATTCGTTTATCCAACCGGTGGTGGATCGAGGTGTTAAGATCTTATGGTAAGGATACGTAAAACCTAAGTGCTTACCTTTGGATAGCAGTATGATTCCAACCTCATTCTGATAGAATCGATCACCGTTCTCTATGCTGATCAGATCATCCTCGAAAAGGTTCACGAGGGTGTGGGAGGGGGTTAAACGTACCAGATCACCAATCCTCATGGATTACCTCCACCGCCCATCGGTTGCTCCATATCCAAACCAAACCATCGGGGCCAAGAATGTTGTACTCGGATGGGTTCCATTCATTCCTTCTCCTACCCATGAACATCCCAATAAAAGGCCGGGAATCCTTTTCAGGATTGTATTCGAACTTAAAAGGTTCGCATCGGATCAGATCACCGGGGTTCATAGTGGTTTAATGGAGCTTCCAGCAACCGTGGTTTGTTTTCCTGAGGAACGTAGGATACGGTAGAACTTGGTATCCTTAGAGATACCATGCAACTCCTCGAGGATCAACCCAACCTCAGTTTTCCACCTGGAACTTGAGGTGAAGGAGTTGAAGGTGTACAGAATCATATCACCGGGATTCACTGATAACCTCCCAATCATCATCCCAGTACAGATCCACCTGCCGCACCCTATCATCCACCAGCATTCGGGCCGAAATCCAACGTGAATTGTTATCTTTCATCACCTTGGCGAACGGGTTGGTGAAACTGGTTAGAACAATACCGAATAGTTCCTCACCACTGCTTCCCTTACCATCGAAATAGATTCGTACCAGATCACCGGGTTTCATACCGCCTCCAGATCGCATCTCTTTATCCAACCACAACCACCGGAACACAATAACTTGATCCAGGTGGTTTGAACGTGAAGTGGTAGGTTAACATCGGAAACATATCTTTGTTCCAGTACTACTCCGATATCGGTATATCGGAACCTCCCAGTGTGGTTCTTCGTGTAGATGTTGGTGAATCTAGGTGGATCATCCCATAGGATTTTGTAATCCTCACTGCCCTCCGCCTCGGGCATGATGCGAACCAGATCGCCGAGTTTCATTTTTGATTTCCGATCAACCGGATGGTATCGGTTGGATGATCCACGATACAATTACCTCGCAGAACCTCCCACCTACCTTCTCCCCATTCCTCGGATTCACGAATGATGATCCCTACAGAGGGAATGTGTTCATCTTCCTCAAGGAACTCAGGGAGAACCTCAACCATATCCCCGGGTTTCACTGTAGGGCCTCCAACCATCTTGTTGGAAACATTCTTACTTTATCACCCAATCCTTTCACATATTCACCGGTGAGGTTTGGATGTGTGTATTTCTCACCGAGGATCAACACCAACATTCCATGGAGATGATCTCCAATTGGATGGGCACTCGGTGGAACATAAACTCTGCATAGATCACCAGGTTTCACTGTAGAACCTTAACCTTTTCGTATCGAACCCAACCTACCTTTCCACCTGAGGTTAGGATCCGAACGTAGGGAACATCGGTGCTCGAATAACAGAAATCCAGCACGATTCCAATCTCGGATGCGAGGTACTGAGATACCATGATTCCATGTGGTTTTTCGTACATTGGAAGGTAGCTCCCCTCCCAACGGTTTTGAACAAGATCACCGGGGTTCATGGTACCAACTCGAGAGCAAAATACGGTAGAACATCTACCCTGCCGCTTGATGATAAAACTTCGTAGAGTTCTTGGTTTTTTATGAACCTTAAGAAGATGTAAATTTTCTCTACACGGTGATCAAATCCGCTGTTAGGTTTCAACTTTAAAAGTTCACCTGCCTTCATGCCTTTATCCTACACCGGTGGGAGGAGGAATTTCACTGATCACCTCGTAACGGTTAACGGTTGCCCTTCGGGAATCGATCACCCGTTTGATTCCATCAGGGGTTAGGAAAGTGTAACGAAGGGAGTACTGCCCAACCTCCTCCTGGTGGAGGAAGATCCCGATGAACTTTTGGAAGTTGAAGGGGGTGGAGGTTTTGCAGGTGGCGGAGATAAGATCACCCCGTTTCATTCAACATCGCCTCGAAGTTACCGATGGGGATCTTTTGAACCACACCATCCATGAGAACCGTAACACCATCCATGTACACGTTTGTTCTGGGAAGGGAGATGATGAGAGCAGTTCCCCATTCAACTGGGAGGGATACGGAGAAGGGCCCAGCCAACTTTTTCTTTTTAACCACAACCCTCCAAAGCTCACCGGGTTTCATCATGGTTCACGGAACCTCTTCCTAGCTGTATCGCACCAGATCCAACCGGTTGTTCCAGAGGTGGTTAGAACCTGAACTTGATCGTGTTGGATCTGAAGGACGACGATGAGATCATCGTGCTCCAGGTAACCGGTGATGGTTCCATTGTTCCAGATGGAAGCTGAATCGGAATGGTACAGCCCACCAACCTTAAGTTCCATTGATCACCATAAGGTTCTCCTCGAGAACCCATCCGGTTCCAAGGTGGGTAAGGATCCGGCACCAGGTTCTCTTCTCACTTAGGTTACTACGCCGGGCCTCCTTGGATTCCAAGATGATACCGAGGTTCCATGCTCCGAGGGTTGGAGTGGTGTGAGAATCGATGAGAGAGTTGATCTCCTGGATGAGGTACACGGCTTTTTCGAGGCGGACAAGATCACCGGGTTTCACAAAGATCCTCCGAATCAACCCATCCAACGATTCCGGCCGGGTGGAGAACCTTGGTTTCGTGTCCGTTGCTCTCGAGAACGAGGAGTAGATCGTGTTCATCCACCTCAATGTCAAGAAAGGAGTTATTAAGCCCGTTTCTCTTGTAGAGAACAAAGCCTGCGAAGTGCTTCTTGATGGTTACCAGATCGCCCCGTTTCATACGGCCCTCAGGTAACCGGAGTAGATCCATCCGGAAGATCCGGTGGTGGTTAGGACCCGAGTGTACTTCCGGATCGGGTCCTTCTCCAGGATGAGTAGAAGTTCACCACCGTGGATCCGGGTGGTTCCCTTGCTATCCACAGGTTCCGGGGAGGGGGATAGCCAGATCCGGTACTTGAGCTCCTCATCGTACTTGACGAGATCACCGATCTTCATGTTAAGAACAATAACACCCAACGAGGGAGTTTTTCACTTAACGAACGTAGATCCTCTGGTAGTGCTTCACAGGCCTAGTGTAGGACGCTTCTCCAACAAAACACTGAATGTTACGCGACACCTGTATAAGGTTCGGCACGTGTGTGTGACCTGACAGCACGACGAGGCGACGTTTCTTCCTGTGACGCATCACTGCCTCGAGGCGGCGGCCTAAGACAGCGTTGACGTTGTACGGCAGCCAGAACTGCTCCATAAAAGTGCCTACATCGCGGGTGGCCTCCACCCAAGGTGGAAAGTGAGTGACAAGGTACACGGTCTTATAGGAGCCTAGGGCAGCAGCCAACTTGTCTGCTACGCACTCAGCTGATTCTGCAGCGAGCCGCTGGAAGGCTGACAGCCGCGCTTCGTGCCCAGGTAGCCGCCGGAAGTCCTCGACCATGAACCAGTCTGCTGTGAACCTTACCCACCACGGGTTGCCGTACGCTGCGTCATACCACCCTTCAGCGCCAATTACAGCGATGTCTTCTGACAGCTGCACTGGGCCCTTGTCAGTCAACCATATCAGGTTTGGTGCCTCAGCGCACAGGTCTCGCAGCTCTGCGTGAGATTCTGCGATAGACTTTCCCCAGTAGTCGTGGTTGCCCAGCACGAAATAGATGGGGCAGTCAATGTGCCGAGCGAGCCAGTACAGGTCTTGTGTGAGCCTGCTTCCGGTTGTGATGTCTCCTGATAGGAAGACGCCGCAGGGGCTCTCGGCGTCCATGCAGCGAGCGAACTTCCACCTACTCCACAGCGACGCCAAATTGAAGTGGGTGTCTGTAAGCCACAGGAACTTGCGATCATTGAACACAGCTACAAAATTATTGTAGCGTTAGCCCTCTGAAGTGTGACTTGTGTGTTACACTCTTCCGTTGTGCGCTTCACGATAGCATCCTACAGAGTGCGTCAAGAATATCGTACGAGTTTAGAAATAGGCAGCTCCGCCTATTTCTAGTCGGAATGTCGAGGTTGAGCGTCATCCCGAACCAAGAGAGCTGGTACCACCGGTGGGTGACGTTATGTGGCGCCTCGTCCTCCACCACATCGACGGCAGTCAGGGCGGGCCATGAGTGCTGCGGTCCACCTCGCCACCGGCCGTAGGTGAAGAACCTCAAGCTCAAGACGACCCATTCCCGAACAGGTGGGCTGCCTCTCGTGGGATGTACACGGCCCCTCCGCAGTCCTCGATGAGGCGGACGAAGTCCGACAGGGAAGTGCCGGCCATGATGGGCCGGATGCCGTCCTCCGTAATCCTCCAGTTTGGGACAGACAGCCAGGCCACGTTGCCCCTGTTGATCTCTCTGACGGACCACCGAGAGTTCATCTGCCCCTCACATGGGGTCACGTGGTCGGACTCGTAGGCCACCTTGAGGGTGTGGTGTTCCACCCTGCACCTGTCAGAACCGGTGCCCTCGTAGTGGGTTGTGTAGGGAGGACCAGCGTTGTGCTCGTAGGGGGCATCGTCCCAGTCGTCTCCCCACTGGGTCTCGATGGAGCACGAGGTGAACCAGGCGAATCCGTACTTGTCCACGTAGCACAGCTTCATGTCGTCGGGGTTCATGAGATGTCGTCCAGGGTTGTGTTGGAGCAGGTGACGGTGATCTTGGCGGGGCAGTCGGAACGGGTGCAGACGTAAGCATCCATCCCAGAACTTCCGCACTTGATGCACCGGGTCACGTCGTTGGCCGGCGGTGGAATGGTGGGCTGGATGGGTGCGACTGGGGATACAGGTGGGATCCGCAGTTCCGCTCGTGTCAGGCGTGACTCCAGGAACTGGACCCGCGACTCCAGGTTCTCGATCATCTCTGCTAGGTGCTTCTTCTTCATGGTCTCCTCGGGTTCATTGTAAAGGGAACAGTCTCAAGTTTATCACCCGATGACATCGAGGTGGTTTCCTACCACCTCGTACACGACGCCGGGTGGGAACAGCACTTCTGCGATTCCATCCAATCGAACGCCGACGACGAGGCCAACCTCACCGATCTGGAGGTCTCTCAGGGAGCACGCCCCGCTGTCCTTGAGCGGCGGAATGAACCCGAGGGTGCCTTCTGGGTAGACGACCCGCACTGCGTCCCCCACTTTCATGTTAGGTCGTAGGTTCGAGGAGCCGGAGGCGGTGGAGAGCCGTACTCGTTGAGGTCTTCCATCGCATCCAGGTCGCCTCCACGACGGATGTAGTCCAGGCCACCGTCGGTGAAGGTGGACTTGCACTGACACCAGACGAAGTCGTGGACGTGCTTCGACTCCGCGATCGTGTTGCACTTCCGGCATCGGACGGCGTTGCGGGTCAGCTTTTTCATGGGTCTAATAACAAGACTTGGACGAGCAGCTTTTCACTCTGGGGTCTCAAAGATGAAGACCTCGTCGATGGCCGAGACGATGGCGTTTATGACCGCCTCCTCGATCTGGTCTCTGGTTGGAACCTCCACATGCTTGTGGGCGCGGTTCCACCCGTAGGAGAACCCTTCCTCGATGGCTCGTAGCAGAATAGCTCGTGAGTTAGCCTTCATGGGCTGTTTGAGAGACGAACCTGAGCCACCACGTCGACCCGTGGTTTGACTGAGATTCCGAGGTAGGAGGGTGGGACGACGCTAAAGTCCCTCACATCGATCCAGAACTTGACCTTTGCGCCGATGTGGGACTCGCAGTCCCCGACCGACTCGTAGTGAACGGGGATCCGCTTTGTGACGCCGTGGAAAGTCAGGTCTCCGTAGGTGTCCACCGAGTTTGTGTCGTCGATGCCGGGGAGCTTGACGTCGGCGTCGTGGAGGACCAACTTGACGTCGGAGAACTTGTCGGACTCCACCGCCCGGCGCATGTGTTCATCACGAAGACCGATGCCTGTCTTGAAGGAGTCGATTGGAATGGTGAAAGAGATGTCAGGGCCTGTGTCGTCGACGGATACGTTGGAAGATTTTGCGATAATAGAGAGGCCCGCGGGGCCACGTGCTGTGGCCTCCGCGGTGGTATCACCATCGAGCTTCAGGTCAGCCTGGGCTGACGATGCGACCAGTAGGAAAGCTGCAAGAAACCCGATCCTCTTCATCGCTCACTCCGTCGCAGCGTCGGCTACCGTACCGGCGTCAGGATCAGCGGGTGTCAGCTCGTTTGTTGCATCGAGCACGACATCAGCCGCTGCGTCCAGCTCTTCAGCGGGCTGTCCTGGCTTCGTGTCATCTGAACTGCAAGCGGCGGCAAAGATAGCGATGGCTGTGAGAATTGTGAGATTTGTCTTCATGGTGTTAAGTACCTCGTTCACCTAGGTTACACTGCATTCCTGTCTTGTTCAGACAAATTAACGATAGAGCGATCTTCGAGACTAAAGAACTGTAGGACCAGCCCAGATGGCGCTAAGATCCTGTGGGCCGGCACATATCCCTCCTTCCGCCCTGGAGACAGGCCCAGATAAATCGCAAATTGAGAATGGTTAACTCCATACTCAAAGTGCGGAGGAATTATTAAGAGGTCACCGGGGATCATCTGGACCATCGTGAGCTGATGGGCTTGCCTCTTCAGGATTTGTCTTGAAATCATCCGGGGTCAGGACAGGACGTCCTAGCGCTCCCTCGAAACGTGAAATTTCCTTCTCTAAACCTTCAAGGGTTTCAGAGTAGAGAGGGCACGGTTGCTCAGAGTACATGTGCGGTCTCCCTGAAGAATCGTAGTAGACCTCGTGGATCCCGTACGACTCCTCCCCGCTCTCCTCTGTGATCTTGATGACTCTGTAGTTCCAGCTCATGTTGTCACTCTACCTTTTCTATGTCCCAAGTCTCCAGCCACCCGATGTGGCCCTTAGCTGTGATGACCTTGTAGCTGTTCTCGTGCTGTTCTACGATCAGAGCCACGTCTTCCGGGTCCATCTTGTTGGTTGGGACTGATAGCCAGCCAGACCTAGAGTACGGATCAGGCCACAGGTCCTGAGAGTCCGTGATAGACGTTGGAACTCTCTGGTGTACCCTCATCGAACGACCACGAAGCCTGACGAGGTCTCCCACTGAGAATGGCCTATCAGGACACTGGCTCACTTCGAGGGTGTCACCAGGTTCTTCATCGACATCCATTCCCACACCGCGTCCATCCAGATCTTGTATCCTTTTGGTGAGGAGTGAATCTTGTCCTCCGCCTGGGGGAAGTCGAGGTCCTGGGACTCGTAGTAGGGAGCGTTGATGCTGTCGCGGATCATGTCGCGGATCTCTCCCGCATGGGGAAGCCGCCGTTCTGATAGCTTCGGGGGTCCGATCCAGGCCACCTTGGCGCCGGCATCCATCGCCTCCTTGGCGAGACGGGCGTAGACGGTGTTGTGGTTCCTCACCCACTCGATGTTGGCTCCGGCGTCGTTGGTGCCAAGGGAGATGACGACCAGGGCCGGGTGGTGGGTGGAGAGGTCGCTCTTGAGCCATGGGATCCACTGGATCGCTGTGGTGCCTCCGATGGCGTGGGTGACTGGCCTGTAGCCTGCAGATCTGGCCAGGCTTCTGAACTCAGGGGCGAGGCCTACAGCCAGGGAGTCTCCGACCAGCAGCACTGTTGACCCACACTCTACTTGGGGCGGCACTTCTACGCCATCCGCGAGGACAGGTCGAGACAGCAGCAGGAATAGAACCACAAGTCGTGTGAACGTATGTCGCATATTATTATCATACATCGGGACCGCAGGCAGTTCAATAGATAGCTATCATGAGCGACATGAGAGCGTCTGACGTCGGCCTAAGCTTCATCATGAAGTGGGAGGGCACTGTCCTGAAGCCCTACAAGGACATAGCTGGCATCTGGACAATTGGCTGCGGGCACGTCATAAAGCCAGGCGAACAATTTGGAGAAATTACGCTGCAGCAGGCGATGGACCTGCTGAGGTCAGACATCAAGGTCGCAGAGGGCGGTGTCAACAAGGCGGTCAATGTGCCCCTGACACAGCCCATGTTCGACGCCCTGTGCAGCTTCGCTTTCAACGTTGGGACAGGGGCCCTCAGCGCCTCCAGCGCGTTGAAGAAGTTAAATGCAGGTGACTACGCCGCTGCTGCAGACCTGCTCCTGCTGTGGAGCAAGGTTCGAGACCCAAAAACTGGCGCGTTAGTCACGAGCGCGGGGCTCTACAACAGGCGGCTGTCAGAAAAGCAGCTGTTCTTGTCGCAGGGAGTGACACCGGCAGACGCCGTGCCTGAGCCTGTCCTCAGCGAGGCGGACAGGGCTCAGGTAGAGCTATGGATCTCGTCTTCTGTGGCGCAGGCTGTCGACGACGCTATTTCTGCGTCACGCGATAGGGAAGCTGTCTCCTCAGAGGAGGGCGTGGCCTGAAACCTCCTCAGGACCTTGACTGAAAGTTTCGTGCTGACAGCTTCGGCCACGCTGAAGACGAACCACTTGTGATACTCGTCGTCCCACAGCTCGATGTAACTCTTGTCGTCTGTGCCGACTGTGTGGACAGAGCTCGTCATCCTCCCGTTCTGACGCCGGGTGACGACGACCTCGTCCCCCTTGGAACATGTCCAGGCGTCACCTACGATAGCGTCAGGTAGGCTCGCTGGCCTCAGCCCATTAGGCAGTTTTTTAACCTTGAAACCAGCCGGCTTCTCCGGCTGCTCCTTACGCTGCAGCAGCGGCTTTCTCTTCGTCGCCATTCCTCACCTCGTTGTCTTTCGCCCACTTCCAGTACTTAACGAGGGCGCCGTCTGTAGGCAAGTCGTCGCCCAAGAATCCAAGGCAAAAGATCTCCCACGACCTGGCGCCGTACTCGCCGACCCCGTGCAGCTCACAGGCGTGGACCCAGCCGGGGGTCGTGTAGTCGGAGGCGAGACGTAGCAGCCTGTCGGCCCTCCTGTTGCCAAAGCCTAGGGGGGATATGAGGCTGACGAGCTCTTCCCTGTCACAGGCTAACAGGGCCTGCGGGGTGGGCCACCGCCGAGCGAACTCAGGAAACACCCTGTCCACCTGCTTCCGCGTCGTCAGGTTGAGGAAGACAGCCGCGACGAGTATCAGCCACTCGTTTGGGAAGAGCTGCTCCTGTACCAGCGAGTAAGGGCTTGCGGGCGGGATCCATCCAGGCTTGACCACACCAGGATACTACACACAGGGGCGCTATATTTTCACTCCCAACATTCCAAGCGCGATCCTGTTCTGGTCGCCGAAGCTTCCGGCCGCTAGCTTCTGGGGCGTCACCCAGGCCACCACACCGGCCTCGTCAGTGTCGATCTGACCGTGGGCCACGCAGGTGAAGACGTGGACCTTGACGCCTCCGTCGATGAGGGTGACGAGCTTCTGGATGTCGTCGCAGGTGAGGCCCGTCTCCTCCTGTAGCTCTCTAGCCGCCGCCTCTTCAGGCTTCTCGCCTGGCTCGACATGGCCCCCTGGGAATCCGAAGTCAGTCGGGTCGTGCTTCCTAGAGACGCCTAGGAACTTGCCCATGGGGTCCATGACGACAGCGCAGGCGGCGTGTCGCAGGGGCGCTGCCCCGATGGGCCTACCGAGGGACCAAAACTGGGTCCTGATGGGATCGTCAAACCGCATGACATTCTGCGGCGCGTCATTCCGACGCGCCGCGGAGTACTGCGGTGTCAGCACTTCAGCGATGTAACGTCGCAGGACCCCGTGTCGCACGCTGATAACTATCTGCCTTGTTGGTCCCTCGACAGCTTCTGGAAGCCCTCGTAAGTCACCATCTTGAGGGCCTCCAGCGACATCTGGAGGGCTCCTAAAAATTCGTCTAGCTCCGCCTGGTCGGTAACCTGTCCGGAGGCGACTGAATTTAGGATGAGGTCCTGGAGCATCTTCCTGACCCCCTCCTTCTTGGCGTAGGAGGGAGAGGCGGCCACCCTTGACGGCTTCACGCTGGGCGGCATCAGACAGCCCTCGGCAGCTTGGCCTTGGCCAGGGTACCGTCCGGCAGGACGACCTGCACCTGCTCTTCTGAGCCGGCTGCAGGCTGTTGAGAGTCGTCGCCTGCGTCCCCGTACCACTGCTTCGCTTTCTGGACTGCTGACCCCACCAGCTTGGAGATGTAGGCCTTGGCCCTGGTCGACAGGGCGTCGACCACCTGGTCAGGTGTCTCGAAGACCTCACCGTCAGCCAGCAGGGTGTCTAGTGAGACGCTAGAGTCTCCGGCTGCGCCAGCCTGGACTGTGTAGTCGACGGTCAGGCCCGACAGGGTGCGACGGGTCACTTCCTCCGTGACGCGGACAGGGAAGACCATGTTCTCCTTCCTGCGGACGACGTACAGCACCTGGCCGACAGCGTAGCTCACTCTTCCTCCTCCAGGGTGACCTGGTAGACGCGTAGCGTCGGGTCGACGTGGGCCACGATAAAGTCAGGGGCTTCGTCCCCTACGTCGACTCCCGCCTCTGAGCACAGTGCCCAGATCTTGTCCCACAGGGAAGAGTCCACAGACTCGTCCATCTCACAGGCCTCGGCCAGGGAGTCACCAAG
>Ga0214923_10008019_pt1 | contig 11358 bp, 12 predicted proteins | sample LL1510_MetaG_FD_177993 | JGI IMG/M metagenome (GOLD analysis project Ga0214923, IMG submission 177993) | Freshwater microbial communities from Lake Lanier, Atlanta, Georgia, United States - LL-1510 | ecosystem: Environmental > Aquatic > Freshwater > Lake | place: USA: Georgia | collected... | reverse complement strand
TCATCATATATACTCTCAATGATGCTCATATTATCTTGCCTTCGTACAATGGCAGTTCTTCTGTCATGTATGGATGGTTGTCGTTGATTCTGATGTACTGCATGGCTTCTTGTACTGCTGTAAAGGCATTCATCTCTTGGGTTACCTTCGGCTTGCCACAGCTTGGGCATGTCTCAATCTTTACTTTCTTCTTTGTCATGTTGTTCTCCTTATTCACCATACTGTTGATATTTAAACACCGCTATAACAGATGATACGTCTGGTAGTGTACAAGATGGGTCTTGTTTTGCCCAATATTCAAGATACTTTTCTGCCTGCTCTTCTATTTTTTTATATTGCTCTTTTGTAATTGTCATTTCATTATCCTTCTATGTTGTTGTGTGTATTAGGGTTAGGGTACATTCCACGGATCACACGTAGTGTGATTCCGTGGAACTATCTATTACCAGTTTGTTTCTGCGTAGCTTTTTGTTTCAGCATCAAAAGATAATTCGAAGGTCATTCTTTTAAGCTCATGTATTAACTCAAGTTGAGTTATAATCCCTCGCTCAAACTGACTGATAGCTTTTTTAACACTATCATCATCTACTGTTTTAAAGAAAGCCATAATCTTTTCACAAGCTTTATCGACTAACTTAAGTTTATCTTTATTTTCAGTTACAAAAATCTCATAAACATCGTTAGTTTTTTCAAGGTCTTTTAACTGCTGCTCAAGAGCTTTTCTTTGTTGTTCAACATGTTGGTAAATGGCACTGCGTTTTTCTTTCCACAATTTTTCAACCATTAAAGCTTCGTCCATTGTGTTAAGTATTTCTGTAGTTTTCATTTTAATTTCTCCTATTTATGTCAGCGGAATTGCTGATAAATAGATAGTAACAGGTAACAACTGGTAAGTCAAGTTCTAGAGTGATATTCTTGTGATATATTACCGATTGGCCGCCGCAAAACAAACAATCATTAAAGCTTATAATTATAATCATACAAGAACTCATAAGGAAGATAAGAAATGCATCAGGATGGTAAACTAATTGCATATGCTGTGCGAATACTATTCCCATACAAGATAAACCCAGCATCAACCATCATTAATGCAGATAGCTTTCCTCTGCTGTGCATATAGGGTATACTTTAATTAAAGGTTATAGAGGTTACTCATCGGTAACTTACTCATGGGTAACATCATTCTCAGTGATAATCCTCATATCATCCATCACTCATTCAGATAGACTCAGCATAATATCCATATGATATATCAGTGAATGGCCGGCAAAGAACAATCAATCAATTAATCCTCTAGAGTATCATACACATAGAGTGTAGTAGCATCATACCCCAATGCAAACCAAGCCTCATCAGTCCTCAACCCACCCCAAACCATCCTCATCATACTCATCATGTTCCCATATATATACGAACACTACCCCATACCCCCAGCCCCCCACCACCACTATCACAGAGAGTACTACTCTATGTAGGGACAACGAGGATATTCTAAAAGGTTGGACCCCCCGGCATATTTTCTTTAAGTACCGGTCTACGTAATTATATTAACAGCAGAAATATGGAACAGATTTCGCATATGCCAAATACATCAAGGCATATAAAAGAAAAGACCCAGAGAAGTTAATCCCTGGGCCTAGTCTTAAGAAGAGAACTGCTCTAATCCCGTAGAAGTAGCTCCGTTACTATTTAGTTCATCATCACTGACTATGTACCCTAAGATTGCTCCTAAGGTCTCCTAAGACTTTCCTAAGAGACTACTATCGTACCACAACTATAAGCAATAATGCAAGTTGCAATGCATGTAAACAAAAATAAAAATAATCGTTATTATTAAATTTAAACATTAGAATGAATCTGGCATTGGAGTAGGTTCTACCTTAGCTGTAGGTGTGAATGGTTTTTGCGCCCATCCATTTGCCTTGGCAAAGGTGTCTATAATAGCTGATGCTTCTTTAATAGTTAGAGTGTCACTGTGTACTGGCATATTATGCTTAGCAATTAGTGCCATCTGTTTTTCTGTTGCTGGGTTCATATTATTATTATCTCCTGTTGATTGGTTATTATATAATTGTACTCTGTTTCTAGAAGAAATGCAAGTTTAAATATTATAATATTATCATTTGATTGCTGGCTTCAATCTTTAAAGAAGTATTATTTATATTATATTTATATTATGCTTCGTCTTTTAAAACAGTCTTCTTAGCCCCCGGGGACTTTTCAGTAGGTTGACTACTGCCAGGCGGATGTTGGCTCTCCGTCGAGTTGGCTTAATATACTCGAGTGTTTAAATGCTTAATAAAAAAAATGCGAAGGCCGACCCCCTCAAACGGACCTAAAAGGTAAAGCTATATGACTAGTAGCACAGAACCGGGGTTCCTTACTAGCGCTTTGTTTACCAGTGCTTACATAGTATAGCACATCTGTTACATAGTTAAGAATTTTTTTGTGATATATCACCAAAGTCTATGTAACGGTTTGAATATATAGTATAGCGGTGAGTTCGACACGCGGTAAATCTTTAACTAGGAGAATAATGGCTAACAAAGAATCGTTGCTGCTCAACCAAGAGCAAGAGGCCTATCTCCTTTGGTTGATTACTCCTGAAGATTCCCGTGAGCCCAATAGCAAGAAGGCATATGCCGAACTAGCTGGTGTACATCTTAACACGCTTGGCTACTGGGAAAAGAAGAAGCCTTTCCTTGAAAGATGGAAGCTTGCTATTGAGGGACTTAATCAAAGCCCAGAACGCAGTGGCAAACTACTTGATGTCCTTTATCTTAAAGGTTTAGCCGGCGATATCAAGAGTGCTGAGCTGTTTCTTAAAGCAACTGGTCAGATGCCTAATGCCGCACAGACTTTTAATATTAAATCTGAAACATCAGTTAAAGAACTGTCAGATGAAGACTTGCAAGCAATGATTATTGAGATTGCCTCTAAGCAAAAGAAGCCTAGCATTACTTTAGAGAAGCTCTAATGAGAGTTGGCTGGGGTGCGCCGGGTCAGAACGTCCTTTCTGGTGTTAACAATGCTGCAGACATGCGCATCTATAACACTATTAAGAAGCAGTTCCAACAGCAACAAGATTCTTTGCAGCTTCATCACCAAGAAGAACAGGTTGTTGATGGCGGGATTGCCAATACAATTCAATTCCACTACTTACTCGTGCCAGAATTAAATAATAACGGTGCTGTAGTAACTGGTACTAAATACAAGTTTGACGCTAACAACGGTGCTGCTGGTGCCGCTAACTGGCATTTTCCAAGGAGACCGTAACTCATGGCAACCCTCTTACAAATTCGTCGTGACACTCAAGCCAACTGGTATGCAGCTAACCCTGTTTTGCTTGCCGGCGAAATGGGTATATGCTTAGATGCTGGTCCACCACAAACACTTCCTGCCACTGGCCCTGCTACAGCTACAGCTCCTGGACCTGGATTTAAAATTGGCGATGGCACTACAGCTTGGAACTCTTTAGTATGGGTTAACATGGGTCCAACCGGTGCCACAGGTGTAAGTGGTGCCACGGGTTACACAGGCTACACCGGTTATACGGGCTACACAGGAGCTGCTTCCACCGTGACCGGACCAACGGGCTATACGGGTTACACAGGTTACACCGGTTATACTGGAGCTCGAGGTGCCACAGGTTACACCGGCTATACTGGTTACACCGGCTACACAGGACCATCTGGAGCAGCGTCTACTGTCACCGGCCCAACGGGTTACACCGGTTATACTGGCTACACAGGAGCAGCATCTACTGTCACCGGACCCACAGGGTACACCGGCTACACTGGAGCTGTTGGAGCCACTGGAGCCACAGGCTACACCGGCTATACAGGCGCTGCTGGTTCAGCAGGAGCCACTGGAGCCACAGGTTACACGGGTTACACTGGAGCTGCTGGAGCAGCTAGCACAGTTACGGGACCCACCGGCTATACAGGTTACACCGGAGCATCTGGTGCAGCATCTACTGTGACGGGACCCACCGGAAGCACGGGTGCAACGGGCTACACTGGCTACACGGGTTATACAGGAGCTGCATCTAATGTGACGGGCCCAACGGGCTACACCGGTTATACTGGCTACACCGGTTACACGGGTCAACAAGGAAGATTTACTGTTTCAACAACTGCACCAACAAGTCCAACTCCTGTACAAGGAGACGTTTGGTATAACTCAACTAACGGTAGAAGTTACACCTACTATGTTGACCTCGATGGTGCTCAATGGGTAGAGTTTGGTATGGCTAACCAAGGTCCAACAGGTGCTGCATCAACAGTGACCGGACCAACGGGAGCGACAGGCGCACCTTATCCATATATTGAATTACAAACTGCAACACCTTATGGCGTGCGTATTGGTTATCAAGCATTTAATGGAACAATTCCAGCAACAGCTTATAATTCTATTGCAATTGGTTTTGGAGCGCAAAGATACATAACAGTAGGTTCCAATAACACAGCAGTAGGATATTATACTTTAAATAAAAATACAATTGGTTCACAAAATACTGCAATTGGTGATGGTGCATTAGCCCAAAATACAACTGCTAGTTATAATATTGCTATTGGTTCTAATGCATTATATAATAACATTACTGGTCAACTAAATACTGCACTTGGTTATTCTAACTTAACCAACAACAGTACAGGTAGCCAAAATACAACAGCTGGTTATCTAGCTGGTTATAATAATACTACTGGCGGCGCTAACTTATTTCTTGGAACGTGGTCAGGATTTAGTAATACTACTGGTACTTTTAATATTGCAATTGGTAGCGGTGCAAGTTATCTAAATGCTACAACTAGTTATAATATTGCTATTGGTTCGAATGCATTATATAATAATATTGCTAATTACAACATTGGAATTGGTTATCTTGCAGGATATGCTAATACGACTGGAACCTTTAACACTGCCATTGGATTGCAAGCATTGCGCTTCAATACCACTGGTAGTAATAACTTTGCACTTGGTGCTCAAGTACTTTGCAACAATACTACTGGTAGCAATAACTATGGATTTGGTACCAATACAATGTATTCTAACACCACCGGTGAAAGAAATATTGCTATAGGTCAAAATGCATTATATAACAACACTACTGGTCTTGAAAACTTTGCATTAGGCGGTCAAGCATTAGAAGCTGTAACAACTGCTGGTACTAACGTTGCTATTGGCGTTCAAACAGGTTATAAAATAACAACTGGTAGTAATAACGTTGCCGTCGGAAATAACGCTTTACAAGCAAACATAACCGGTGCAGGTAATACGGTTATGGGTCATCAAGCAGGATATTCTGTAACAGGTCAACAAAATACTTTAATTGGTTATAGCTCTGGAAACACTGGCACTAACAATTTAACAACTGGTTCTAATAACACTTTACTTGGCGCCAATACTGCAGCATCTAGTGCAACAGTATCAAACGAAATAACATTAGGCAATGCTTCAATTGCTACAATTCGTGCACAAGTAACTTCAATAACATCATTGTCTGATGCGCGCGACAAGAAAAACATTAAACCATTAAAGCATGGTTTAGCACTTGTCAATTCACTTAATCCAGTAGAGTTTGATTGGGACATGCGTGACGGTGCTAAAGTAGATGTTCCTGATATGGGTTTCATCGCACAAGACCTTGTTGAAATAGAAGATATTCTCAATGCTCATGAAACATTGCAATTGACATACCGTTCAAACCCTGATAAGCTAGAAGCTACTTACGGCAGACTTGTACCAATATTGGTTAATGCAATTAAGGAACTGTCTGCTCGAGTTGCAGAATTGGAAGAGGAATATTAAATGGCTGCTATAGATTTTCCACTATCACCATCTGATGGTCAACAATTTACTTCAGGTGATTTTACCTGGGTTTGGTCAGCAAGTATTAATGCTTGGAACTTAGTAGCAACTACTGTAACCGGAGCCACGGGAGCCACCGGAGCAACAGGCTACACGGGATACACTGGTCCATTAGGTCCAACTGGAATAGCAGGTAACCCAGGTCCAACCGGAGCCACAGGCTACACGGGTTATACAGGAGCCGCGTCTACGGTGACCGGCCCAACGGGCTACACCGGTTACACAGGCTACACTGGCTACACAGGAGCCGCGGGAGCAGCGTCTACAGTGACCGGACCCACAGGTTACACAGGTTACACCGGCGCTGATGGTGCTGTTGGCCCAACAGGTTACACGGGCTACACAGGTCCTGGTGGTACACAAGGTGCAACCGGCTACACAGGCTATACGGGTTACACTGGTCCTGGTGGCACCGGTCCAACCGGCTACACGGGATACACAGGTCCTGGTGGTGCTGTTGGCGCAACAGGCTACACAGGCTACACAGGTCCTGGTGGCACCGGCGCAACAGGCTACACTGGCTACACAGGCTACACAGGTCCTGGTGGCACCGGTCCAACGGGCTACACCGGCTATACGGGACCTCAAGGTCCAACAGGCCCAGCAGCCAATAATCTATACACCAATAATACACCTAACTTTAGCACTGCACTTGGTGTTGCTGCTGGTAACCAAACCTTTGGTCCAACGGGCCCCACTGGCGCACAGTTTAACACTGCTATAGGCGCTAACTCATTAGCTGCTGTCACTACTGGTAACCAAAATACAACAGTGGGTTATAGTTCTGGAAAATTAGTTACAACTGGAAGCAATAACTTACTTTTTGGTACTGGCGCAGGACAAAGTCTTACTACTGGAAGTAGTAACTTAGCAATTGGTAACTCCGCATACGCTAATGCTACAACAGCTAACTATAACACTGCTATTGGTGCACAAGCAATGCAAAATGCAACTGGTGGCGATAGTAACTTAGCAATTGGTAACGCTTCATTGTTTACCAATACAACTGGTAACGGTAACGTTGCAATTGGTGGTAGTTCAATGGCTGCAAATACTACTGGTGGTGGAAACGTTGCAATAGGTGTAAATGCAATGGTTGCAAATACAACTGGTGGAGTTAACCTAGCAATTGGTAATAATGCATTGGCTGCTAATATTGCTGGTGCTGGTAACTTAGCTATTGGTGGGGACGCATTAAAAGTAGCATCAGCTGCTAGCCAACAATTTGCTATTGGTAATAACGCATTGGCTAGTTCAACACTAGTTACAACTGGTCTTTTAGCTAATATGGCTGTTGGTGCTGGCGCATTACGTTCTTTAACAACTGGCGAAAGAAACATGGCTATTGGTTATTATGCAATGGCTTATTCAACAACTGCTCAAAGAAACTTGGCAATTGGTCGTTATGCATTAGGTCTAACTAATGGAGATTATAATCTAGCTATTGGTAGCGTTGCAGCTTATTGCAATGGAAGCGGCAATGAGAACGTAGCAGTTGGCGTATATTCTTACTACAACTCTACTACTGGTAACGGTAACACCGCAATTGGATTCGCCGCACTATCAAGATGGGATGTTCCAGTTACTTATTACTTTAATGGAAGCACTGGAAACTACAATACTGCAATAGGTGCTTACTCATTATGGGACAATCAAGCTGGCGCTGGAAACACATCACTTGGTTATAACGCTGGATATAATATTTCTAGTGGCACTAATAACGTAACAATTGGTTACAACTCTGGAAACAGTGGAACTAATAACTTAACAACTGGTTCTAATAATATTATACTTGGTTATAACGCAGCTGCAACATCTGCATCTGTATCCAATCAGATAACATTAGGTAACGCTTCAGTTACAAACTTTAGAGTTCCTGGTGTTGGATTTGATATCGATACAAGTCGCGCATCAATCACTGGTTATTCTAAAGTTTCTAAATATAATGCAACTACTGCACCAGTAGTAAAGACAGCAAACTTTACTTTAGCTGATACTGAAAATTGGATTGTTAACAACGCATCTGTTGATATTGTGGTAACATTGCCATCTGGCTCTGCATATATAGGACGCGAAGTAACAATCATTAACTGGACTAATCATTCCGTTTCGTCAGCATCGTCAAATGTTTATCCTCATAATGATGGTACATTGGGAACAGTAATTAATGCTGGAACCGATGGCAGATTCAGTACTATAGTGTATGATGGTACCAATTGGTATATAATGGCAACAAACGCATAATCAACGAAAGAGAAATAATATGTTTGAATTTTTAAACCCAACACCAGAAGAACAACTTGCTCGAAACATAAAAGGTTTGCATGATTCTGTTAATGTTATCAATGAACTCATTACTATAGAACTAGATGCAGAACAAGAATCTTTTTTAAGAGCAAACATTGACCATATAAACATTATGCTTAACAAAGAACATCTTAAAGAAGACACATCAGATAAATCAGTTTTTACTGCAGCAGTTGCAGCAGGAGAAGCTAAGTTAGTTTAATATTAAATTACGAAGGACGTAATATGAAACAGTTTTTTTTCCTCTCAGGCCTGCAACGCTCTGGGGCAACAGTACTTAGTGCAATCTTAAATCAAAATCCAGATGTGTGGGTTTCGCCGGCAAGTCCAATGTTAGAAATGATGATTAATACTACACAAGCATTTGATTCACCAGAACATAAAGATTATGACAGAGGGACTGCAATATCTAATACAGTTGCGGGAATGCCACATAACTTTTATTACGATAAGCAAGCTAAATACATTGTTGATAAGAACCTTAATTGGACATCAGCCAATGGTGTAGAACTAGCTCATCGTTATATAAATTCAAATATTAAAATAATATGTCCAGTAAGAGATATACTTGATATATTAGTTTCATTTGACACAATCATTAACGCATCTTCCGACTCACAACAAAATGCTTTAATGGATAAACAAGTTTTATTAGAAACATTTCCAGATAAGCCAATGGCTGATAGAAGAGCAGATTGGCTAATGAAATTTGGTAATGATATAATGAGATGCTTAAACAATATGAAGCATGCATTAAATCCAGAATATAGACACTTGTTTCACTTTGTAGACTATGATGATTTAACCACCAACCCAGAGAAGGAAATTAATAAAATATATGAATACTTGGAAATTCCGCAATACAATCATGAATATCAGAATATTGAAGACAGCTCAGGTATCTCCGAAAACAGTCTTACAGGCATTAAGAACCTACATAAAATCAGACCAAAGCTAGAAAAGAAATCCCGTAAACCAGAAGACGTGTTCTTGCCAGAAACCATACAACGTTATTCTAATCTTGAATTTTGGAAACAATGGAACTAAATAGCTTAGTTGACGAGTGGAATTTCCGCAAATGTCGTGGACCAGAAGATGCTACTGTAGACCAGTTAACTGAAGCATTTGCTTTCTTTTGTGAAAACTATGTGTATATTAAGCATCCTAATAGAGGCCGCATACAATTAAAATTAAGGTTGGCGCAAAGAGAAACAGTACATGCTTGGCTAGGTAATAGAAACACTATAGTGCTTAAAGCTAGACAGATTGGATTCTCTACACTGGCTGCAGCTTATGCCTTCTGGTTATGTTTCTTTTGGCCAGACAGATTTATAGTCATGCTTTCTAAAACTGAGAGAGAAGCTGCAAAGCTATTATCTAAAGCTAAGTATATCTATAAGTTCTTGCCAGACTTTATTAGAATGTCAGGTCCAGAACTAATACAAAATAACGTTCTTAAGATGAGCTTTAATAATGATTCTGTGATTGAGTCATTGCCATCAGCTAATGAGCCTGCTCGTGGTGAATCCGTATACTTGGCTATAATCGACGAGATGGCCTTCTTGCCTAATCCGGAAGAAGCTTGGGCATCTATTGAGCCTATTGCAGACGTAGGTGGTCGAGTAATCTGTCTGTCTACTGCCAAGGGTGAAGGTAATATATTCTTTCAACTATGGCATGGTTCGCAAACTGGCACCAATAGATTTAAGGGAATATTCTTTCCATGGTCTGCTGCTGACAGAGACCAAGCTTGGTATGACGCGCAAAAAGCTGAACTACCAATGTGGCAATTGCATCAAGAGTACCCATCTAACCCAGAAGAAGCTTTCATCCGTTCTGGCCGTCCAGTCTTTGACATTGATGCCTTGCAGAGAATGCAAACAGAAGTTCCTAAGAAAGGTTTTAATAAGAAGCTTTCAGATGTTAGGAACTCCTACATGTTTGAATCTTCTGGTGGCCCTTTGTCCATATGGCAATTGCCGCAAGCCAGAGCAGTATATGCTATTGGAGCTGACGTTGCTGAAGGTCTAGCTAGAGGTGACTATTCTACTGCACATGTGATTGATGCTAAATCAGGACTGGTTGTAGCCCACTGGCACGGGCACGTAGACCCAGACAAGTTTGGAGAAGAAGTTCTTTATGCCCTTGGCTTCTTTTATAATGAAGCTTTAATAGGAGTTGAATCTAATAACCATGGTTTAACAACTTTAACATCTTTAAATAAAGCTAATTATATTAATCTTTATAGACAACGCAGATTAAACCAAAGACACGCAGAAGCCACAGAAGCATTGGGTTGGCGCACAACAACATTAACTAAACCATTAGCTATAGATGAACTTAATGCTAGTCTAAGAGATGGAGAGTTAGATTTAAGATGTGAATATACGATTGCTGAACTTAAGACCTTTGTTCGTGATGACAATGGTTCTACTCATGGGTCTCCTCACGACGACAGAGTTATGAGTTTAGCCATTGCTCGACAAATGCTTAAGTATTGCTGGCTGCCAGAATACAGCCCAAAGACTGATGCACAATGGGGAACGTTAAATTACTTTGAAAAAAGATTAATGAAACCTATTGCTACAGGTGAACGCGATTTAATAGGTCAACACAACTTTTACTAATGTAATGGTTTTAACTAGTATAATAGGAACTAATATGGAATGTCAGTCTTGTAACCACCCGATTCAGTCAGATAATGACATCAAAAGGGAGCTTTGCTTTAAATGTCATGTCAAGGGTATTCGTTTTGGTTTTGTAAGTGTAGGATATGGTCAGTCTGAATGGAATGACTCAACTATTAGGGAGACTCAAAGAATGTACGAAGCAATGCCTGGTGTTGAAAAAATATCTACAAGAAAAGAATTAATCTAATGCAGTGGTTAGTACCGGTAGTAGTTGCACTTATTGGTGGACCACTAGTTGTTGTAGTTCAAAGCCTTAGAAAAGAAAATACTAGCCAACATGCTGAAGCTAGAGAGTTGTTAAAGATGGTTGCTAGTAAAGTAGATAAGGTTGACGACAAACTAGATGGTCATATTTCGTGGCATATGGCAAAAGTTCGCAAACCTAAAGTTAAAAAAGATGAAATAATAATAAAGGCTGATTAATGAAAATACGTAAAGCTCCATCAATTAAATTAACCAAAATAACTAAAGGTAAAAAAATAGAAACACC
>Ga0214923_10008016_pt1 | contig 11361 bp, 21 predicted proteins | sample LL1510_MetaG_FD_177993 | JGI IMG/M metagenome (GOLD analysis project Ga0214923, IMG submission 177993) | Freshwater microbial communities from Lake Lanier, Atlanta, Georgia, United States - LL-1510 | ecosystem: Environmental > Aquatic > Freshwater > Lake | place: USA: Georgia | collected... | reverse complement strand
ACCCGCATAACGAAAAAGGCCCCGCCCGATCACTCAGGGGAGCCTTTTCAAAACTTTCCGATATTCAGACACACCGATGTCGGTGTAACGAGTAAAGGTTATCACGTCGTCGCGGGTTTGTCAAGAGGATTTTAGAGAAAATCAAATAATCCGCCTTTCGGTTTCAGGAAGTGCGGGCTAAACCAGATCCGCTCGCGTTCGTCTTTGCCCTGGTAGCCGCCCGGTTTGCCCCACGTTTCAACTTGCCAGCCGAGCGCCTCTAGTTCCTCGTGTCCTTCGCCCGTGTGTCCGCATAGCGCAATTCGAAGCATGGAGTTATCGCCGTTTGCCTTGCACCACTTCCGCACGTCTGCGGAGACCGTCCGAGAGTCTTGAGCGTAGACTGCACCGGTGAGGCTGTACGGCGGGTCAAGCAGGACGCCCGCGACCCCGTTTCGCGTCATTGTGCCGACTGAGCACACACGCTCCCACGATCCGCACGTTACTCGTGCTCGGTTCAATAGCGAAGACAGTTGCCGGAACCAATCGGTTAGCCATTCCAGCCTGTTGCCGTCCTGTTGCCGCTTTACGCCTTGCCCGCCGTTGCCCAGGTGCGGTAGTTGCCGGTTTACGCCTTGCCCGCCGTTGTTCGCAAGGGCCAACACGCCTTCGTCGTCCGGTACCGCAGACCATCCGCCGCGCCCTTCGCACCAACCGCCACCGATCCAGCAACAGGCTCCCCAGACCCACCAGCCCGCCGTTTTGGGTTCGCAGTAGTCCGGGTCAGCCATGAGCCGCGCCGTCAGTCGTTCGTGGTTGTTCACGAGCCATAGGTGCCGAGCGTGTAAATCGCACTCGTTCACCGGGTGGCAAGCGTGTTCTGCCACCTCGTCCGGTTTTGTGATCATTGACCGCCAGACGTTGGTGATATGGCCGTCTAGGTCATTGAGGGTGATCCAGCCATCGAACTCCTTGGGTCGGTTCAGGGCCACCGCGCAACTGCCTGCAAATGGCTCTACAAACGTGCCGATATCGGCACCCAGCCGCGACCAAATCAATTCCGCCGCCAGCGCTTTCCCGCCGAAGTAAGGAAACGGGGCACGGATCACGACTTCGGCCCCATGCGCCAACCGCGAGCCGTCCAAACCGCACCCTCGGGAATCGGCGCGTCGTCTTCGGCGGGTTCGTCAGCACAAAACGTGAACGGTCGGTGCCTCATGACTTCAACCATCTCCGTCAAGAACGACTCCATCACCTTCTCAGCGATGTACTCGACGCGGTAGTGCGTGAAGTTGCCATAACCGGCCGTCTCCCGAAACTCCATCCGCGCGGCATTTGATCGGAACGCGTTCCCGATCTTGGCAAGCTGCCCGCCGCCACGGGTTTCGTTGTCCAGCCGACTTGCCGCGTACAGCCACACAAGGACCGGCTCCGCGCGTCGGAACGTGCGCAGGCTTTCGATGTACCGCGCCGCCTCGCCCGACTCCGAGCGACCGGTAGACCCGCCCGCACCCTTGTCAAGCCCCAGACGGACGCCAGACGCGCCGTTGGTTCGGTGCATGGCCCAAAGCTCGATGACTTCGTTGATCGTGTAAGTCTTCAGCTTGCTCATCGGTCCCTCCGTTGTCGTTTTGATGGGGCGTTCAAGTGTTTGCGTCAAATCCGTCGCACCTTGCCGACCAGCTCCTCGAATCGTCGCTCCTGGTCGCTCAAGCCATGCAGCTCACGCGACGCCGGCGGAAGGGCTGGTTTGGCATGCCGCGGCACAAGCACCGGCACTCCGTTCTCGTCAATTCGCTCAACGAGCGACCGCATGAATTCACGTGCGGCGTCTTCCTCGACTTGGATCTGGAACGGTTTCGCCGCGTCCACAATCGCCGCAGGCGTCGGAAAGAACGTTCCGCCGAGGATCACCGACCGCGCCATCGTGACTGCTTTGGCTCCGATCCCGTTTCCGGCCACGACCTCGACATAGGCCCCGATCACCGCCGGATTTTCGAGGTTCGGGTACTTCCGAGCCGGTAGCGCCAACTCTTCAGCCAGCGTCAAAATCGCCGTTATCGCAACCCTAAGTCTCGTTTTCTTTTCTTCGTTCACTGTCTGATTCCCACCTGCGCAAGTCGCCGTTTTGTCCTGTCTTCCGCTGATTCCTGGGGAGGCGGCGAGGCCCTGGAGCGCACTGGAGCGACCGATTCAGGTTCGAACCGGAGGTTCTTCCACTGGTTTGCCGTCGCGGTCTCCAGTGCCGCGAGAAGTGCCGGGATGGAATGCTTGCCCCACTGAACGGCCAGGGCTTGTGCCGACGTGACGCCCCACGGACGCCAACCGACCGCGTCATGGACCGCGTTTTCGGCCCGCATCGTGCCGTACCTCCGAATCGCAACCTCGACTTCGGGCGTCCGGTGCGTTTCCGGGAGTGCTCGAAGCATGATTTCGATCACGCTCGTGCGCTCGCCCGCGTTAAGAATAGATATATTCTCTTTCTCTTTCTCTTTCTCGTTATCGCTTGTTATAGCGGTGTTATTGGTAGCTATAGCGGTGTTATCGCCTGCTATCAGTTCACTAGCTGATTCCGCTCGGCTTCCGGTAGTTGACTTTGCCCAGCGCTTAGCCATGCCACGCTTGCCTGCCTCGCTCTTCTGTATCCTTGCTTGGTCTTGCTCCGTGCGGTCTTGCTCCAGTCGAAGGTTGACTAGCCGCGATGAATCGCCGTCAAGCTCCGTGAAACATGGCCCCACCTCTTCCCAGATCGCGGTGAACGAATCTGCTGTCTCGCCGCACAGACGGGCTAGGCGAGCGACATCCGCAGGAATGGACCCATCGCGCCACTGACGGGCCAGGAGGTCGATGTAGACGCCCCGCGCGGCATTCCCCATGCATCGCGCGGTTTCGCTCGTGAGCCACGCCACGACGTTGAACGGGAACCAATCAAGCGGCGCGTCTTTGGCCATTAGTCGAGCACCTCAATCGTCACCACGATCTCGCAACGGCCTTGGTGATCGTTCTTGGTTCGCCGTAGCGTTGGCTCGCCAATCTTCACCCACTGGTGCCCGTCGTCTGGCACCCACCGTGCCATCTTGATCCCGTCAATGGCCGCTTTCATGGCCGCGACCGCATTGTCTGCGTCCCGTGGTCGGTAGTAGTCGTAACCGGGCATCGGACCCATGTACCAATCGAACGTGATGCGGATTGGCTTTGGGTCCAGCGCCACCGGCTTTGCTTTCCACGCAAGGGCGAAGACCTCGCCCTTGTAGCCGCCGCGACCACCCGTGCCGTTGATCGCGCGATTCTTCGCCGCCCAGTGGTGCCGCCCGTTCGGGCTTAGCTCTGATGGCGGTAGCGGAATCGAGAACTGGTACAGCTGACTCACGGGAGTTCCACCCCAAGGATCTTCGCCACCGAATCCGAGTCAAGCCGGAGCTGGTCTGCGATGTCCTCAAACGAGTTACCTTCTGCCCGCATGCGCCGGATCCTCGGCTCGTCTTGCGGTTGCGCCTTTGGCCTTGGTTTGAGCCCGTGACGTTGGAATCGCGCGGCATTGTCCGGCATAAATGGTCTCATTTGCCCGCCGCCTCTTCAAGTCGCTCTGCTGACCGGTAAAGAATGCCGATGATTGCCGTGTCGTAGTCATCGAGCGGACCACGCGCTGCAGCCATTCGCGCGTGGTCAATGGCCATGGCCCGGAGCCGTTCGGCCAGCTGGTAATCGCTCATTGTCTTTGGGTCGTTCATGGTCATTCCTCGCTGAACGGGTCGTAGTCCGCCGCCGTGTGCTGTGTCGCTTTCGCGTCGTGATCGTCCTTCGGCCTGTCGAGGCCCTTGACAGTGTCCGCCGTAACTTCCCAGATTTCGCGGGAGACGCCTTCCTTGTCGATGTACTTTCGTGACTCGATTCGCCCGTCAAGCGCCACCAAACGACCCTTAGTTAGGTAGTTGCTAACGTACTCTGCCGTATGGCCCCACGCCTTGACGTTGAAAAAATCGGCGCTCGGTTCGTTCGGGTCGGTCGGCTTGCGTCCCTTGTCCACGGCGATTGAGAACGTCGCGTAGGTCTTCCCCGTGGTCGTCGTTCGGGTCTCTGGGTCGCGGGTGAGGCGACCGATGAGCACAATGCGGTTAAACACCGAGCGCCTTCTGAATGACCGGCCCGAGTGCAGCGAAGGTGTCGACCTGCTCAAGCGCTAGCGCGTGTTGCTCGCGCGTGGCGTTGGCGGCGAAGTCGAGCACGATCAGCGTGTGTCCGATTGAATATCGGAACTCCTCGGACAGCTCGCAGTAGTCGAAGATCGCATCCGAGACTTCGGCAACTGAGTTCTTTGGGAATCCGACCCGCTCCAGCGCCTTCCATGCGTCGTCTGATCCATCCGCCGTCGTGAGTGCACCAATTGTCGGGAATCCCGTCAAAACGTGGCCAAAGGCTACGCACGAAATCTTATTCGGCCCCCAGTCCTCGGATGCCGCAGCGTCCACCACAGGGGCGGCGAGGAACACTTGCGCTAGGCTCGTCTTGCCGTTGTCGTAAGCGTCCCGCACCATCTGCGAAGCCGTCTTGGCGTCAATATCGCCACGCGCCTTGTCGAACTGCTCGGGCGTGAATCCCCATTCTTCGCCGATGATCGCCAGCTTGCTTTTGGCCTTCGGTGCCGCCGCTACCGACACGGCTGGAGGCTCCTCTCTCGCACTTAAGGACTCTTCGATCTCGCCTTCGTAGTACACCGGCGAACCGCCAAACGCATCCGGGCAAAAGGTTCGAACGCCTTGACTAAGCGCCCGAGCGAAGAGCATCGCTTTCGGGTAGCGCGTCCATGTGGGATTTCTCAAAAGCCCCGCCGTCTTCGCGTCGTCAATGGTGAATTCCGAGAGACCGATCTCTTCGGACTTCCCGGCAACCATCTCAAAGAACGCGATGCGACACGCCGTAGCCGTCGTCTCTCGGACGCGGTAGTTGTACTTCCCGCTCTTCTTAAGCTGGGACGCCATGAGGTTCGCCGATAGGGACGGCTTGCCTTCGATGATGTGGATGTTCATGATAGAGGTTGCCGGGGGCACCCCTAACTCCTGGCCGACCAGCGCGAGGGTAATCGCGCGGTCATAGTCCTTCGCTTCCTTGAAGAAGCCCGATCGGCTCATGGCTTCTACCATCAGCCTTAAATCCTCAAACCGATGCGGCTGCGCAGGGCTGTTGACGATCATTGACCGTCCATCCGAAACTACGATTTCGCTCATATTCCTTCCTCCGTTTCTGTCGCGGAAGCGGTATCATCGGTCCGACAGTTCGTCCGATCCGCTTCTAGTGGGTCGCGCCCCGGTTGGGTTCCATCCTCCGGGGCTTTTTCATGTGTCGGCTTACGCTTTCGACGGGCGTCCTCGGCCCACGCAATGCGTGCAACGCTACATTCGTGTATACCGTGATCTCCTGCAATTCTTCGATTGGTATCGCCAGTTAGAGAACGCAGAAAATAGCGTCGCCAAATCTCTTTTCTGACTTCGGGCCGTGTCGCCATGTAAACAGTATGCACCAAAAAGTCTAACATCGCGCGTCTTTTTGCTGTATAATGTTCACGTGGCCCGATGGAACCGGGCCAGGAGAACTAAGATGCGAGCTGTCAACCTTCGCCGACACTGGAAGAACCTTCAGGAAATCTTCCGCGACCTTCACGATTTCTTCGTCGCCCCCTACTGTGTCCAGGTCGTGTGGGCATGAAGATCCTGCTGTCTCACCGGAACTTCCCGACGCCAACCGCCGCGCAAGCGGCCATGACCTACGTCTTCCAGCAGTTTGCCTTGTTGGAGCGAACTCACAAGCGCGTGTGGAACATGCTTAACCTGAGCGTGGAAGACCCCGCGGCGAGCGTACTGACAATGCCTTCTCGCGAATTGCGAGCGCGATTCTACATTCGGTTGATTTGCACCGAAGCCGCCGGACTATTTGCCCCGGCCTACTACTCCGACGGCATGGAGCCGCGCGTCGAATTCGAGCTAGTCAGTGACTACGTTCGCCCTGCTATGAGCTACGACGAGGCTCTGCGGATCATGGCAACGCCGATCACCGGTCGCTGCAACTGTGACACGTTCTACGGCCTTACGTGCCGATTCTGCGAAGCGCAAGAGCGGCACGAGGAAGCAATGGACCTCATCGCGACCGCCTCGGAAACGATGGTCGATGTCGAGATTCGGGATCTGGTGGCCGCATGAGCGGCCCCCGCATCATGCCCAACTTCTGGCACGACCAAGCCACGCCGCCGGCGGTTCGATTCCTCCGTCGCGTCGCCGCAAACGCTTTGGCACTGGCGACGATTCTCGTCTGCGTGCGAGCGACCAGCGAGTCGTTCAAGGATGATTACTAATGGGCATCGCACCAACGTTCGTTCTGTTCATCGTGGTCGTGATTATGGCCGTTGCGTTCGTTAACTGGGCCATCGCGACTGCTCAAGAGGACAAGGACGGCCAGTTGTGAGAGTGCGATTCCACCACCTGATGCACGAGTTCATCTATCCGGCCATTGCCGCCGCGATCATCCTCGGCCTTACTGTTGCGGCCCTAATCCGCCTGACTGAAGGCGCTTTCGACAACACGTTTAAGTGTGGGAGTTACGCAAATGATTGGAATTAACACAGAACTTCGAATCGCCGCCGACTTTGAGCGGCGCATGGATGCGCTAGGCACGGATGTCCTTTACGCGTGGGGTTACGAATGAATGACTTACTCCAAAAAGAATTGCATCAGAGGCATCCATGAGGACGCGCAAGCCCAAGCCCGCCCCGACCGCCGCGTCCATCCTCACCGAGGCCATGGTCCAACGCGCTATTGTCGCCGCGCTGGAAGCCCACGGCTGCACGGTGCTCCAAACGAACCTCGCCAAGGCCCGCGTGATCGCTAGCAAGGGAGTCCCCGACCTGATCATCACGCACGACAAATGGCCCGCCTACGCGTGGCTTGGCATGGAAATCAAGAAGCCGGGCGGGAAGCCGACGCCCGAGCAAGCCGCTCTCGCCGCGCGGAAGCGGATCGTGATCGTGGACGATGTCTTCGTTGCCTTGGACGAATACCACCGATTCATCCGGAACATGACCTTCTGGCAGGATCAGAAGGTCTGTGACGACTTCGTGAGGAGCCTGGCCCGTGGCTAAACCCATGACCTGTAAGGACGTCATGGATGCGGTCGTGGGCTTTGGCAATTACTGCCTCTGGAGTCCACGGCGCTCGACGATCGCGCGCAACACTCACGCGATCAACGGATGGGAGGCTGACATCTTAATCATCCAAGATTCGGGCCGCGTGTACGAGGTCGAGGTAAAGGTTTCGGTCTCCGACTTCCGCCGCGAGTTCGAGGTGCGGACGAAGAAGCACAAGCATCGGTCGATTTGCACGGGCATCCAGCAATTAAGCGCCTACCGAAGCGAGCCGATCACGCTATCCCGGTTTTACTTCGCGATGCCGAAGGACGTGTACGAAAAGGTTAAGGCGGAGATTCCGGAGTATGCGGGGGTGATCGTCGTGGTGCCCCGCGATGGGATGTGGGGACCGAAGCTGATCGCTCGCATCGAAGTCCAGGCCCCGCACCTCAAAGGCGTGGCGGCGACCGACAAGCATCGTGTCGAAGTCATGCGCTCGGTTTACCTGCGGGCGTGGGGCGACGGTCCGATTGAGATATCCGGAAATTCCGGAGAGCTGGAGGTCGGTGAGGTGGCCTGTGGCTGAATCCCCCTACCTGATCCAAATTAACGCCGACCCCATGCCGCTCACCTACTGGGCAGAGCGGTGGGTTCTCCCGGTGACCACGATCAAGACCTGGATCGCGAACGGCACGTGTCCCGGCCGCAAAATCGGAGGACAATGGATGATCTCGGCGCTGGATCTCTTTACCAAAGAGGCGTCTACCTAACCTGTCTACATGTATTCGCCGCCCCGCTGTGTGCTTTCTTGTGTGCTTTGCCCCCCAAAAAGTCGAGAAAATTCACCGTTACCCCTTGCATGTTTGATTTCTGTATTCTATAATCAATGCATAGCCGAACAGGCTGAAAGGGAAAGAACCTATGAACACTATCGAAATCGTAAAGGATGCCAACGGGAAAGAGGTTAGCGGAGAATGCAGCGAGTGCCTTACGGTTGCGCTGCTGGATGCATCGGCGACCCCTGGTTGGATGTTTTGCCCGAAGTGCAACGACTGGCGGGAAGTTGAGCGCGAGATTTCCGCGTGGGATTACAAGTGAAGCCCACGCGCGGCGGCAACCGGCCAGGCTCTGGCAGGAAACCCGCAAAAGCGCCCCTCAAACCGTTTTCGCTTCGCCTTCCTTCCGATCTCCTCGAATGGGTCAAGGCCCGTGGCGGCTCCACGTGGATACGTGAGCTAATCAAGCGAGAAAAAGCCATCCCCTAAACGCAAAAGCCCGCCCCACCCCCGAAGGAGTGAGGCGGAAAGCATCAAGGCGCGATGCTACCTACTTAGAATCCACTTGGTCCCGTCGTAAGTGATCCAACATTGTCCGTAGTTTGTGTTGACGGCGACGACCGCGCCGCCACCTGCCGCCGTGCCGTTAATGGCCGTGCCCGCCGAAGACACAGAAAGGTTTCCGGTGCCAGCGTCACCGTAACCGTCAAAGAGCCGGTAGACATCGCCACTTGAAGGCGACGCCGGAAGCACAAGCGTGTAAGCGCCTGCGCCGGTCTTTTCAACTTGGAAACCGTTAGCCGAGACGATTGTTCCCGCGCCGCTGAAAGCCTGAATGCGCGGCCTAAACGCGCCTTGGAGTTGAGCAGTGCCGCCAAATACTGTCGTTGTGCTGAAAATGTTGACAGCCGAAAACGTGTTAGCGTTGGCTAGGAGCTGCGCAAGCGTTAGCGTCGGCGAACGCCACTCGGTCCCCGTCCAAACCACCGTCCGCCCGATGCCAGCCGTCATCGTCTGCGTTGAAGATCCGTCGATGTTGAAACCGTTGCCGGACAGAGTCCATGCGACTGTTGCGGGATTCACAATCGCAAACCGTTGGTTCAGGACAGGATTTGCAGGCAGAAGCACCGTCGTCGAGGTCGTCGAACCGCTTACGACGACCAACGCGCCGCCGGTCGCAGTGATCTGCCGAGTGCCCCCGTTCAGGGTGTAACTTTGGGCTACAGACGTTTCGACCGCGATAGGTAACACTCGTTGCTGGTCGTCGAAGCTGCCGCGCATGGAGATCGGAGCGACGACCGACGCGGCGATGGTTCCCGCGCCGCTGTTGTTGTCCCAGAGGTTGGTGCCGAATGCCACCGAGTTTGAATCGGTGATCGTGGCCGAGCCTTCCGCTCGGAACTGCCCGAGAAGGTTATGGAACGACGTGCACGAATCGGTGTTCACTGACGCCGAATCAAGCGCGTGGAAGCCGTAACCACGGGTCGGACCACGAGCGGCCCGCGAGGTACAGTTCACGTTCCAAGACGAGGAGCCGGTGCCGGTGTCCGCGTAGTTCGGCCCGTAGGAACCGGAGGCGAGGCAGTTGACGCGCACGACGTCAATGCCGTCGTGGATGGTGAAACCGTTCCGGTTATCGTCCACCGACTGAATGGTCGTCTGGTAGTCGAACCCGTTGTTGAAGCTTCGACATCCAATTTCTAAAACTGTGGGGATCGCAGAGTAGGTCGCGGAGTAGTGATAGCCAAAGCCATCGTCGGTGTTGAGCTGAGCCACGCAATTTACGAGCGTGATCCAACTACCGCCGGTGGAGCCGAAGCCATTGTCTGCGCTGTAGGCCGCCGAGCAATTTACGGCCGTAAAGGTGGGATTTCCGCCCGCCGTGCTCGAAACCTGGACCATCGCACGACCGTTGCCGGTCGTCGATCCGCCGCCCTCGAAGTCGATGCCCTCAGCGTAGACATTGACCCCGCCTTGGATGTTGAGACAAGTTCCACCCGCATTGATCCCAAGACGAATGTTTGTGTCCGTTCCGGTCATCACTCGGTTATCGGCAGGCCAAACCCAGACGTACGTGCCGTCCGTCGCCCACTGACCAGGGCCGACGACCGTGCCCGACGTCGTCCCCATGTACTTGTAAACCGCCTTGCGTCCGAACTGATCAACGACACCCGAAACTCCGTCGGCGACAATCTGAACCGTGGAACGCATTACCTGGTAAACGTTGCCGGAAAGGAGCGTCCAGGTAAGGTCTGTGTTCCACGCCGTCCACTTTACGCCCCTTTCGGCGGCGATAAGGTTTACCGACTTGTTGACCACGGTTGATGCCGACGTCCGGCGGTACTCACCCGAGAGAAAACGAATTTCGACTACGTCCGACTTCGCGAGCGCCGCATCGATGGTAAGCGGCGAATTAGCGTAGCCCGTGCCGCCCGAAGTGCCGGACGGACCCACGTAGTAGATGCCTGCGCCGACCGTGGCCGAGCCTAGCGCGTTCTTGTTCTTTGATGGATTGAGGTCAGTGGCAAAGCCGTCTGGAGTCTTGTAAATCGTGACGGGCTGGGTGATCCCCGGGAACGTTGATGGCTTGGCGATGATTTTGCCAGCGCCACCGTAACGGTAGTCGGCCTGACCAACGGTTAAGCCTGGGGTCTGTTGGCCAAACCCAAAAGCCGCCAGCATGATCGAAAGCAAGAATGCAAAAAGTCGATTCATCCCATCACCTCCCATGCGGTCACTGTGCACACGCCGCCCGCGTCGTCGGCGCCGGTCACCCAGAAGCTGACGTTATCCCGTGCATCTTCCACCCATTTCCGAGTAGTCGGCTGAAAGACCGTTTCGTCGGAATACTGCGCCGTCAGGCCTGCTGGAGCCGACGCCCCCAGCGGCTGAATGCGCACGTACACGTTGTTGGCGGACGTGGCCGGAACGGAGATTACAACGCCCGTTCGGTCAGCCGTTGGCGTTGGGAAAAGTTGAGTCCACGCCCCTGCCGTGGTCGTAACGGTGGTTCTTGTTGATGCTTTCGGTACAGACATATTTCACCTTTTGATGTTGCTAGTGTTGAGTTACGAGAAGTTGATGCCGTCCGGCGAAGTTTTGTAAGTGATCGCGCCGCCGATGGTGTAAAGCATTCCGATCAGCGCTTGCCCGTTTTGTCCAACGGAGTAATGAGCGTCAATTTCCGCATCATCAAGCCCCGTGAGGTTTGTAGTCTGCTCAGTGTAGATGGCATTGCCCCGAGCATCGTAGGCTCGCGTGTAGACCGTTCCCGACGATAGCCGGTAGGTATGCACAATCCCGTCAGGTCTCCCTGCACTGGCCCCGTGCGACCCTGTTCCGACTGTGATGCTCAAAGTGAGCGCTCCGGTTTCCTTGTTGGCTTCATAGAGATAGATCGTTCCCGATTCACACAGACACACTCGAAGCACGTCGGCCCGCCCCGCGTGCGCGTAATCAAGCTGAGCCGACGTGACTGTCTTGCCCGTGAAT
>Ga0214923_10008015_pt1 | contig 11361 bp, 10 predicted proteins | sample LL1510_MetaG_FD_177993 | JGI IMG/M metagenome (GOLD analysis project Ga0214923, IMG submission 177993) | Freshwater microbial communities from Lake Lanier, Atlanta, Georgia, United States - LL-1510 | ecosystem: Environmental > Aquatic > Freshwater > Lake | place: USA: Georgia | collected... | reverse complement strand
TGCTCAGTACTGGGTCAACTACGTAATGATCTTGGCCGACCGCCAGTGCACGAGGGGCCATATAGATATGTATGGGTGGTTGATTTTCCGATGTTCGTTGGCATCAACCCGACTACAAAGATGCCCCAGCCAGGGCATCACCCTTTTTGTCATCCACATCACGAAGATATCGATCGTCTTGAAAGTGACCCACTTTCAGTTAGAGCCTTGGCGTATGACTTGGTGCTAAACGGCTGGGAGTTGGGCTCTGGTTCAATTCGAATTCATGAGCCAGACTTGCAACGCCGGGTGTTTAGACAACTCGGTATAAGCGACGAAGACGCCGACAATCGGTTTGGTTTCTTTTTGCAACCTTTCAAATATGGAGCGCCGCCACACGGTGGATTCGCGTTCGGTGTTGATCGACTTGTTGCGATCTTGGCGGGAGAAGACAACATTCGTGAAGTAATCGCATTTCCGAAGACCCAGTCGGGATCTGATCCGATGACTAATGCACCGACGACAGTGAACCCAAATCAACTCAACGAATTGGGCATCAGGCTGTTGCCACCTGCGGCAAAATGACAAGCGATTTGTTCAGCGCTGCGGCGGCTGAACGATTGAAATCACAGGCTCCACTCGCGGCAAGGTTACGACCACGCACGCTTGACGAAGTTGTTGGTCAGCGTCACCTTGTTGCGAAGAATTCTCCACTGCGATCACTGATCGAGATTGACCGACTTACGTCAGTAATTTTTTGGGGACCACCGGGCACAGGCAAGACCACTCTCGCCGAAGTCGTGGCCCTGACCACCAATCGCTACTTTGAAAGGCTCTCAGCCGTTAGCGCCGGCGTGAAAGATGTGCGCGAGGTCATCGAACGGGCGAGCGAGCGACTTGGCCAGTTCGGTCGAGGCACGATCGTATTTATTGACGAGATTCATCGTTTTTCGACATCGCAGCAAGACGCACTTTTGCCTTCAGTTGAATCTGGGGTGATTACATTGATCGGCGCAACGACGGAGAATCCGTATTTTGAAATTAACGCACCACTTCGAAGTCGATCAACATTGTTTCGCCTCGAACCTTTGCTCGTTGCCGATGTCAAAGAATTGCTACATCGCGGTGTCGAGGCTGAATCTGTCACGGCCGACGAAGAAGCGTTGGACACTCTGGCAAAACGTTGTGGCGGTGATGCTCGACAGGCGCTAACTGCACTCGAAGTTGCGTGTGCGCTCTCGCATGAGAATGATCGGCACGTAGCGATGAGTCATGTTGATGCTGCACTTGGGGTAAGTGCGTTGCGTTATGGCAGAGATGATCATTACGACGTAGTTTCGGCATTTATCAAAAGCGTTCGTGGTTCAGATCCGCAGGCAGGTCTATTTTGGCTTGCACGAATGCTTGAGTCTGGGGATGATGCACGTTTCATCGCAAGGCGGCTGGTCATCTTGGCGAGCGAAGATATTGGTATGGCTGACCCAAATGCGTTGGTGGTAGCAGTTGCGGCGGCGACTGCTCTTGAGCACGTTGGTCTACCTGAAGCACAACTTAACTTGGCGCAAGCAGTTGTTTATTTGGCCACAGCACCAAAAAGCAATCGAGTCGCTCTGGGTATCTGGGCAGCGCGCGAAGATATTCAACGTGGCGTCAATAGTGAGGTGCCTGCGCATCTTCGAGATGGCCACTACGAGGGTGCGCGAGAATTTGGTCATGGTGTTGGCTATGTGTACCCACATGACGACCCAAGGGGTTTTGTCGAGCAGCAATATTTGCCCGAGCCAAAGCCGGGCTCTCCAAAGATAAGCGGTGATTATTACCGACCTTCAAACCACGGCACTGAACGTGAAATTGCCAAGAATATGAATATTGTTTATGCAGATTCTAAGGCGCAAGACATGGCAAGCGAAGACAAATGATCGAGCGAATTTTTTGGCTTGCATTTGTTGGTGTGCTTGCAGTGTTGGGTCTGAGCTATTTGAAAAACAAGACCGCTCAAAACACACAACACTTTTCAGCCGATGCATTAATCGAAAGACTCATCTCGCTCAATTAAACCTGACGCCCTGTGTCAGATTGTGAATAGTAGGCTTGTCATTTATGGTGGCTGAAATTCGCTCTGCTAACGAATTAAGAAAGGCTTTCACGGGCTTTTTTGAGCAGCGCGGCCATACAAAAGTTGAGTCAGCAAGTTTGATTCCCCATGATCCGACGATTTTGTTCACCGTGGCGGGCATGGTGCCATTCAAGCCATATTTTGTCGGCGATGAAGTGGCGCCGTATAAGCGAGCGGTGAGTGTTCAGAAGTGTGCTCGTGCTGGTGGCAAACACAACGACTTAGACGACGTTGGTCGAACCAAGCGTCACTGCGTATTTTTTGAAATGCTCGGCAATTTCAGTTTCGGCGACTACTTCAAAACTGATGCAATACCTTGGAGTTGGGAGTTGGTCACCGAAGTTTTCGGCTTCGACGGCGATCAACTTTGGATAACCGTCCACGAAAGCGATGATGAAGCAGAACAAATTTGGCACGATCAAGTCGGTGTGCCCATGAATCGCATTCAACGTCTCGGTGATGCCGACAATTTTTGGCAGATGGGCGAGACAGGTCCGTGCGGTCCATGCTCTGAAATTCACATCGACCGCGGTCCCTCGTTCGGGCCAGACGGTGGGCCGCTGAACGATCCGAAGGGTGATCGATTTTTAGAGTTCTGGAATCTCGTGTTCATGCAATTTAATCAAGACAAAGATGGCAGCCGTACGCCATTGCCTAAACCATCTATTGATACGGGTGCGGGGTTAGAGCGAATCTTGGCTCTTAAGCAGGGTAAAGACTCAATCTGGGAGACCGATGTCTTGTTTCCGTTGATTGAACAAGCACAGTCAGCGACATCGTCAAAATACAAAATCGGCGACTACGAAGATAAACCGAGTTTTTCGCTACGCGTACTTGCTGAACATGCCCGATCGGCGACAATGCTTGTCAACGACGGCGTTTTTCCGAGCAATGAAGGACGAGGATATGTTCTTCGTCGAATTTTTAGGCGCGCGGTACGGCATGCATACTTGCTTGGCACCGACAAGTTGGTCATGCCGCAGTTGGTCGAAACGGCTGTTGAAATCATGCAAGAGGCTCATCCGACTTTGAAAACGAACAAAGATTTCATACTTGGTGTATTGACAAAAGAAGAAGAAAGTTTCAGACAGACTCTCAAAAATGGTTTGAACTTGCTAGAAAACGAGTTCTCGGCGATTAAGACTTCGAAGAAAAAATCAACCCTCAGTGGCAAGAGCGCATTTGTATTGCACGACACTTATGGGTTTCCGCTTGAACTTACCCAAGAGATTGCCGGTGAACGAAGCATCAATGTTGATATCGCCGAATTTGAGACCGAAATGGATGCGCAACGTATGCGAGCAAAGGCTGCGCGCAAAGGTGCAACAACCAACGACGATGTACTCGATCAGTATCGTCAAGTGCTTGACGTCCATGGTCAAACAAAATTCGTAGGTTATGAATTTGACACGTGCTCGGCCAAGGTGTTGTCAATCGTTGCCCTGGACGATTCACAAGTTGAGGTGTTTCTTGACGTGACGCCGTTTTATGCCGAGAGCGGAGGTCAAGTTGGCGACCGAGGCACGATTCGCTGCTTGAGTGGCGAGATCAAGGTGACAGACACGGTCTTCGCATTGCCCGGCTTGCGTAAGCATGTGGGTGTTCTTTCTGGTGAGATGTCTGTTGGTGCCGAAGTGATTGCAACTATCGATGTTGATTTACGTAATGCGACACGCAAGAATCACACAGCAACCCACATTTTGCATTATGCGCTGCGTAAAGTTTTGGGTGATCATGTGAAGCAGGCTGGCTCTCTTGTCTCAGCAGAAAGATTGCGGTTTGACTTCAGCCACTACGCTCCACTCTCGGCCATCGAAATAGAACAGATCGAACGAATTGCCAACTCTCAGGTCTTGACAAATTCTGATGTCAAAAACTACGAGACTACGAAAGACAAAGCGACTCAGGCTGGTGCAATCGCATTTTTTGGCGACAAGTATGGTGAAATGGTTCGTGTTTTAGAAGCGGGAGATTCAATCGAGTTGTGCGGTGGTACACATGCTTCGGCGACGGGCGATATCGGGCTTATCAAGATTGTTGAAGAGGGCTCCATCGGTTCTAACTTGCGTCGAATCGAGGCGGTCACAGGTCAAAATGCCGTTGATTATGTGATTTCAACTGCACGCACGATTCAGAAATTAAATGAATTGCTAGATACGAATTCTGCCGCACTTGTCGAATCTCTTTCGAGAAAAATTGCCGAGGTGAAAGAGTTGAACGACGAAGTCAAATCGTTGCGATCTGCAGCGGCTCGTGGTCGAGCAGCCGAATTCATTAGCAAGAGCAAGAAAGGTGTAGTTGTCCAACGAGTCGATGATCTTTCGCCTGGCGATCTAAGAGAGTTGGCAATGGCTATTCGTGCGAACAAAGAAATCAAAGCAGTAGTACTCGGTGGTGTGACTCCAACGGGAGGCGTTGCCTTGGTGGCGGCAACTGGGTCGGGTGTCAAGACGCCTGCAGGAGACTTAATCAGCCAGGCCGCAAAAATGGTTGGTGGCGGTGGTGGCGGTAAGGGCGACATAGCAACTGCAGGCGGCAAAAACGCGTCTGCTCTAGACGAGGCATTGCTCGTAGCGGCGCAAGCATCCGACAAAATTGTCTAGACAATCAATGCGTAGCCTCGGCATCGATCTTGGTATGCGAAGAATTGGGGTGGCGATGAGTGATAGTAGTGGTGTAATCGCCTCGCCGCTTGTTGTGTTGACTCGGTCTTCAACACACGCTCAAGATCACAAAAAAATTCAAGAATTGATCGACGAGTATGAAGTTGATTGTGTGGTCGTAGGTATGCCACTCAATATGTCTGGCAAAGTCGGCCCAGCGGCTAAAAACGCACAAGATGAAATCAGAGAAATGGAAGTTGCACTTAGCGTTCCGGTCTATTCATACGATGAGCGACTGACTTCAAAAACCGCAAACGAGTCGATGATGCAAGCGAACATGAAGGCCCAAGCAAGAAGACGAATAGTAGACAAGATTGCGGCCGCTGTGATGCTGCAAGGGTGGCTTGATCACGCAGATCGGAATCGCAAATGAAAAATGGCGACTCCACAAATTGGCAAGAAGACCCGTGGGACGGCCCTGATGCTTGGGGAGGTAGTGAATTTGAAGATGCAGTCGTTGAACGTAGACCAGATTCGCGAGTGGTATTTATAGCGCTTGCCGTTGTGATGGCGGTTGTAGTTTCGCTGATGATTGGCGGACTGTGGTATCTGCGTCAGTTGAATCCACCAGATTCTGTAGCGGGCGTGGTTCAAGCCGCGACCAACTTCACTGTGAATCCCGACGACACGGTTGCGAGTGTGAGTCGCAGACTTGAAGACGAGGGATTCATCGTCAATTCGCGCGTGTTTCAGTTTTATGTTGCACGAAAGGGTGGTATTGACCTGCAGCCCGGTTATTACTTGTTGACGCCACGCAGCCACATCGGCAACATCATGAAAGTTTTGAATACAAGTCCGTCAGCGACATTCACGAAAGTGACCTTTCCTGAAGGTTTTACGGTCTCCAAAATGGCGTCACGAATAGAAGAGAAAACTTCTCGAATCACAGCGCAAGACTTTTTGGCTACAGCCAACAACCCTGCCTTTATGTCAAACTTTGGTCCGAATGACCCAAGTCGGCTTGATGACGCCGAATTTCGATTGGAAGGGTTGTTGTTTCCCGACACCTATCAAATATCTGGCGACGAGGGTTCACCCGGGGTGATTGATCGGATGCTGCGTTTGATGGAGCGCGTTGGCATTCAAGAAGGTCTTGACCAGGCAAAAGAAAAAGTTGGGCGCTCACCATATGAGGTTTTGATCATCGCCTCACTGATTGAGCGCGAAGCGAAATTAGAAGTCGACCGGGCAAAAATTGCGCGAGTTATTTACAATCGTCTTGAAAGAGGCATGCCGTTGCAGATTGACGCGACGCTCTATTACAACGCCGACCCCAATGCCACCTTCAGTGACTTAAAAGCGACCGAAAGTCCGTACAACACATATAAGTCAAAAGGATTGCCACCAACACCAATTGCTAACCCGGGTAGGGCAGCGATTCGCGCGGCACTTAACCCTGCGCCGAACCCACCGCTTAGCGACCCGATTTGCAAAGGTATTAAACAGGCAGCCAACTGTGCATACATTTTTTATGTTCTGAGCGATGACAAAGGTGGTCACACGTTTGCAGCGACTATCGAGGATCACGAGAAAAATGTTGAGGCTGCGCGTGCTGGCGGATTCTTACCTTGATCAGTAGCAGTCATGATTCGGGTACACGATTAGCGGCGGTAATAGGTAATCCTGTCGCGCAAAGCTTGTCGCCGATAATACACAATGCAGTATTTGAATCTTTGAAAGTTAAGTGGCTTTATCTTGCATTTTTAGTTGAGATTGGCAAAGTTAAAGATGCGCTTGACGCAATGTCTGTGTTTGGTATCGCTGGTTTCTCGGTGACGATGCCGCACAAGAATGAAGTTGCAAGACTTGTGCGTGAACTGGGTGAAATTGATGAGATAGTCAGATCAACCAATTCAGCAAACACAGTCATGTTGCGACAAGATGGTTCAATCTTTGCAACGAATACAGATGGTCAAGGTGCGTGCAACGCGATTGAGGCAAAGAGCACGCAGAAGATCGCAAATAGTCGAGTAGTAGTTTTGGGCGCGGGCGGTACAGCCAGTGCTGTCGTTTATTCGTTGATCAAGAACGGTGCGAGCGAAGTTGTGATCGCTAACCGCACGCCGGCAAATGCAGAAAAGATCGCGAGCAATTATGAGAACTGTCGTGTCAGTTCAAATCTTGATCGTGAGATTGCCAACGCTCAGATAATTATCAATACGACGCCGGTTGGGTTCAATGCGAGCGGTGCAAAAAGTAGCGAGAGCGTTCTTGCACCAATCGATCTGAATCTTATAAATGAGACTCACACTGTTCTAGATGCGGTATATCGTCCTTTAGAGACGGGTTTGTTGTTCGCTGCAAAAAAAGTCGGAGCACAAGCAGTGGATGGTCTTGAGATGTTGGTACATCAAGCATCCCTGCAGCAAGAAGTTTGGCTGGGTACGCGCGGCGATACAGAATTAATGCGTCGCGCGGCTTTAGACCGTCAATAGATTCGTCGCTGTAACTGCATTCTCTTTTAATGCCACTGTGCTGACTGAGCCTCAGAGGTAGCCTGATATTCATGCTTAGATACCTCACAGCGGGCGAGAGTCATGGCCAAGCCCTAGTTGTGATTGTTGAGGGTCTGCCAGCCGGATTAGAAGTAACTTCGCAAGATGTCAATGCTGAATTGGCACGACGTCGTTTGGGTTTTGGACGTGGACCCCGACAAAAATTTGAACAAGATGAGATCGTTCTGATTGGCGGCATTCGTCATGGTCGCACACTTGGATCTCCAGTTGCGATTGAAATCAAAAACAGTGAATGGTTTCGTAGCGACGTTTGGCATGAAGAAATGTCTCCCGAACCTGGTAAGACCAAAAAACCTTTGACTCAGCCCCGCCCCGGTCATGCCGACTTGACAGGCATGCAGAAGTACGGTTTTGATGACGCTCGCGACGTGCTCGAGCGTGCAAGTGCACGTGAGACCGCCGCACGGGTTGCGGCCGGGGCTTTGGCGAAACTATTGCTCAAACAGATAAATGTTTCTGTTTTTTCGCACGTCCTGCAATTGGGGTCGGTGCGAAGCGAAAATTTGGTGCGCCCGCAAATTTACGATCTTGACCAGATCGACGAGTCTCCTGTGCGCTGTTTTAATCCCGAAGCCGAAGCAAAAATGATTGCCGAAATCGAAAGTGCCGCCAAAGACGGCGACAGTTTGGGCGGCATCGTTGAAGTGCTTGCCTATGGCATGCCCGTGGGTCTGGGTAGTTATGTTCACTGGGACCGCAAACTCGATGGTTTGTTGGCCCAAGCGATTATGAGCATTCAAGCTGTCAAGGGTGTTGAAATCGGAGACGGCTTTGAAGTTGCGGCACGACGCGGCAGCAATGCTCACGATGCAATCGTTTGGGACGAGTCTTCAAACAGATATTCGCGTGAAACTAGTTTGGCTGGCGGCACCGAGGGCGGCATGTCGACGGGTGAAATGCTTGTTGTTCGAGCGGCAATGAAGCCTCTGGCGACTTTGAATCGTCCATCCTTGAAAACTGTTGACACCGTAACGAAGCAAGAAACAGTGAGTTTTAAAGAGCGAACCGATGTCACTGCGGTGCCTGCAATGGGTGTTGTTGCAGAGACGATGGTTGCCTTAGTTTTGGCCCAAGAGGCGCAGCGCAATTTCGGAGGCGACAATGTTGACGACTTTGTACGAAACGCCCAGAGTTTTGCGAAGAGAATAAGTTGAAGTTGATCGTATTAGTTGGGTTAATGGGTTCCGGTAAAACGACTGTTGGGCGAGAACTTGCCAAAAAATTGAAACTCAATTTTGCCGATTCTGATGAGTTGATCGAGAAACGCGCCAAGCTCTCGGTGCGCGAGATTTTTGTAGAGAAAGGCGAGACCGAGTTTCGTCGGCTCGAGACCGATGCGTTGTTAGAAATCTGCTCAAAAGACGAACCGATGGTTCTGGCTGTCGCGGGTGGCGCCGTAGTTTCCGACAAAAATCGGGCGTTGCTAGCGCAACGCGCTCGCTGTGTTGTTTGGCTAGACGCACCCACGTCAACTTTGGTGGGTCGAACAGGCCGAGCAACGCACAGGCCATTGTTGGATGGCGACCCAGTAGGAACTTTAAACCGAATGCGATCTGACCGCGAGAGTCTTTATCAACAGATCGCCACACATAAAGTTGCTACGCAGTCGTTGAGCGTCAATCAAGTTGTCGAAGAAGTTATCGAGCAATGTGGGCTGTCTGCCATCTCAGGAGAGCATAAGTGAAGACACACAGAATCAAAGTTGCGCTAGGTGATCGCTCATATTCTGTTTTGGTTGGGCATGGAGTGATAGATCAAATTGATGAGGTGTTGCCAAAGTCGGCGAAGCGAGCAGTAGTGATTACGCAGAGCACGATCACACTTCAACCTGAACTTAACATTCCAAGTACGACAGTGGTGATCGGCAACGGCGAAGAGCACAAGAGCCTGCAGACAATTGAGATGCTGGCGCAGAAGTTTGCTGAATTTGGGCTAACCAGAAACGATGTTGTAATTGGAGTCGGCGGAGGCATGGTTACTGATATTGCGGGTTTTGCCGCCGCAAGTTGGCACCGAGGCACAGCCGTTGTGCATGTAGCGACTTCTCTAGTCGGCATGGTCGACGCAGCGATCGGCGGGAAAACGGGTGTGAACATTTCACAAGGCAAGAATTTGGTAGGTGCGTTTTGGCAACCGAGTGGAGTGCTGTGCGATCTTGATTCGCTTAAGACTTTGCCTCAACGTGAATTGCGCTGTGGTCTGGGCGAAGTTGCTAAGTATCACTTTCTAACGGGAGATGACCTTCTTGCTCTTGAAATGCCTGAACGAATTGCAAGATGTGTCGAAATTAAGGCGAAAATTGTTGCGGCCGATGAGCGCGAGAGTGGTAGCCGAGCGCTTCTCAACTATGGACATACATTGGCGCACGCTTTAGAGCGATCGAGTAATTTTTCGTTGGCTCACGGTGAGGCGGTCGCGGTCGGGATGATATTTGCTGCGCATGTAGCGCATGCAATGAAGCGCATTGACAAATCACGAGTTGAAGAGCACTATCGAGTGATTGGCGAAACATATGGGCTCAAAGTTAAGCCAGACGAAAAAGTCGACAGATTAGCGCTAGTTGAATTAATGCGTCGTGATAAAAAAGCAGTCTCTGGTCTGACGTTTGTATTGGACGGACCATCGGGTATCGAAGTTGTAAGTGGTGTAACCGAAGCCCATTTATCTCAAGCTTTTGACGCAATGCAACTGAACGAGAAGTAATCTGTAAGTCATGGCCAAGGCAAGCATGCAGTCAAACTTGCAAACAGTTCTGGTGCTTAGCGGACCAAATTTGAACTTGTTGGGCCAACGCCAGCCAGAAATCTATGGCACTGACTCACTTCAAGACCATATGCGTCGAGTCGCAGAAACTGCAGAGCATCTGGGTCTGCAGATAGAGATAGTTGGCGCGCAAGGCGTTGCCGAACTGGTAGAGGCGATTCATTCGGCGCGAGGCAGGTGTGCCGCGATCATTATCAATCCGGGAGCATTGACGCACTTCGCGTGGAGTCTGCACGACGCATTGGCAAGTTTTGCAGGACCGATCGTTGAGGTGCACCTCTCGAACCCGGCTACTCGCGAACCATGGCGTCACGAAAGTGTTGTTGCGCCAGTCTCATCTGGTTCGATCGCTGGCTTTGGTGCTGACTCTTACGTGTTTGCCGTGCATGCAGTCGCGACATTGTTGGCCAGAAAGAAATAGTTTCGTGAACATTGCATCACTCGACGCTGCAAAGAAATTGTCACCACTCGTTGTAAGTGGTCGTGACAAATTGGTTCGTGCAGAGATGCAGCGTGCAGGTGCCAGCAGTGACAGTGCGTTGCTAGTCGTTGACCTCAACAACATTCGTTGGCTTACGGGTTTTACGGGTTCTGCTGGCACCTTAATCGTGCGACCCGACGACATGGTTCTTGTGGTTGATGGTCGTTATGGAGACCAGGCTCGCGAACAGATTAAAAACTCTGGCGCTAATTGTGAGGTTGTCGAAGGGAGAAGTGCCGTCGCACTGCGCGAGGCTCTGGTAATCGCAACAAAAAATATAAAGATTGTGCTTTTTGATTCTGCTGAATTGACGGTCAGCCAACTCGAAAATATGACCGAACAATTGGCGAGCGAATTGCGCAAGATTGCACCAATCGTGCCCAAGTTGCGACGCCGAAAAACCGAACCGGAGATTGAGCGAATGCAACTTGCAGCATTGGCTACTGACTTTGCAATGGCTGAGGTCGTGCCAATGCTCTCTCAAGGGTTAACTGAGCGAGATATTCGTGACGAGCTTGACTATCGAATGCGACGATATGGTGCCGAGTTCACGAGCTACGACACGATTGTGGCGAGCGGCCCCAACGCTGCGCGTCCACATCATCGACCTGTCGGTCGTCGAATTGAAACTGGAGATAGTGTCGTGATTGACGTTGGTGGACTAGTTGACGGCTATCACTCGGACATGACGCGCACGTATCTGATCGGCGATGTTGATCCAATTTTGAGTGAGATGCACGAAATAGTGAGTCACTCACAATTGCTTGGTATCGCCGCCGTAAAAGCTGGTGTGTTGGCCCAAGATGTAGATAAGACATGTCGTGAATACATCGCCGCGGCTGG
>Ga0214923_10008014_pt1 | contig 11362 bp, 8 predicted proteins | sample LL1510_MetaG_FD_177993 | JGI IMG/M metagenome (GOLD analysis project Ga0214923, IMG submission 177993) | Freshwater microbial communities from Lake Lanier, Atlanta, Georgia, United States - LL-1510 | ecosystem: Environmental > Aquatic > Freshwater > Lake | place: USA: Georgia | collected 2015-10-15 | reverse complement strand
AAGGGCAAAAAAAATCATAAATTGCCCAACGAAGCAGACCACATCGATTTTACAAAGTTTCGAAATGTCATAGCCTCTTCATCTGCCAAGCGAGAGTTGGCACGTCTGGTTGAACGTATTGCAAAGAAAACTCTCAAAGGTCAAAGAAACGTTGCTCTAAATGAATCCGCGTTTGTGATGGGTCAATACATTGCTGGTGAGCAGATCTCATTACACGAAGCACGGAATGCACTTTTTGAGGCAGCTCGTATTGCATACGCAGGTGAAGATGCAGACGCTGAAATCGCCTCCGTGTTGAGAGTAAACGGTGGTGGCTTTGAGGCTGGGGCGCAGCTACCAATCTATGACCTAGCTTCGGACGTAGCTTCGGCTGCGGACGATGTCATGAGCCTTGATGAACTTGCATTTATGGCCAAAATGAATGTGGTGGACTGGGAAGAACTTTGGTCTGATACATCTGAAGAAATTTGGTTCGTAGATGGCTTCATATGTTCCGCACGAGGTCACACAATATATTCCGACCCTGGTGTGGGTAAGTCCCTACTTACGAGAGAAATTTGTGCGTGCCTAGCAACTGGAAAGTCTGTATTGGGTTTACCACCAAAAGATCCGATAAAAATTCTTTACATCGACCATGAAAATATTCCTAAAACTGACATCCGACGAAGCTTGATGGACATGGGTTTTGACTGGAAAGACCTCAAAGAAAACTTTATTTTGATGTCATTTCCAGAGTTTGCGCCCTTTGATTTACCCAAGGGAGGTCAGGAACTAAAGCGAGTTCTGGAGATAGTGAAGCCAGATTTAGTAGTCATGGATACAGCAAGTAGAACTATTCAGGGCAAGGAAAACGATAATGACACTTGGATTGATTTCTACAATTACACAGGAAAGATTCTCAAGTCTCTGGGAATCGCCTATATCCGAATAGATCACACAGGTAAGAATTCCAATGCTGGACCCCGTGGCGGATCGGCAAAAATGGGTGACGTAGATTTGGTTTGGTACCTGAAGGAAGTGGAAACAGATACCAAATTCATTCTTGAAAATGAGAAGCATCGAGTCCCTCTCCCTCAGTTGGAATACACAATCAAGCGAGAAACTGAGCCACTGCGCCACGTCATCTCAACTGCATTGGATTGGGCATCTATTACAAAACGTCATCTAAAATTTCAAGAGATTGTTGATGCAATTACCGCGTTCGTAGCAACCCACCCTGCCCAAAAAATGGGATTAAACAATCTCTATAAAGCAATGCAGACAGTATGTAAGGAAAACGGCTATTCGAGACGAGACTTTGATGCAGCTCGTCTGGAATATCTGAGACTTCAAGAAGAAGCCGCATGAACCAGTGTGCCGAACCCCTCCGTGGCACGGCTGGTATGACGAAACGGTTCCTGTGGATTGAACCATCCATCCCCATCTCTATTAGATGGGATGGTGGTTCGAAACATACTGCAATCACAAGAGGTAGCTGTGACTGAAGAAGCAGATTCAACAACACCATTTTGCATCAGCTGCGGTCAATGGGTTTTTGATTTTGATGAATTACAAGCAACACCATTTGTGTATTGCGTCTTCTGCGATCTCACAACCAAGAAGAAGAAGCGAATCACAAAAAGTAAAAAAGATAGACTTTGACTACCTTGCCTGACGTCAAGGATATGCGATTCTAGAAAAGTTGATTCAAGGGAGTCTCAGCTATTTATGAAAGCAACGTGTGTAAAAAGGTCCAAAAAGGGCCCAAAAAAGTGTTTCTAAAAGAGTGGGAAAAACAAATATTTTTTTGCCTTATTACTTCCACAGTTCCTCAATAGTGGATTGAATTCCCTCTTCCAACACGTGAATTTCCGACTTCGCTTCATTAATTCTGGAGGTATACCCATCAATCTCCTTCAGAATCTTTACTTGCTCATTTATGGGCGGTAAAGGAATTTCGATTTTAGAGTACTCCGAAATCCAATAACGTTTGTGTTCTGTAAAGGGAAAATCAATATTCTGCATTGCAAAATAAACATACCTAATTAGAGCCTTATCTTTTTTTGCTTTAAGTATCTTCATCGCGGAAGATTTCACCTTAAAAGGAAAATCTACGTATTTGATTGAAGTCGTGAAATCATCAAAGATGATTACGGGTAAATTCTCTTTGAAGATACCCTGGGTTTCGTTTGTGTATCCCAAAATGAAGCTCTTTCCAGCAGTCAAAACTGGCGTTGGATAGCTATCCTCATAATCCACAGATTCAACGATGTACTTTGTCGGCTGTTCGTACTCCAAGATGTCGGCCAATTTAACCATTGGCCATTTCGAGTCTGAATAATCAACTCCTTCGCCATATCTGTCTCCAAGAAGACTGTAAGTACCGGTTCCTGAAATTTTATCTTTAGAAACTTTATTTGCTAATTGACTATCAACGTCCATACCTTCCTGCCATTTTCTCAAAACTTCGAGAGCTTCAGGGAGGTCATTTTTATCTATTGGACGCTTTGTAGCTCCAGCATCATAACCGACTTCGATAGGTGCAACAAAAAGAATGTCAGAATGTTTTTGAGCGACTGATGAGTCAATTAACAAAATACTCGTTTTTTCATTGCTATAAGGTTGAAATATTCCTCGAGGTAATGAGACTACTGCGTATAGTCCATTTTCGATTAAATTCTTTCGTAATTCTCTGTAAGCTGCATCATTTTTAAACAATATACCTTCAGGAATTACGATGCCTGCTCTTCCTTGTGGTTTCAAATGATTGACAATGTAATCTACAAAAAGTACTTCAGCACGGCTCGACTTTAAACCAAATTTGTTATGAGGCTTAATACCTCCTTTTGGAGTCATGAATGGAGGATTTGCCAAAATTACGTCAAATTTATCTTTCCATCTTTCATCATTCGTAAGTGAGTCATATTGGTAAATCTTTGGATTCTTGAATTGATGAAGATACATATTGACCTGAGCGATTCGAACCATAGATTGGTCAATGTCGTAACCCACGAAATTTTGCATTAAATTCTTTCGTTGGTCAGGAGTTAAAGGTTTTTCCTTTTTTCCTGAATCATTTTTGCCGTCATGTTGTTCTAGAATGTGGTTGTACGAACTTACTAAAAAACCACCAGTGCCACACGCTGGGTCAAGCATTGTTTCATTTATGCTTGGACGGACTATCTCCACTACAAAATCAATTATGTGCCTAGGGGTTCTAAATTGTCCAGCTTCCCCCTGGGCAGACATAATTGATAATAGGTACTCATAAGCATTTCCAAGTTCTTCGGGATGTGTATAGTCAAAATAGTCAATTTCTTTTATAAATAAATCAAGCGTCTCTGGAGAGCGATATGGCAAAAAAGCTGACTTGAAAATAGTTCGAAACAATTCAGGAAGTTGTTTAGCTTCAGAAAATTTAGCTAGGGCATCACTGTAAAGATTCATCTTTTCTTGACTGCCAATTCGAGTATCTACCAATTTGCTCCAAGAGAATTTTTCTAGGTCCTCGACGAAAAAAGAGGGTTCTCCACCAGCCTTTATTGCTGCTTGGTCCATATCGTCCATAAATTTGTAAATCAATGCATAGGTTATTTGGTCGATTTGAGTCATAGGATTTGGCGCTACTCCAACGAGCACGTCTCTTGCAGCATCAATTCTTTTTTTCGTTTCAGAATTCAGCATTTCATATTCCAGTCAGTTGGTAGGCGTAGTCGTAAACATATTGAGGCACGATATTTTTAAATCCATTAAGTCGCTCATAATCTGAAAAATCAAAAGACGCACATGTATGAAAACGGGCAAGTTGTTTACTCTTTACAATGTCTCGAACCTCTGGGTCAACAATGAAGGCCTTAAAGAAGTTTTTCACTGGTTGGTAATGAGGCTGGTCAACAGTATGAATTTCCATAAACTTCTCCCACTCTGATTCAAGTAGGTCGTCTTTCATTTCAAAGCCATCTTTATCTCCAAAGGCAACCTCTAGGAATTCCTTTACTGAGATTCGACGGTCAACATTAAATACCTTACGAATGCGTTCTAGGTTGAGAAAGTTCTTTGGCTTATCTAAAACATGAGCTTTTACGTATTCTTCTGCGCCTTGAATATCACCGTTATTCCACAATGCAGCCAATATTTCATTACCAGTTACATCTTCAGCAACCGCTGTCTTGAATCCTTCGCGGTCGATTCGCATAATTACACCTTCGGAAGATTCCGTGAGTGATGCGATTTCGTCAGCAGTTGAGAGGTCAATTTCTCCAGAAATTCGTGGAGTTCCAGTATCAATCGTTCCCCCACCTAAATTGGTTGAAGGCTTAGAAAGCTTAATTTTTTCATCGTAGTCAAATTCGTTTTCAAAATATTCACACGTGGCAAAGAAGTCAAAAAACTTAAATTTATTCTTCTGAATGGTTAGTTCGATATCTGAGTAGTTGTCATAGTCGAAAGACCATTTGCGAGTTCCTCTACCCTTCATCTGGACAAAATCAGATGGGCTAAAGACCGGCCGCATGAGTGCGATATTCAATAAGTCCTGACAGTCATAACCTGTTGTCATCATTCCAACAGTTACTGTGACTCGAGTCTTACTTGATTCGTAACCTTCAGGATTTTTGACCATTCCACCAAGAAGATTGTTGGAGAAATTTATTGTCATTTGTTGTGCGCCAGCTACATCTGATGAAACCTGCATGGCAAAGTCAGATTCACCATAAACTTCTGGCCACTTCTGAAATGCAATTCTGTTGAGAATATTCGTTAATCGGGCGGCGTGCTTCTGAGAGACAGCGAAGACGATTGTCTTACCAAATAGGGGTATCCCTAGTTTTTTAGCAACTGGGTCATGGAGCCCATTTTCAATGAGCGCTTGACACATTGCAATGTTGGTCTCTTCATTGAAAATCTTTTTCTCGAAATGCTTCTCGGTAAATCTCTCCTCAATTTCAGTTCCAGACTCGTCACTTACACGAACTGCATAACCTTCATCGGATAAAAGTTCTGTAGTGATGTTTGTTCGTGCATCCACCAGAGTTGGCTTAATGAGATAGCCGTCATTGGCACCACTTTCAAGGTCATAGGAGAATGTTGGATGTCCTGGCTCGCAACCAAAGGTTTTATATGTATCAACCAATAGGCGACGCTCATACTCACGTTGGTCATCAGGATTACTTGTCTCAAAGCCACGTAAATAGTTTTTTGGAGTAGCTGTAAGACCAAGCTTGTAGCCCACAAAATATTCAAATACTGCTCGAGAATTTCCGCCAATGGAGCGGTGCGCTTCATCCGAAATTACAAGTTCGAAATCCGTTGGTGAGAACTCCTTCTTGTATCTATCTCCCGCCAAGAAAGTTTGAACAGTAGAAACTACAACTGCAGCGTTTGTCCAAGAATCTCGCGCATCTTTGTAAATTACGGTTCGGTAATCCTTGCCCAAATACTGGGTAAAGGCTTTCTCTGCTTGGTCCTCAAGCTCGAGGCGGTCCACAAGGAATAGCACACGACGTGCATTTCCAGACTTTAAGAATAATTTGATGACAGCAGCAGAGATAAGGGTCTTTCCCGTTCCTGTAGCCATTTCAAATAGGAAACGTTGCTTACCTTCTTTGGCAGCACTTTGAATCGATTTAAGAGCTTGCACTTGGTAGGGGCGCATCTGTTTGAGGTTATTGCGCTTTAGGAAATCATTTGTTTTGGCTGGGTCTTGGAAATCTGGGTCATTTGAAAACTTTGGCATCTGAGTTGAGATGATGTAATTCTCATCAATTTCAGTAGAAGCTAATTCAGTCGCATTTGGTTCATAGCTCTCAAATTGCGAAATAGATTCTGGTGTTGGAAAGCGCGTAATAGTTTCAGGATTTCCATGTTTGGTATCCCATAGGTAATGGATATTTCCATTACTTAAAATTATGAATCGTGCTTGGATGTTTCGTGCATAATTTCTTGCTTGCTCCTTTGCAGAAAGAGGTTCGATTGATTCCTTCTTAGCTTCAACAACAACTAAAGGTCGCTTATCTTTGTCGAGCAGGAGAAAATCGATTGCACCACTCTGGCCAGAACGAGACACCGCATTTTCTAAATCGTCTCCAAGTTCACTGTACTTAACACCAGCTTCAAGTTGGATATTTGCAGGACCTTCTGGGCCGTCATCAAAGCGCCAACCAGCAGCTTCGAGGAGACGATTAATTTTGATGCGTGCTTTTGCTTCATTGCTGCTGCTCACTTTGTCCCCCCTTTCCCACTTTTACTTTTTACTGAAGCTGAGCTGCGGCTGCTTGGACGGTTATCTGCCCATTGCTCAACATCTGTTCGCCACCATAGACGAAGGGGGTGACGCTTCTTCCCTCTTGACTCAAATATCGGAGCAGGAAACCCCTTCTCTTGAATTGCGATGAGCGTATTTACGCTTGAGCGGGTAATTCCAAGCAATTCGGCAACGCCATGGATATCTAGTACATCCTTGTCTAAAAGTCGCCCTAAGAGGCGCTCAACCTCTGTACGTGAAGCCATACGACTTACTGTAGTGGGTGTCAGTCCAAAGCGAAAGAAAGTCATATGACTTTACAAATTGGGCCTGAATCTATACAATAAAGTCATATGACTTCTCTAGAGCTCTACCTAAACGAAACCCAGCAAGTTGGGCCGCTTCACATCTGGCCAATGCGATGGACTGGTCTTTCTTCCCTGAAGTACCAGACACCACCAAAGATTGACCAACTCTTCTTCCGTGAATAAGACGAAGGAAATGGTCCTGAGATTGGTCGAATAGAGGTCTTCAATCCAACATCAGTTCCAGTCTTAATTCCTGGTGGTTGGGTCGTTGGCGGTGACCTGCTTCAGGTTCGTACATTCGATTCATCAGAACTGGTTGCACCTATGCAATCAGTCATTGCGAACGTCACTTGTGTAGAGCGTGGACGTTGGGGCGAAGGCAAAACAGAAGTCGATGGTGGAAGAGCACCGCTGTCAGTTCATGCTTCAGGAAGAGTTTTCAATCGAAACAGTGGCTTATGGAGCATCAATCATGAGTCAAGACAACACAGCGTTTGGAAGCGAGTCACAAGACTAGAAGAAAGAAGTGGTTCACGACCAACTAGCTCCCTCCAGCAGATAATGCGTGAGGACTCAACCTCCTTATTCGTTTCGTCTACCTTGCAAACAAGTTCTGATAAAAATCTCCGTATTTTGAATGGGCAGAATGGCATTTTGATTGCTTTTGAAGGTGAGCCGATTCTCCTCGAAACCTTCTCAAGCGTGAAGGGCCTGCGAAACACAATTCAATCAACGATTAGGTCAGTTTCTTTTGATATCGACCATCTTGATTTTGAAGCTACAACTAAAGAAAAAGTAAAAGATTTCATCGAGTCAGCCGCTCTCGGAAAACTAACTGCAACGCATATAGCGTTAGCGAATATGCACTTCCTTGGAGGCTGTCAGAGCATAGATACAAATGGAATAAGTGATGCCAATGGACAACTACTCCACATCACAGCACTCAACAGAGGACATCGAATACTTCAGGAGGTATAAATGAACGGACTTGAAACAGAGTTATACAGTGAGATTTTGCCAGGCTTATTTATGGGGGGCACCGCAGAAAAAGATGTTGTGGATGTTGCAAAACCGCTTCGCAACTTAAATGAAGTTCAAGAATTTGATTCAGTTGTAACTTGTTACAGCTGGGCACAACCTATGTCTTGGTATGTACATGAGAATAGATTTGGATTTGCGGATGGACCAATAGATGACAAAACTTTCGCAAAAGTGGACGAGTTGGCCACTTGGCTTCACCGTGAGTGGAAGTCAGGAAAGCGCTGCCTAAGTCGCTGTCAGGCTGGATTAAATCGAAGCGGCGCCATAATGGCTCTCGTACTCATCAAGGAGGGATACTCAACCTCAGAATCGATTGAACTTATACGCACTAAAAGGTCTCCATACGCTTTAAACAACCCGCATTTCCTCGAAAAATTGAATTCTTGTGGCAAATAATTTGGCAACTTCTAGCGAAAATTTCTAGAGAGCTTTAAAGTTCAGAGAGGAATCACCCCTGTCAGTCCCCGCGACTACTTTGAGTGTAATTCGAGGAGGTAAATTGTGGGTTGGTTGATTGCAGGGGTTATCTTGTGGTTTTTCTTTTCTTCAGGGAAATCCAAGCCTAAGAAAAAGCCACAGCGACGAAAGTCCACCTACTCAAAACCAAGATACACAAGTTCTTACTCTAAAAATTCATCAACAAAAGGCTATACAACTCCTTATAAGCCAACACCCAAACCGCGCAAGAAAAGTTCCTCCCCTTATTACACGGGTCCACTTTTTGCAGCACCTGGAACAGTCAGTACAATTTTCGGCTACGGCTCTTTTGAGAGTGAAAATGAGCTACCTACTCAGTTTGCAATAATTGATTTAGAAACATCAGGACTTTCTCCTAATAATGGGCGAGTCATTGAAATTGCAATTGCTGTCTTAGATAAAAGTGGAACGCTCATTGACCAATTCTCTTCACTTGTAAATCCTGGAGATGGCAACGTTGGAAGAACAGACATTCACGGCATTTCACTGACTGATATAGAAGGTGCCCCTTCACTTACTCAGATTGCAGGGAACCTCCTACCTCTGTTTCAGAATTCCATTGTTGTTGCTCATAACGCCAAATTCGAAGAGAAGTTTCTAGCGATGGAATTCAAAAAAGCAAATCTCGAAGTACCAGTGCTTCCAACACTAGATACTTTATGGCTCTCCCAAGTTACACTTTCATTAAATGACTACAAATTGAATACAGTTATCCAACACTTTGGCAAAACCATTGAAAATGCTCACACGGCATTGGGAGATGTATTGGCAGTTTCCAAAGTTTTACCTGAGATGTTGAGCCTGTCGGCACCTGTTAAATATCCTGTGAATTTCGGAACCATGCCAAGTGGAGAAGTCGCCACAACATGGAAATCAAGGGACTAAAGATGTTTTTCAAACGCTGGAGGAATAGAACAGGTAGCAGAGTAGAAACCGTCCAGCATCAGTTAATAGAGATAGTTAGCATTCGCAAGTTCGTCAAAGAACGAACTGATAAAGGCAAATTCAGAGACGTTTTTCAACGTTTTCAATCGTTCCCAATTACCCAATCACAAGTTGCTGCGGCGGTTTCCCATTTCAAGGAAACCTTAGTAGTCGCAGGAGCGGGTTCAGGTAAGACATCCTTGCTATTGGGAAGAGCCAAATATCTAGTCAACTCTGGTCGAGCTGCTGGTCCGCAAATATTGACTCTAGCTTTTAATAAAGATGCAGCGACTGAACTGGAAACCAGAGCAAAGAGTCTAGATTTAGATATCGTCGCTCAGACTTTTCATGGCTTTGGAAATACTATCCTCAAAGATGAAGAGCGAGGTAAGGGAGTCGCCTTTGGTGACCAAGGTACAGTGTCTAAATTTTTGCAATCTGAATTTGAAAAAATCGAAAACTCGCCGGCTGCCCTAAATATTGCTAAATATTTCTCTCAAGAATTAGTGCCATTTAAAGAGCACGATGAATTCGGGAATCTTAGTGAGTATGCGGCTTTTGTTCGTTCATCTATTCCCATCACACTAAGTGATGACCGCGTAAAGAGTCATGGTGAATGGCTAATAGCAAATTACCTCTATTGCCAGGGAATTAATTTTGAGTATGAAAAGCTTTACGATATAAAAGGATTTCCAAGGAATAAGCACAAGCCTGATTTCACTTTGCTTGGTGAAAATGAAATCTACATTGAATATTTTGGAATTGATGCGAGTGGAGATACGGCGCCATGGATAGATACATCCAATTATCTGTCCAGTATGGAGTGGAAGAAGAATGTTCACTCACAATGCGGCACTACTTTAATCTCAGTTTCTTATCAAGATTTAAAAGACGGTCTACTTCTTCAAAAGCTTGAGTCTGAGCTAAAGCGTCTGAAAGTGAAAATTAGGCCAAGAACTCCGCAAGAAGTATTGAAGCGTTCTAACGAAGTTGGATACACATCCCGATTCATGCGGCTATGTGAAACTTTTCTTCAACATAGTCGAGCACAAAGATTCTCTTCACAGGATTTGATGGCTCTTGCTGGCACAGATGAGAGAACTCAGTCTTTCATCGCAATTTTCGACAAACTTTATTCCGCTTATGAGCATCGCCTCATGGAATTAGGACTTCCCGATTATGCAGACCTAATTCACAAGAGCGCGGATTTATTAGAATCTGGTTTGGCAGATTTTCCCTATACCCATGTAATGGTTGATGAATACCAGGACATTTCGAAAGACCGACAACGGCTTATTGAGGCTATGAGAATAGCTAATCCTGGAATCGAACTCACTTTGGTCGGAGACGACTGGCAAGCAATTAACAGATTTGCGGGTAGCGACCTTTCTATTATGCGAATGGCCAGCAAGCCTAAATTCGATAGAAAAGTAGTTCCCTTGGGTGAAACACATCGATTTCCACAGTCATTGGCAAATTACTCAAGCCGCTTTGTTCAAGAGAACCCCGCACAATTACGTAAGGAAATTACCTCTCAGTCTAAAGTTGCTGGTTCGGACACTCTCTTTTTGCATTGGGATGCAACACTAGGAGAGAATCTTGAAAATCTAGAAAAAGTAATTAAATTTATTGGTTCAGGAAATCATGAGGAATCCGAGCTCATGGTCTTGGCTCGCTACTCGAATAACCTTCCAACATTAAATCAGGTTGAAAAGTTCTGGAAAGGCCCAATTTCCATAAAGACGATTCACTCATCTAAAGGAATGGAGGCGGATTACGTAATAGTTTTGGATGTTCAGCAAGACAATCGAGGTTTTCCGTCAACTATTGAAGATGACCCAGTTATCAAACTAGTACTTCCAGACTCTGAAATCTTTGAGCATGCTGAAGAGAGAAGAATTTTTTATGTAGCTCTTACACGAGCGAGAATTGCATGTCATCTAGTGACCCCAATCCAAGCCCCGTCGCTTTTTGCCTTAGAGCTAAGCGAAAATGGGATTGGACTAGACGTGGGCTTAGACCCATCTTTGAATATCTTGTGTCCGATTTGCAAATCGGGAAGAATCGTAAAGAGTAAAAATAACGACGGTTGTTATTGTAGTAATTATCCTCTTTGCAAGATGCGCACTCCTCCATGTGGAATCTGTGGTCAATCCACTAACCTCATGTCCCTTCAGCCATTGATTTATTCATGTAAGGAGCATCCTGGTGAAAAATTCGAAAGGTGCCCCTCATGTGAATGGGGAGTATTACTCTGGCGTGAAGGAAAGTATGGAGAATTTCAATCTTGCCACACTTGGCCAGTCACGAAATGTAAAGGCGTAAGTAGGCGCTAATCTAAAGATAAGTTATTTACTAGCTACGTTGAGCCTCAGGCAAGTGTGGCAATTTT
>Ga0214923_10008013_pt1 | contig 11363 bp, 12 predicted proteins | sample LL1510_MetaG_FD_177993 | JGI IMG/M metagenome (GOLD analysis project Ga0214923, IMG submission 177993) | Freshwater microbial communities from Lake Lanier, Atlanta, Georgia, United States - LL-1510 | ecosystem: Environmental > Aquatic > Freshwater > Lake | place: USA: Georgia | collected... | reverse complement strand
GTGGGTGCAAGCCGTATCCGTGACATGTTTGATCAGGCCAAAAAAAATTCACCCTGCATTATCTTCATCGATGAGATCGATGCTGTGGGTCGTCATAGAGGGGCTGGGATTGGCGGTGGTCACGATGAGCGTGAGCAGACATTGAACCAGCTTCTAGTGGAGATGGATGGTTTTGACACCAACGAGGGTGTGATTTTGATGGCAGCGACAAACCGTCCTGACGTTCTTGATAAAGCTCTACTGAGACCGGGCCGTTTTGATAGACGAGTTGTGGTTTCTCTTCCAGATATCAAGGGGCGTTATGAGATTTTGAAAGTGCATGCTCGCAAGATCAAGATTGACCCAACAGTAGATTTAATGGCTGTAGCGCGTAGCACGCCTGGTGCTGCGGGTGCGGATTTGGCGAACCTTCTCAATGAATCGGCGCTTTTGGCAGCAAGACGTGGCCGTACAGCTGTGACGGGTCCAGATTTAGCGGAAGCACGCGACAAGGTCCTTTACGGTAAAGAAAGACGTTCTTTGGAGCTTGGCGAGGAAGAGAAGCGCACAACAGCTTATCATGAGTCTGGCCATGCGGTTGCGGGCCTTGTAGTGGACCATTCTGACCCTGTGGATAAAGTGACCATCATTCCACGAGGAATGTCTTTGGGAGCAACCCACTTCTTACCTACGAAGAATCGTGTGAGTTACTGGAAGAAAGAGGTGTTGGATCAATTAGTTGTCTTGATGGGTGGCCGTGTAGCGGAAGAGATCTTCATTGGGGACGTTTCATCTGGTGCGCAGCAGGATATTGCGCAGGCGACTAAGTTAGCGCGTAGCATGGTTTGCCAGTGGGGGATGAGCGATGATTTGGGCCTTGTGGCCTATGATGAGCGTGATTTCTCGGACTATGGTTTGCCACAGCAAGATAAAAGCTATTCTGATGAAACAGCGAAGCAGATCGACCGTGAGGTGCGCAAGCTGCTGAACGATGCGCATGAGAGAGCGGTGCAGATCATTACTGAGCGACGTCATCAAGTAGAGCTTATGGCTCAGCTTTTGATGGAGTTTGAGACTTTGGATGCTCAGGACGTGAAGGATATTGTAGCTGACAAGTGGGATAGTGACAAGAAGCGTGAGAAGATTACGCATGAGCAGGATCACTTTAAGCGCAAGCCTGAAACACCGCCGCCACCACCACCACCGCATGATGGGATTAAGAACAAGACTCTTGGTCTAGATCCAGCTTAATACGATTTGCAGGGAATGATGGCCATTGAGCCGGCACCTTCGAGAGATCCTTTCTCGCGCATGTTTAAAAAACATGAGCTTCGAAACGCTCTCTCATGTTTAAAAACATGAGCTTCAAAACGCTCTCTCAAATTTGCCGCCCTATCTAGCTCTCATTTGTGACATTATTTGTGCTAAATGGTATTAGCTAATTTTTCTTGGAATGTTTTTTAAAGCCCTCCTGAATTTCAGGATCGGATTTTGGATGTTTTGACCGGGCTGAAATGCACGAAAGCCCACACCTTTGAAGTACGTGGTAAACGCTTGGTAACGCATGATCAACATCGAATTTCTCTTTAAGCAAAACCTGAATATCTTGTCCCCGAACTCTTCCGCCCTTACGAAGGGTCTGCAGTTTTTCTACTTCTTGTCGAAACTGCTCTTCTTGTTCAGCAGACAGCTTCTTCTTACGGCCTTTGCCAGGTTGTTCCTCTAGTCCTTGCACACCGTTAGCAAGAAATCGCAATACCCATCGACGTAATGTGATTAAAACGATCTGAAACATTTCAGTGACTTCTTGCTTGCTTTTGCCTGTTTTTAAATGACCTAAAGCAAGAAGTCGTATACGGGTCCTGGGATTAGGCTCGCGCTTTGCAAGATCAAAAAAGTCTAATTCTGAACTTTGTAATTGGATGTCTTCTGGCGTATTCATTGGACCCTCATTTTGTTGAAAGCCACGCACTATAGACTAAACTTTATTTTTCGATAAATAGTATTATTTGTTGCAAATAGGATTAATGCTTAGGAGGTTGACTTGGGAGAGGTGGAGCTGAAGGCGTGATTGGAGCTAAGGGCCTGAGTGGAGGTGTATAGGCGGGAGGCTCACCTAGTCCACTAGGATGCCTTACTGGAGCTCTAAGTGGCATGGCACTAGCTGTTTGCTGTTGACCCTGAGTCGACGTCTGCCCACTTTGATAAGGGGCGGATCCTCGAAGAGGGGGGAAGGGTGGCTGGCCAATTGGCACCCCTTGAGGTGCTTGAGTATATACTCCCGGCACTGTTTGATTGAGACCCTGGCGATAGCCTCTGGGTTGGAATCCTGCAGCCGTTGTATCATATATCGCCGGCATCTGTCCACCGCCTTGGGGTGGAGTATAATATGGCAAAGCTTGTGGCGGTACCACTGGCAGTCCTCCAATTGGTCCCATCACTTGTTCACCGACAGCACCCTCCTGAGACCAAACTGGAACAGACTGGCGCTCTCGACGGCCCCTCTGAAAATGAAAATCGCTCGATTGGTGATGCAGAGTTCTTCCTGAACTTCCGCTACAGCAGCAGATAGCAAGCAGAGATATAGCAACCGCTCCCGATAACCCCCCTGAAACAAAACTAATTCCTTGAGAATAGGTGTATGGATTTCGCTGGGAGAGGATGAATGCACCGTAAGCCGCTAAAGCTAAGCCGGCCAACACCACAATTGTGGCAATTGGCCCGCATACACCCGTTTGATTTCTAGAGCGGTATGTATCGCTATATCCGCAGATTGCGCTCACGCCTCAGCACCCTCTTTCTCTAAAACTTTACGGGATAGCTTCAGCTGACCACGTTCGTTAATATCCAAAACCTTCACCTGAATCTTTGTCCCTTCTTTAATATAGGCGAAAATATCAGTCACGCGCGTTTTAGAAAGCTCAGAAATGTGGCATAGCCCCTCTTTTCCAGGCAAAATTTCCACAAAAACACCGAACTGAACAACAGAAGTCACCTTGCCCTCATAGACCTTGCCAACTTCTACTTCTCCAGTCAAGCCCTCAATGATTTGCTTCGCACGCGCCATCGATTTAGGATCGCTAGAAGCAATACTCACTAAGCCAGAGTCGTTAATGTCGATCTGGACACCAGTTTCTTCGATGATCGCACGGATCTGCTTACCACCAGGTCCAATGATTGTCGCAATCTTGTTCTGTGGCACTTGCATCGTTTCAATGCGCGGTGCATAGATCGACATCTCCTGACGAGAAGCGGGGAGCACTTCAAGCATCTTCTTCAGAATGTGAATCCGTCCAGCTTTCGCTTGATTCAGTGCACTCTTCATGATCTCTAAAGTAATACCCTCGACCTTAATGTCCATCTGGAACGCAGTGATGCCATCCGCATCTCCAGTTACCTTAAAGTCCATATCGCCCAACGCATCTTCAAGACCTAAAATATCAGAGAGAATCGCAACTTCTTTGCCCTCCAGAATCAAACCCATCGCAATGCCAGAGACGGGGCGCTTAATCGGCACACCTGCATCCATCATCGCCAAACAGCCACCGCAGACGCTCGCCATCGATGAACTGCCATTTGATTCTGTAATATTTGATTCTAAACGAATTGTATAAGGATAATCTGCAAGCTTAGGAGCTGCCGCAAAAAGTGCGCGCTCTGCCAGTTTTCCATGTCCTACTTCACGACGCCCTGCAGGTCCCGTTCTTCCTACTTCACCTACGCTGAAAGGAGGGAAAAAGTACTGTAGATAGAAACGGCTAATGCCATCCTCATCCAAAGTCTCATAGCGCTGACCCATGTTCTCACCACCCAACGTACAGACAGCAACGCTTTGCGTCTCGCCACGCGTGAAAAGAGCACTACCATGTGTGCGCGGTAAATAGGGGGCTTCTATATCAATATCGCGAATCTCATCAACTTTACGGCCATCAGCACGGATCCCTTCGTCCAAGATCATGCGACGCATTAACTTCGCTGTCACATTCTTAAAGGCCATTTTGATGTCCACTTCAGAAAACTCTTTTTCTGCAAAGTGAGCAAGAACTTCTGCTTGAATGCTGGCTGTTGCAAGCTCACGTTCCGCTTTCTTCTTGATACGGACAGCTTTTCCAAGTTCCTTGGAAACCATTTTTTCCATTTCAGAAAGCAGTTCTGGAGACAAGACATGCAAGCCTTCCATATTTTTTGGCTTGCCAACCTCTTTTTGCCATTCAGCAAGAGCGTGACAGATCTTCTTGATCGCTACATGACCAAATTCAATGGATTTTAGAACCTCTTCCTCCGTTAGGAAGTCACAGAAGCCTTCAATCATCAAAATCGCATCTTCTGTTCCAGCAAGCATCAAGTCAAGGTCAGACTTCGCAGCCTCTTCCATAGTAGGATTAATGACAAATTTGCCCGCAATTCGGCCGACACGGACACCCGCAACTGGCTTAATTAAAGGAATGTCTGAAATTACAAGCGCGGCCGCTGCAGCAGTAATTGCCAAAGCATCAGGCTTATTCACGCCGTCATAAGACCAGACATAAGAAAGAATCTGTGTTTCTTTGTAGTAACCATCAGCAAAGAAAGGGCGAAGGGGTCTATCGATTAAGCGAGAAACTAATATTTCGCGCTCAGTCGCACGTCCTTCACGCTTGATAAAGCCGCCCAGTGACTTTCCAGCCGAGCTAAACTTTTCTTGATAATCGACGCGTAGCGGCAGAAAATCTACATCTGCTGCAGCCTTTGCTTCACCACAGGCAGAGGTGAAAAGAATGGTTTCACCCATCTTAACAAGGACTGCTCCGTTGGCTTGTCTGGCGACCTTACCTGTTTCAAATTCGATCTCTTTATCGTCAGAAATTCTGACTTTCTTGATTTTGCGCTCCATGAATGTGCGGTCTCCGGGTGTAGGACTACTTGCGTAGATTGAGTCTTTTGATCAGATTCTTGTAACGCTCAGTATCCGTCGAGTTGAGGTACTCAAGAAGCTTGCGTCTTTGGCCTACTAATTTAAGTAGAGAAAGACGTGAGTTGTGGTCTTTAGGAGAACGCTTCAGATGCTCTGTGATCTCAGCAATGCGCTCTGTCAAAATAGCAATTTGAACATCTGCCGAACCAGTGTCTTTTTCGTGCAGTTGAAATTTCTTGGTGATCTCTTCTTTTGTGCCTTTGTCCAATGACATCTGTTTCCTCTCAATTGATTTTGCAGCACCATTTTAACATAGGTCAAACTTTCGTGTCGAGAACGATTTCAATCAAAGGTTGACGTTTGTCAAAAAACTCTTTCTGGATAGCCAATTCAATTTCAAATTATGGCCCACTCGATTGAAAACTTCACATTTGAAATGCGCGAAAATGCGGCCTGCTAAAGCTTCATTCCAAATTAAATTGGCTTGGTCAAAAAAGAGCTCCATCAATTTTCTCAAACTTGCTATAAAGATAGTCAAAATTCCAGAGGAAGTGATTTATGAGCGAATATCAAGAAAAGTTTGAATGCATTCAGCCTTGGGTTGAAAGCGTGATCGAAACTGTCAAAAAAGATCTAAAAAATGAGCATTTAAAAAAAGATCGTAACTTTTGTAAGCGCTACTTTCTTGGAAAAAATTTCAATATGGTCACTGCAGAAGAGATGGCTCCTGCTTACCAAAAGGAAATCGCAGAGGGCAATGTGGGGCTCGGAGAGTTCATCACATCTAGATGGCTGCTTAAAAATAGCGATGTATACGACTATTTTGAACAAGAGCTTTCCAAAGTCAACCCCGATTTTGAATCCATCGAATATCTCGATGAGGAATTTTCTAAACAGTTGATAGCCCATTCAACAAAACTTTTTGGGGCTATTCGCACCTACCTCTTTGCTATTCTTAATTCTGTTACATTTCCAAAGCATCTTCTTGAAAAGCTGCGCGAAGAGGCTTTGAAGAAAGAGAAGCATGAATCTGAAGAGCGTGCCCATTTAGATACGGTAGAGACTTTGGAGTCTATGCAAAAGCGGCATGAGCGTGAGGTCAATTCACTACAGAATAGATATGACAAAAAGCTCTCTGGAATGAATAAAAAATATTTAAAAGATACGGAGAGCTTGAAAAAGCAGATTAGCACACTTACGAAGAAGCTTGCTGAGCATGGATGAGAGCTTCATGCGAGAGGCGCTGAAAGAGGCGCGGAAGGCATTTGATCGAGATGAGGTGCCGATTGGAGCTGTTGTCGTCCATGAAAATCGCATCATTGCAAGGGGTCATAACCAAGTTGAGTTGTTGAAAGATGCCACTGCGCATGCGGAAATGCTTGTCATTGGGATGGCATCAGCTGAGCTGAACAATTGGCGTCTTTTGGAAACGACTCTCTATTGCACATTGGAGCCTTGCGCCATGTGTGCTGGAGCGCTCTTGAACGCGCGCGTCAAACGCCTTGTCTGGGGAGCGCCAGATTTGCGACAAGGAGCTAATGGAAGTTGGATTGATATCTTTGTGAATAAGCATCCTATGCATAATATTGAAATCAAATCGGGCATCTTAGCTGCAGAGTCTGCGGCATTAATGCAGGAGTTTTTCGCCAAATGTCGCAAGCGGTAAAGGATCTTTTGGACGAGCTTGTGCAGGAGCAGATGAAGAAGCTGCTTGAGGTAGGTCGTCTCTTTGTGCCAACGCTGACTGAGGAGGATGTGTTGCAGCCGATGGATTATGAGGAGTTGGAATTGAATCCTCATTTTCGTTACGAGGAGGGGATTTTGGCGGGATTGCATACGGCTCGCTCAGCTCTTTTAGCCCATCTGAAAGAGATTGATACCAGTTACAAGAAATTTTGAGAGATCTTTTCTCGCTCATTTTTAAAAACATGAGCGAGAAATTTGCCGCCCTATCGGGCTCTCATTATTTGTTACAAATGGTATCAGTAGCCTTTTCAATATGGCTATAGCTTGCAGAGCAGGCGGCCAATGCAATAGCCCCAGAATACAGCGGCCAAATCGGCTAGAAAATAGACAAACCCACCACTCAATAAATTGAAAAGCAAAGAAATTGCTAAAAGTAGCGGAATAATCCACTTTGTAGAAATGGGGAGAGCGACAAGCAGATGCAGAGTGAGTCTTGGAAAAAGCATGCTCCAGAGGGTGAGCAGCGCATAAATAGGAGGCGTTACACTTGCAATCATGCCCATTCTGCTGAAGAGAAAAAAGTAGAGAGTTGCAATCAGCCCGGCAAAGATGCCAGCCCCCAAATAAAAAAGTAAAAATCGCAGAGTTCCATAGCGAGCAACGATCTCATTACCCGCAAACCAGAGCAAAAATAGGTTGAAAAAAAGAGAGATCAAAAACCCGACCGAAATCACTGTGCCAATTGAGTTGATGAAAAAGTAGCTAACCAATTGCCAAAAGAAGCCTGCTTTAATCCCTACCCATGAGAGAGGAAAAAAGAAAGCAAGGCTGTGGATTTTAAAAATTTCTACTAGGAAGTAAGTGATGATCGGGTAGAGGAAAGAGGCTCCAGCAACCAACCAAATGAGCGTTTTAACAACAGAGGAAGTATTTTTATAACTAGAAAAATGCTGCATAGACCCTTTTTCCAGGGATCATGCCTTTTTCTCAAATAAATAAAAAGTGATTCAGAAGGCGTAGCCGCCCTCTGAATCACAACCATTAAGGGGTAATTATTAACGACCAGAGACTGTATTTGAAAGCTGGCCGAGCTGCTGAATCATGCTGGCAGCTTGCTGCAAGTCCTGGACCACAGCATTCACGTTGGCGCCCACTTCACTCTCTTTCTGCTGGACATCCAACTTCATGTTTCCAATCTGTGATTCGACAATCCCGCGACGAGCATCCACGCCTTCGTTAGTTGTAGTTACGTTTTCGATCGCCTCTTCCAACTTGTTTCCAGTTAAGTTGGTTGGTAGCTGAGCATAATCGGACATAGTAGCCAGCTCGTTGTTAGCAGTGTTCATCTCATTGGCCTCCACAGAAATCTGGTTGGCCTGAGTCGCTGAAATCTCCTCTGTCGTTTGGCGACACTGATTCAACGCTTCAATAGCCATCAGCATGCCGTCTAACTGCTGGGGAACCTCAGCGGGCACCTGCTTTGTAGAATCGTCTTTTTCTGCAGCAAGCTTACGACTGTGCAATTCATCAGATAACTTGCGGTCTTCTATAGTCTGCTGAGTTGATGTTGATATACTCATTTTTATACCCTCTATGATTTATTTAACTATTATTTCCATTCATATCGATAATGACTTGACCTTCAGACAGACGAGTCTTTAATACAAAGGATAGGACGTCTGTTGTTTGCTGCACTTCGTTTGTCTCTGTGCTCGCTGTAGACATCATAACCTGTGCTTGCTGTCTCATGGTCACAAGCATATCCTCGTCATTCGAACGCTCATTATTTCGGTCTTCGTTAATCGCGTTATCTTTAGCGATTGTGGTGTTTTTAGCGCCCGCTGGTGGGATTGTATTATGGATCTGTTGAATCTGATTTTCCCAGTAGTTTTGCTCGTTAGCATTACCTGTAAGCTGGTCTGCTTGAATCACTAAGTTACCCTGGTGGAGATTCATACATTCAATCATGAGGAGCATAATCGCATATTCAGGGATCGCCTGTTGCTGCTTCGATGGGTCATTATCAACGGGACCTGCATCTTGTGCTCCTGCTGCAGCTGATCCCGGAGCTGCTCCCTTGAGCTTTGGCGCTTGCTGATCGGGGCTCATCGAATCTATTGCTGATAATGACATAGGATGTCCTCCTGGCTATTTGCTTTAAGAATACAACTATTATATCAAATAAAATGTTTAATATCAATAACTTTGTAAAGAATTATTAATAATCTTATTGTTTTATTTATTAATAGTTTCTTAATAATTTAGATTAAAAAGAGACCGGAATTTCTTCCGGTCTCACATTTAGACTTGTCTTTTCTGTAGGGCAGCAAACATCAGCTGTTGGAATAGGATTAAGATTCCAAGTCCTTGCTGTTGTTCTTGTTGAATCGAGTTTGAATCGGAATTTAACTGAGTCAATGGATTTTGGGCTGCTGTTTGCGCTTCACCGAAGGCACCTGCGATCGCTTCCTTCTCCGCATTCTGTTGCTTAAGTTCTACCTGGCACTCTACCGCTGTAGCCTTGTTGTCCTGGCGGAACGACTTATGTTGGGTGGTACCCCAGTAACCACCAGCTCCATCGACGCCTGGGTGATATTTATGGGTTACCCAAGTGTGCCACCAGTCATGCTCAAAGACTAGATTAAGCGTATTAAGAGCGCGTTCTTTAGCGTCAAGATACTCCATTTCAGCAGATTGCTGAGAGACAGCTTTCGCATCCACGCTCGTTGTTTGAACGCTCGTATTTACAGTTTCTTGAAGTAGTATAGCGCAGATAATCAATATATTATCATTCTTACTAAATTTTGGGCCTTGATCGGTTGCGCTTTGGACAGGGGCAGCCGCTCCAGAGCCTGTTCCTGCAAGCTTTGGCGCCTGATCATCTCGGTTCGTTGAATCGATTGCTGATAGTGACATGTGATGTCCTCCAAAATTAAATATGAGATTATTATATCAAATTAAATATTTAAATTCAATTGCTTTATGAAGATTTGTTAATAAACTTAGCAAAGTCTTAATTATCGAAAAGAGAGATCCTGCCTTTACTTAATAATTGTCTATAATCGCCAATCGGGCTTTTGGAGCTTTTTTTAAGACCTCTTTGAGGCTTCAGGGTCTGAATCAAGCAACTATCTTTCGAATTAGAGGAATTCCCTTCCTTTAGGAAAGGGGGAGGTGGTTTGAATTCTATCGACTATATTCCTAGACAAGGAGTTGATGTTGGCCAAAGGCTTCACTAGATCAACAAAGGAGTAGTGACCGCCAGACTAGTTGATATTTGTTGTTTTGACAAATATTTTTTCTTGAACTATGAATTGGAAAGAATCCAACAATAGGCCTCAATGTCTTCTGAAAAAAATAAAAAAGAGCCCGCGTGCAAGATTCTCATTACTTGCGATGAGCCTGCTGCTGATGGTAAAATGAGTGTTGAAATGACTTATGAGGGTGACCCTAGTTTGGCCTCTTACCTGCTGGAACGTGCACAATCTTTCATCGAGTACGATGAAGATTGATTTTCATTGACAGAGAGGAAAGGGAATGCGATTCTTACACCCACATAACTTGAAAAGTCGCTTTTGGCATCACTCCAAATCGGCACTTGTAAGTTCTTTGGGTAAAATGCTCTGATAAATGTAGATGAGATCATGGAAAAAACAACTTTTCTTTCTCGTGTTGTACCAGGTTCCTTTATAGGGCAAGTTGTTCTTTTCTTCCTTCTTCCTGTACTGCTTTTGCTTGCCACCTCGTGGGTGATTCTTTTGCAGCCATCGCCTCTTGCACCCTATCTTTGCGGCCTTCTACTTTTTGGATCCGTGATGGGATGCAAATATGGCAAGAAAGGATTAATCATTTCTGAAGTTGCCCTGATCGCAGCTTTTTTCTTTAAACACACAGGCTTCACCTTTCATGAAATCGCTCTTTGCTTAGCGATTGCTGTCGATTTTCTCATCACCTACTTAGCTGTAGGAGAGGTGAGAGCAACACTCTCTACTCTCGTTGTTGAGTCTAAAAACTCGATGAGTCAATATCTTGCGAAAAGCCAGGAGTTTTTGGAGAGCAGCGAAAGCTGGGCTAAGCTGCAGCAGAGTCTTGAAGAAGAGATTGCCAAGTGGAAAGAGGAGGCTGAGCAGCGCAAAATTGATTGGGTAGCGCTCAATGAGAAGATGCAGCTGGTGGAGTCTGAGATCCAGCTGTTAATTGCTCAAAAGGAGTCGATCCTTGAAGAGGCCTACTCTGCTCGAAAGGAGGCAAAAGAGCAGCTCAGCGCTTTAAAGATGCAGATGGCCGATATCGAACGGGCGAGAGAAGAGGTTGATAAAAAATTAGAGACTGTTGCCAACATTGAAGAGTTGGCCCAGGCTCAAGAGCTTGATTTTCAATCACGCATTGCGGCAGTTGAAGAGCAGCTGCGCATCCGTGTAGGGAGCATTGAGAAAGAGCATGAGGAGAAGTTGGCGCGTGCAATCGATTTGAAGCACAGCCAGATCGTATCTCTTGAAGGTGAGCTTGCGATTTATAAAGTTCGCCTTGCAGAGCTTGAGGCGAAAGGATTGGAAGAGAGTAAGCGGGCGATCAAAGAGAGTCAGGAGCGAGTGGCTGATCTTGAAGCTGAGCTTTCGAGCTACAAAAACCGTCTGACTTTGTTAGAGGAAGAAGGAAATGAGCATTTTAAGAGGCGTATCGCTCTGTTAGAAGAGAAACTGAACGAGAATAGCCATCTGAACAGTGAGCTTGCCAGCTACAAAAGCCGTCTTGCAGAGTTGGAAGAGAGGAAGCTTGGGAATCAGCAGCTTGAAGCTGAGCT
>Ga0214923_10008010_pt1 | contig 11363 bp, 11 predicted proteins | sample LL1510_MetaG_FD_177993 | JGI IMG/M metagenome (GOLD analysis project Ga0214923, IMG submission 177993) | Freshwater microbial communities from Lake Lanier, Atlanta, Georgia, United States - LL-1510 | ecosystem: Environmental > Aquatic > Freshwater > Lake | place: USA: Georgia | collected... | reverse complement strand
CCGCCGGAGGCGTAATTCAACTTGCCCGGGTTGGCCTTGGCCAGGGCCACAAAATCGGCCACGGTTTTGGTCTTGGTGTTGGGGCTGACCACCATCACATTGGGGGTGGTGCAAATCAAGGCCACGGGCACAAAATCTTTCACCACATCGTAGGGCAGCTTGCTGTAGATGCCTGCGTTAACGCCGTGCGAACCGGCATTGCCCACGATCATGGTGTAGCCATCGGCGGGCGATTTGGCCACCGCATCCGACCCCAGGACCCCACCGGCCCCCGGTTTGTTGTCGATCACCACGGCTTGACCAAGTTCGCGCGAAATTTTGTCGGCCACCAAGCGCCCGGTCACGTCTGAGCCATCCCCAGGTGTGCTGGGCACCACCCAGCGGATGGGTTTGCTTGGATAGGTTTGCGACCAGCAGCTGGCACTGGTGAGCAGCAAAGCGGTCAGGGTACACAACAAGCGCATGTTTTTTCTTTCAAAGCCATCGCCTCATTCTGACATGGGTGACGCTCGCGTTAAGCTTGGCATTGGCACGCCCGTTTGGGGGGAAATCAGGAGCAAACGCAATGGCAATTTCATGGATGACGGCCCTCAAGGTAGTGCCTTGGGGCAAAGTGTTGGAGCATGCGCCCCAAGTCTTGGACAAGGCCCGCAGTTTGATGGACAAACACCTGGCGGGTACCACAGCGACCGACACCGCTGTCAAGCCCGAGGCGCAGGCCGGTGAAGTGCCCAGCCTGGGAGAGTTGAAAAACCGCTGCATCGCCCTGCAAGCGCAATATGAGCAAATCCGGCAGTCCCAGCAGCAAATGGCCCAAACCATGGCCGAACTGGCCGAACAAAATGCCAGCTTGATCGGGGTCGTCAACCGATTGCAGTCTCGGTTGCGGTTTTGGTCGCTGGCCGTCGTGGTGCTGGCTGGTGGGGTTTTGGCCCTATGGTGGGTGCGCCATGCGCTCTGATCGTTTCGATCAGTGTGTGCTTTGGCTTTAAAGTGCTCGTTTGGGTATCCAACCCCTTCGCATCGTTGATAGGACTGAAAGTCCAGGATGCATGTTGTTCAACCGGAGAGTGATAGATGAGTCCAGAAATGTCCCAAACCCTGACCCAGACTGGCGCAGGCACGCCGATGGGCAAGTTGATGCGCCGCTACTGGGTACCCGTGGTCATGTCCAGCGAAATCGCCGAGCCCGACGGCCCACAAGTGCGGGTGCAAATCATGGGAGAAAAGTTGTTGGCATTTCGCGATACCGATGGCTTGCCCGGTTTGATCAGTGAGTTTTGCTCGCACCGGGGCGTGTCGCTGTTTTTTGGGCGCAACGAAGAAAAAGGCATTCGCTGCGCTTACCACGGCGTGAAGTTTGACCGACTCGGCAACTGTGTTGATGTGCCGTCTGCGCCGCAAATGTGCGAGAAGATGAAGATCGTGGGCTACCCCTGCATGGAGCGCGGCGGTGTGGTGTGGGCTTACATGGGCCCGCCGGAACTCCAGCCATCACCCCCCGAGGTGGAGTGGTGCTTGCTGCCGCCCAGCCATGTGTTTGTGTCCAAGCGCTGGCAGGTCTCCAACTATTTGCAGGCGATGGAAGGTGGCATCGACACCGCCCATGTGTCCTATGTGCACAGCATGGACGTGACCACCGACCCCATGCACCGGGGCGTGAAAGCGCTGGATTACATCAAGGCCGATGGGAATGTGGTGTTCAACATTGAAAAAACCGACTTTGGGATGACCTTGCTGGGTCGCCGCAAGGGCGAACCCGACAGCTTTTATTGGCGCATCACCCAGTGGTTGTTTCCTTGGTACACCCTGATTCCGCCGTTTGGCGACCATGCCCTGGGTGGCCATGTGTGGGTGCCCATTGACGACCACAACTGCTGGGCCTGGAGCATCAACTACCGGCCCGAGGCCCCCTTGGGCGAAGAAGAGTTGATGCACATGCGGCACGGGCGTGGCATCCACAATGAATACGAAACGCCAGGCAGTTTTATTCCCAAGGCGAATGCATCCAATGACTACCTGATCGATCGCAAAGCCCAAAAAGAACGCCGCCTCTACAGCGGTGTCGCAGGCATTGCCGCGCAAGACTACTCCTTGCAAGAGAGCATGGGCCCGATCCAAAACCATGCCGAAGAAAAGATTTTGCCCACCGACCGCGGCATCGTGATGGCGCGGCGCATGCTCTATGAGGCGGCCACCGATTTGGCCAAAGGCGTAGAACCCCCCGCGTTGAATGCTGCATCGCAACGGGTGCGCGCCGCCGGTGTATTGCTGGACAAAGAACAAGACCCTGTAGCGTGGGCCAAAGCACATTTGGCCAACGATCTGACCCAGCCGGTCTACACCCTGTGATGCGCTGGGGCTTTGGCACAATGATCTCAATCCCCACCGTTCAAGGAGATCCCATGTCCCATCAAAGCCTGCTCAAAGGCCTGGCCCTGTCTTGCAGTTTGCTGGCCGTCTCGGCTTGGGGCCAGGAGATGGCTCGGGTCGTCTCCAGCACCCCTGTGATTCAAGCCGTCTCGGTCACTGAACCCAATTGTTTGCCGGCAGACACGGTTGCGGCCCAATGCGGGGTTGTGTCGACGGTGCAAAACCGCATCACGCACTTCAACGTGGTGTATGAATATGGCGGCAAAACCTACAACACGGCCTTGGCCCAGGACCCGGGACAGTGGCTGCCCATCCGTGTGACCCCAGTGCTCGAGTCGGCCGTGCCCCTTGCGCCCCCTGCACCCGTGTGGGTGGCGGCACCCATGCCCGATCCCGTCGTGGTGGCCCCTTATCCCTATGTCTATGCCCCGGTTTATCGACCCTATCCTTTCTCCGTTCACTTTGGGGTTTATGGGGGACGCGGTTTCCGCCATTGGCGTTGAGACAGCCGCATCAATGGTCGGCGCTGGTGCGAACATTTCTGCCGATCGCACCCCATATTGAGCACTCACTTGTTGCATATTTTTCACGGCTGGCGCATCGCTGGCGCGGCCAGCACCTTGCAATTCATGCAAGCCGCTTTGCTGACCCAATCGTTTGGCGCTTATGTGGCGTTACTGGCCGAGGAACAGGGATGGAGCAAAACATCGTTGGCCGGCGCGGCGGCCATGCAATCTTTGGAGGCTGCCATTTTGGGCCCCTTGCTCGGTTGGGTGATGGATCGTTTTGGGCCTCAAGCCATGATTCGTTGGGGCGTCGTGGTCTTTGCGATTGGGTTTTTCATGCTCAGTCAATTGCAAACCTTGACCGGCTTTTACGTCAGCGCCATCACCATGGCGATTGGAGCGAGTTTGTGCGGATACTTTCCGTTGACCGTGGCCATCATTCATTGGTTTGAGCGCCACCGAGCGCGTGCTTTGTCGCTGTTGAGTTTGGGGCTGGCCTTGGGCGGATTGGCTGTGCCCTTGGTGGCCTGGTCCATGCACAGTTTTGGCTGGCGCGACACGGCCATTGCTTCAGCGGTGCTGGCTTTGTTGCTGGGAATTCCATTGGCTTCGGTCATTCGCGGTCGGCCCGAGGACATGGGTTTGAACGTCGACGGCTTACCCAAGCCCGCGACCCTGACGGTCGATGGGGGCGATCATTCGGCCAGTTCCGGCATCGAATTCACCGCCAGGCAAGCATTGCGCACCCAGGCTTTCTGGTTGTTGGGCGTGGGGCACGGCGTGGCTTTGCTGGTGGTCACCGCGGTCAATGTGCATGCCATCACCCACATGAAAGAGGGTTTGGGCTATTCGGTGGCCGAGGCCGCTTGGTTCATCTTGCTGATGACGGTGGGCCAGGTCTTGGGGGTGTTGTCGGGGGCCTGGATGGGCGATAAATACGACAAGCGCCGCGTTTCAGCCACTTGCATGTTGATGCATGGTGCCGGCTTGTTGTTGCTGACCTATGCCACCCACTCGGCGGAATTGGTGGCCTTTGCGCTGTTGCATGGTGTGGCCTGGGGTTTGCGCGGTCCTTTCATGCAAGCCTTGCGGGCCGACTACTTTGGCCGCAATGCGATTGGCATGATCTTGGGGCTGTCGGCAGTGATCATCGCCTTGGGTCAAATCGCAGGGCCCATGGTGGCCGGGTTTTTTGCCGACCTGACCGGCAACTACCGCATGGGCTTTACCATTTTGGCCTTGATGGCTTGCGCGGGATCAGGTCTGTTTTTATGGGCCAAGCCGCCGCGCCTGCCCAGCACGGCCTGAGCAAGAAGGTTTTCAAAATCGGCGCTTCCCCCCCAAATCCATGCATTAAGATGGCCCCGATCGTTTGACGCTGATCACAGTTTTAACCCACACGAGCCAATATCCCCATGGGCCTGACCCTGTACGAAAAAATCTGGCATGCACACAAGGTGCTCGATGGTGACGATGGCCAAAGCCTGTTGCATGTGGCCCGCCATTTGGTGCACGACGGATCGGTGCATGCGTTTCAATTCCTGCAAGAAAAAGGCTTGCGCGTGCGCCGCCCCGATCAGGTGGTGGCCACCCCCGATCACGGCATCTCCACCCGCAGCCATGTGATGGCCGCCATCACCGATGCCGAACAGCGCCGCGTGGTCGAGCGATTGGTTGACAACACCCAGACACATGGCATTTTGCATTTCCCACTGGGCGATCCCCGTCAAGGCATTGTGCATGTGGTGGGGCCTGAACAAGGCCTCACCCAACCGGGCATGGTGTTGGTGTGTGGCGACTCCCACACTTCCACCCATGGTGCCTTGGGCGCGCTGGCTTTTGGCGCCGGGGCCAGTGAAATTACCCATGTGCTGGCCACCCAAGCCACCTGGCAGCGACGTTCCAAAACCCTTCGGGTGCGGGTCGTGGGCGCGCGCGGCGCGCAGGTCAGCGCCAAGGATGTGATCTTGGCCATCATCGCCAAACTCGGCGCCAACGGGGCGGTGGGCCACGTCATTGAATACGCAGGCCCGGTGATCCGCAGTATGAGCATTGAAGAGCGCTTGACCGTGTGCAACATGTCCATTGAAGCGGGCGCCCGTGCCGGCATGGTCGCACCCGACGAAACCACGTTTGCCTACCTGCAAGGGCGTGCCTATGCCCCCAAAGGGGCCATGTGGGAACTGGCCTTGGACCACTGGCGCAGCCTGCCCTCTGATGCAGATGCCCGTTTTGATGGGGACATCGAACTCGATGCCAGCACACTTGCGCCCATGGTGACTTGGGGCAACAGCCCGCAAGACGGCTTGCCCATCACCGCTTGTGTGCCCAACCCCCAAGATGAGCCCGATGCCGAAAAGCGCGCGGGCATGGAGCGGGCTTTGGGTTACATGGGTTTGCAAGCTGGCATGGCGCTGCAAGACATTGCGGTCGACCAGGTGTTCATTGGCTCATGCACCAATGGCCGCATCGAAGACCTGCGTGCAGCGGCCGCGGTCGCCCGTTTGGGCCAGGCCAAGGTGCCGGTGCTGGTCTCCCCCGGGTCGACCCAGGTCAAGCGGCAAGCCGAAAGCGAAGGCCTGGATCAGGTTTTTAAGCAGGCTGGTTTTGAATGGCGTGAATCGGGCTGTTCCATGTGCGTGGGCATGAACGGTGACTTGGTCGAAGCGGGCAAGCGCTGCGCCTCCACATCGAATCGCAATTTTGTCGGCCGCCAAGGGCCGGGCAGCCGAACCCATTTGATGAGCCCGGCCATGGCCGCTGCTGCCGCCTTGCACGGCCGCTTGACCGATGTGCGCAGATTGGTGACCTGATATGAAAGCATTTGTGGTGGAAGACGGCATCGCCGTTCCCCTTGACCAAGCCGATGTGGACACCGATCAAATTTTGCCGGCGCGTTTTTTGCGCCGGCCCCGGCAAGGCGGATATGGCCAGTTTTTGTTCCGCGATGTGCGCTTCCATGAAGACGGCACCGAGCGCACCGATTTCATCTTGAACCAAGCCCCTTACCGCCAAGCCAGCATCATGGTGGCTGATCGCAATTTCGGTTGTGGCTCCAGCCGCGAGCAAGCCCCGTGGGGTTTGATCGATCACGGCATACGATGCGTGATTGCCGCTGACTTTGGTGATATTTTTTACCTCAATTCGCTCAAAACTGGATTGCTGCCCGTGCAACTCGATATCGCGGTGTGCTTGCGATTGCGCGAGCAATTGCATGCCCAACCGGGTGTGAAACTGCGGGTCGACCTGCCGGCCCAAACCGTGACCGCTCCAGATGGACAGGTTTATGCTTTCCAAATGGATGCATTCCGCAAAAAGTGTCTGCTCGAGGGCCTCGATGAGATCGGGGTGACCTTGCAACACGACGCCGGCCTCAAGGCATTTGAGGTGCAATACCGCCAAGCCTTTCCTTGGCTTTTTAACCTTTGAATCGCATGGAACACTCCACCAAAACCGCGCGCCAACTGTTTGAAGACATCAAAGCCAACCCCACCCGCCGTCGATTTGGCTTTGGCAAACGCCCGGCCATCATCAACATCGACTTGCAAAAAGCCTATACCTGTGTGGGTGAATTCGCCACCGCCTACGAAACCGATCCGCAGCAACTGCACCATGTGAATCAACTCTCCAACGCCTTGCGCGCCAAGGGTGGCCCCGTGGTGTGGACCTACGTGGCCTATATGGATTCGGGCGAAGACTGCGGCATTTGGGGCACCCGCACCGACACCCCGGATTCACTGCAAAACATCAAGGTGGGCTCGCGCCGCTCCGAGTTTGATGACCGCTTGCAAATTGACCACCAACGAGATGTCATCATCAACAAACGCATGGCTTCTGCGTTTCACGAAACCCACCTCAACTCGGTGTTCAATTTCCACGGCATCGACACCGTCATCGTCACCGGTGGCTCCACCTCGGGCTGTGTGCGCGCCACGGTGGTGGACAGCTTGTCGCGCAGCTTTCGCACCATCGTGCCCGAGGAGTGCGTGGCCGACAAGCACGAGAGCCCGCACTTTGCCAATTTGTACGACATGGCCGTGAAGTACGCCGATGTGATGTCGGCCAAAGAGGTGTTGGCTTACCTCGAAGGCTTGCCATCATGAAACGCGATCCGGGCTACTACGACTTTTTGCCCTACCAAGACCGCCCCCCCATTCGCTGGCCCAATGGGGCGCAGTTGGCCTTTTGGGTGGCCCCCAATATTGAGTTTTACGAACTCGATCCCCCACCCAACCCCAAGCGCACGCCTTGGCCCAGGCCCATCCCCGATGTGCAGGCCTATTCCTACCGAGACTATGGCAACCGGGTCGGCATGTGGCGCATGATGGAAGCAATGGACCGCTGTGGCGTGCGCGGCAGCGTCTCGCTCAATGTGGCTTTGTGCGAACACCACCCGGAAATCATTGCCGCTTGTGTCGAGCGTGGCTGGGAGTTTTACTCCCACGGCACCTACAACACCCGCTATGTGTTTGACATGACGCCCGACCAAGAGCGCGAACTCATCCGCGACTCGATCGACACCATCAAAAAGCACACGGGACAGAAACTCGATGGCTGGTTGTCGCCTGCGCTGTCTTATACCGACCAAACCTTGAACCTGGTCGCCGAAGCCGGGCTGACCTATGTGTGCGACCTTTTCCATGACGACCAACCCGGCCCGGTCAAGGTGCCCCATGGTCGCTTGGTCAGCATGCCGTATTCCTTGGAGATGAACGATGCGATTGCTTTCAGCGTCAACTGGGTCACACCACACCGCTATGGCGAGATGATCAAGCGCCAGTTTGATCGCCTCTATGCCGAAGGCGAGCAATCGGGCACGGTGATGTGCATTCCCTTGCACCCCTACTTAATTGGGCAGCCCTATCGCATGAAGGCTTTTGAAGAAGCCTTGGCCTATATCACCGGCCACGACAAAGTGTGGCTCGCCACAGGCCGTGAAATTGCCCAACACTTCTTGGACAATCACTACAGCGCGTTCGAGCAGGCCTCGATGGCGGTGGGAGAGGCACCATGATTGCCCCCGATTATTTGCGCTACCCCAAACGCCAGTACGGCATGGACCATGACCGCTATGACTGGTCCATGTTGCCTGATCGACCTGCGGTGCAGTGGCCCGGTGGCGCTCACATCGCTTTATGGGTCACGGCTTCTTTGCAGTGGTTTCCATTGAACCAAAAAGGCGTGCCTTTCAAGCCGGTGGGTTCTTTGCAAACCGCTTACCCCGATTTGCGCCATTACACCTTGCGAGACTATGGCAACCGCGTGGGCATCTACCGCATCATGAAGGAACTGCGTGCGCGCAACATTGCAGCCACTGTGCCCATCAATGCGGCGGTGGCGGCCCGCTATCCCTCACTGGCTCAGGCCTGCGTGGACTCGGGTTGGGAGTTGATGGGCCATGGTTTGGACATGGACCACATTCACCACACGGGCATGAGCGATGAAGCACACGTCATTGAGCGCAGTTTGGAGATCGTGCGTCGCTTTGCGCCGGTGCGGGGTTGGCTTTCGCCGGCGCGCAGCGAATCGCACCATACCTTGGACTTGGTGGCCCAGGCCGGCATTGAATATGTGTGCGACTGGGTCAACGACGACATGCCTTACGCCATGCGCGCGGGTGGGCGCGAAATCGTGTCCATGCCTTTGTGCGCCGACATTGAAGACGCGGGCTTGCTGATCGCTTGGCACCAAGACGAAGACGACTTGCGCCAGCAATGGATCGACCAGTTTGATTACCTGTATGCCGAGGGCCAACGCCATGGGCCGCGCATCATGTCCTTGCCCTTGCATGCCTGGACCATTGGCCAACCCTATCGCATTGGTGTGTTGGCCGATGTGTTGGACCACATGCTCGCCAAGCCGGGCGTGTGGGCAGCCACCGGGGGACAAATCATGGATGCCTGGTTGGCCAGCCAAGCCCAGGCCTGATGCCTCTACCCGCGGACCCCTTTGGGCGTCTGGGGTGTGGCGACTCAATTCGATTGCCGGCGCTGGGCAATGATTTTGCGCAAGGTTTCCTTCAGCGTCTCGGCCCGTGCCAAGCCAAACGGGCGAAGAATTTTTTCTTCATGCGATTGGGCTTGTTTGATCAGGGATTTGACAATTTTTTGCCCTTGCGGGGTGATGCTCACATGCGTCACCCGACGGTCCTTGGTTTGCGGGGTGCGCCGCACATGGCCCAACGCCTCCATGCGGTCGAGCAAACGGGTGACGGTGGGTTGTTTGGTCAGCGAAATGGTGGCCAAGTGGCCAATGCTCATGCCTTTGCTCCCAAACAGACTGGCCAGAACACGCCATTCGGCCACTGAGAAACCTTGGGCGCGCACCACTTGGTGGAATTCGGTGGAAATCAGTTGGCTGGCTTGGCCCAGCAACGCGGCCAAATAACCGTCGACAAAAGGCGTTGTGCGCGGGGAGGTCAAAGTGACTCCGATCGAGAAAATGACTGCAATGACGGTGAAAAGTTTCGATGATGCGCAGGGCTGCCATCAGAGGATTAACCCTGATGTCTTTTGATTGACAGATAAACATTTCCAAAGTAATGTATCTCTCAGCGTCATAATCGTTCGGAAGAAAGGCGTCATGAAAATTGCTGTGCTCGGTGGAGGTCATGGGGCTTACGCTGCCGCTGCTGATTTGTCCCTGGCAGGGCACGAGGTTCGCCTGTGGCGGCGAGACGCCACTGCCCTGGCAGAGGTCATCACCCACGGCAGCATCCGATTGAAAGATGCCGATGGCGCGCGCGATGTGGCCATCCACACCGCTACCGCCGACATCGGCCTTGCATTGCGTGGTGTGCAACTCATTGTGTTGCCCACACCGGCCCTGGCGCAAGACGATATTGCGCAAGCCATGGCCCCTTATTTGCAAGACGGGCAGGTGGTGTTTTTAGCTCCAGGTACCTTCGGCAGTTTCGCCATGGCCCGGCGCGTGCGTGCCTTGGGCAGTACCGCTGATGTGCGCTGGGCCGAGACTGGCACCTTGCCATATTTGGCCCGCAAGCATGGCCCGCGCGAAGTCAATCTGACCATCCGTGCCGCGCACTTGCCCACTGGCGTTTATCCAGCCTGCCACGCACAAGACACCTTGGCCCTGATCCGCATGGCTTACCCCAGTGTGCATGCCTGTGGCGATGCGCTGTCGGGCGCTTTGATGAATGCCGGGCCCATCATTCACCCCCCATTGATTGTCATGAACGCAGCCCCGTTGCAGCATTTTGAGCGCTGGGACATTCACAATGAAGGCACCCAGCCCAGTGTGCGTGCGGTGACCGATCGACTCGATGGCGAGCGCATGGCCGTGCGCGAGGCGGTGGGTTGGGGCGCGCCCCATTACCCTTTGCGCGACCACTATGAAAACGACCGTTGGATGTATGGGGATGCGCACAAAAAATTGGTCAAGTCCGGCGATTGGCGCGAGTACATTGATTTGCAGCACCACCGCTATGTGACCGAGGACATTGAGTTGGGCTTGGCCTTTTTGTGCTCGGTGGCGCGTTGGAGCGGCGTGGACGCACCCATCGCCCATGGCATCTTGGCCATCACCGGTGGGTATTTGGGGCGCGACCTGCGCCTGGGGCCGCGCACTTTGGAGTCGCTGCAGTTGAACCATCACAGCCCCGGCCAATTGCGCGAACTGTTGCACCATGGAGAGCGCTCATGAGTGCGGTGCGCTTTGTGGCGGTGGGTGCGGGTCGCATGGGCCGCAGCATTGCCACCGCATTTGCCTATGCAGGGCATCGCGTGGCTGTGGTGGATTTGCGCCCGCGCACAACCGCACAGTGGCTGGCTTTGCAACAAGAGGCGCTGGCCGAAGTGCGCGCCAGTTTGACCAGTCTGGCCGAGTTGGGCGCTTTCCCGGTGGCGCAAGTGCAATCCATTGTGGCCCGCGTGTCCTGGGTCAACGCGCCGCAGGCCGATCAGGCGCTGGCCCAGGCAGATATGGTGTTTGAGGGCGTGCCAGAGACCATGGCGGCCAAGCAAAGCGCCCTGGCACGAATCGGTGCAGCTTGTCGCGCCGATGCCATCATCACCTCGACCACCAGCAGCATTTTGGTGACCGATTTGGTGCCATTTGTGCCGCATCCCGAACGCTTTTTGAACATCCACTGGCTCAACCCCGCGTATTTGATTCCGGTGGTCGAGTTGAGCACCCATCCACGGCTTGAGCCTTCTGTGTTGGCGAGGGCCAAAGATTTGATGAGCGCGATTGGCAAGTTGCCCGTGGTGTGTGGGCCCACGCCGGGCTACATCGTGCCGCGCTTGCAGGCCTTGGTGATGAACGAGGCCGCCCGCATGGTGCAAGAGGGGGCGGCCACTGCGCATGAGATTGACATGGCCACCCGCTACGGCATGGGACTGCGCTTTGCGGCTTTGGGCGTGATTGAATTCATCGATGTCGGTGGCAACGATATTTTGTTCCACGCCAGCCGTGAAATGGCCGCCACCATCGACCCGCATCGCTACGCCACACCCGGCATCGTGG
>Ga0214923_10008009_pt1 | contig 11364 bp, 28 predicted proteins | sample LL1510_MetaG_FD_177993 | JGI IMG/M metagenome (GOLD analysis project Ga0214923, IMG submission 177993) | Freshwater microbial communities from Lake Lanier, Atlanta, Georgia, United States - LL-1510 | ecosystem: Environmental > Aquatic > Freshwater > Lake | place: USA: Georgia | collected... | reverse complement strand
ACTTCATTCACGTGCCCTGCCAAGTGAATGAAGTACCCGTGTCGCCCTTGACGCCCTGCGGTCCCTGCGCGCCCGTAGCACCAGTGGGGCCGGTTGGGCCTTGCGGGCCAGTGGCGCCTGTGTCGCCCTTCGCGCCGGTCGCGCCGGTTGGGCCTTGCGGACCTGTCGCGCCAGCGGGGCCAGTGTTGCCCGTGTCTCCCTTGTCGCCCTTCGAAGCGATCAGCGTCCACTTGCCAGCACTGAGGTCCGTAGCGAACGTGCCAGCCGTGTGAGCGACGGCGCACAAGTACGTCGAGCCAGCCGTACTGACGAAGTCCTGAACGCTGTAAGCCGCGCCCGTAACCCACGCGCCACGATTCGTGATCGTCGTGCCGGCCGGGCCAGCCGCACCGGACGGACCCTGCGGCCCCACTCCACCGACCTTGATGACTTTCGGGTCCGGGGTCGTGACCCTGACGCGACCACCCGTGATCTTGATGATCATGTCTTGACGACCTCGAGGCTGCCGTGGCAAATCATGGTTGTGACGCCGCTCGCGCTCGCGATCGTCAAGTCATACGCGCCAGTGTCGATCTTCCAAGCTTGAACCTGCGCGGGTGTGCGACTGACCGCGACAGTGCCTGCGGCTCCGCCCAATGTGATGCCCGACCCGCTCGTGAGTGTCGCGATGACGGTGCCGGAGGGCTTGTCCATGATGCGCATCGAAGCTGAGTAACCCGTGAGGTCTTGAAGCACGGTGGCGTTGTCGTCCGTGTACAGGGTCGCCGTGAAGTTCAGGCTCGCCTGCTCGTAGACACTCAAGTCGTAGCGCTCAGATGCGGGCATCAAGTCACCTCATGGGAAGGAAGGGTTCGGGCGGTCGGTGCCGCGACGACAGGGGAAGGGATCGCGGGCCGTGCCGCCCACACACCCCAGGGGGTGTGTCCTCGAGCGCGATCTCGACCAGGAGGATGCGCTCGAAGCTTTTAGGGAAGTGGAGTCAAGTGTTCTTCACGGGCGATCTTGCGAGCGAAGCGAACCATCGCGAACGCTGCAAGGGCCCTGCGCCGACTTGAACGGTGATGGCACGTGGCCTTGAGGGCCGGTGCGTCAGTGAAGTCATGGCCGACGGCGAACAAGCCCTGGTGCGTCTTGTCCTCGACCTTAATGATCGCGACTGCGCTGCCTTCCTCGAGGAGCCTTAGTGCGCGTTCGTAGACGGTGAAACGATCGTCGTCTTCACTCAGGGCGGGCATAGTCAGCGACGGGGATCGCGGTCCAGCCACCCTCAGCCAAGCTGCGGGCGAGGTTCTCGTCGAAGCCGACGAGCTGCGTGCCGAGTGCCGGCTGGTACTTCAACTGGCCCTCGGCGTCGATGACAGTCCACTTGGGTGTCTCGGGCTTGTCTTTGCGCGCGACCTTCTTGCGGGACGCCATCTATGCGACCTCCCACGGTTGACGAACGCGCTTCTTGACGAACCGCCTAGCAGCAAGCTGACATTCAACGCAATGGCACCCGTAGGAACCTGAGCAGACGGCCCTTGTTTCCGAATACGTGGGATGACCTGTTGCTCGAGGCAAGCCGCGAGTGCTCATGCCGTGCTGCTCGAGGTACTCCGCGAAGCCGTAACACTGCTTGCAGCGGCAGGCCATTCGGGTACCTCTCAATCAGGGAACGACAAGAACGGCCCGTCGGCGCAAGACGCCGAAGGTACCGTAGGTGACACACCGTAGACGGCTACTCGGACGGACTCCACTGCGCCATGAACGACGCGGCCAGTCCGTAGAACGTGCCCTCGTAGCCGTCGTCCGTGACGTAGCTGATGTGCACGCGCTGGAACGTGTCACCCGTTGAGCTCACGGTCCTCACGGTGATGACCTCCCCCGCGAGTGCCCCTGGGCGGGGGCGAGTCCACTTGCTGCCCGGCTTGATCGTCTTCACCTGATCGTCCAGTACTCGACACGCGGGTTGCGCCAGCGGACGAGCGTGTCGCAAGTGACGGCCACGTCGAGGCTGAACGTCCCGAACGGAGTCCAGCCAATGTGATCCTCAATGCGGTAGTACCGGCTCGAGCGGCCCGGCAACGGCTTCGGGAAGAACACGCGCGTCCCAAGCCTGAACACGCCCTGCTGCACCGCAAGAACACCGGGCCTGACGCGTGTGCCCATCGACGTGATCGGCCCGCCACTGCTGTTGTCACACCCGAACGGCGAGTACGCCGTCAACGTCGCACGGTACTTGCCCGTCACCTTCAAGCCAGGAGCGAGCCCAGCCGCCGCGGGTTGCGCAACCAGCAACGCGCCAACAATCACGAGGAGCGCCTTCACTTCGTTCTCCGGTACTCGTCGAGGTAGCGGTACATCGTCTTGCGCTGCGACACGGCAAGCGCCCGGCACGCCCAGGTGACGCCATGCTCGGCTGCGAGTCGACCGGCGGCGATCCTGCCTTCCTTCACCGACAGGTCGAACTCTGGCCGGCCCTTGCGCTTCGAGACCGCGATGGTCGCGATTGCCTCGTTCAAGTCCTTCAGCACCCCGGCCTTCGCCCGAATGGACTTGGCCTTGCTGATGCGAACGCGAAACACGAACACGTCCGTTTCGCGATCGACGCCTTTTGCCTTGCCAGACAATGAGATCGGCAATGGCTTCTCCACGCCCTGCGATGACTGCTCAACGCCCTTGCCGCTCACGGGGCCGGGTAGCACCTCGAGCTGCGCGAGCCTGAGCCTGATGCGCTCGTCAAGCTGACGATGCAACGTCGCGGCCTCATTGCCGCCGTGCTGGTGGCCTGCCGTGTCGGAAGTCTTGGGCGCGCTTGTCGGAAGTCTGTCGGAAGTCCTGGGCGCTTCCGTCGGACGCTGGCGCGTGTGTGGTTTCTCGCCCGTCGCGTGTGTGGTCTGTGTGTGGTCCGCCGCGAAACCAGCCGGTTCGACCACACAATCTACATACGGCGTGTGTGCACTCAACGTTCCGAATGCCCTGCGAGCGACGCGCTTTTGCGCGTCGCTTCGCAGGTTTTGAACTAGTCGGGGAGAGTCGTCCATCAGGTGCGAAAGTTCACGAAGCTACTGGACTTCTGGAGCTTCCTGTGTGTGGTCCGTGTGTGGTCCGCCAGCTTCAAGTGCATCGCACGCCGCGAGGATCTCGTGTGCCAGCATCCGAAACCCTGCAACGTCCTCGTCGATCCAACTACTGCCAAGCGAAGGGCGTTCTGGAGTTGCGGGCAGCGCGTAATGAATCATCAGCCCGGCAGGGTCGCGCTCGTCCGCGTCCCACGCTTCAACGAAGCACTCGCAATGCCCCACCTTGAAGTCATGGCTGCGATAGTCACTCATGCCGCATTCCTATTGTCCAACGCTTGCCGGATGCGCTCACGTGCCTGCTCCTCCGACGGATGCGAATACGTATTCATTACCAAGATCCCGTCAACGTGCCCGAGCTGATACCCAACGTCACTCGGGCTGAGGCCAAGTTGGATCATGTGCGTCGCGGCCCAATGCCGCAACTCGTAATAGGCAAGCTTCCCGTCATGCCCTGATCTTGACTTGAACGCTTGCCTGACCGGATTCCACAGGTTGTGCCAGGCACTCAGGTACAACTGCCGACCGGACGGGCTCGTGAACACCAGCGACTCATGCAAGGGCATCGTGTTCTCGATCGCGGCCTGCGACACGCGGCAACACAATCCGGCGGGGCTTGCCGTTCTTCGGTGGCCCAAGTTCCTTCGTGCTTGAGCTGAACGCCTTCGTGACCCACAACTCGCCGTCCAGCACGTCACGGTGCTCGAGGACGAACAGCTCACCGGGCCTGACACCCGTGTAGGCGCTCGTGAGAATCGCGGCCTTGACCATGCGGCCCGTGACTTCATCGTGCACCTCAAGGGCGAGATCAGCGAGCGCGAGCACGTCGCTTTCCTTGAGCCAGTCGGGTTGCAGGTCGCGCTTCGCTCGCTTCTGCCTGAGTCCGAGGTTCGCAAACGGGTTGGTGTGCACGAGGTCGTCGTTCAACGCGTCCGAGAACATCGCCCTGAGTGCCGACAGTTCGCCTGGGTGCTCCAACGCCCACGCCCTCGCGGTCCGGCGGTCGATCATCGCGAGGCGGCGGTTGCCGTACGTCTCCGTGAACTGACGGACGCGCTCCGTGTTGTGCTTGCGGGTGCTGGCCTTCGGTCGCGGGTAGTCGATCATCCACCTCTCCGCGAAGTCAGCGACGGTCACGCTCGACGTTGGCCCCAACGCGCGGTTCCTGTGCTCCGCGTCAAGTGCCTCGCGTTTCGTCGAGTACGTCCCGACGTGCCGCATCCGCTTGGTTGCGCCGTCATAGACCTGCACGATCCACTTGCCCCGCTCGTTCTTGAACACGCTCACTGTTGTGCCTCCCTGTCCACGAGCCACCTGGTCGCTTGGCTCTTGTGGAATCTGAGCCTACCCCCGACTCGGTAGTGCGGCAGACCTTCCGCGACCCTGAGTTCGACCCAGCGTGTGCTGAACCCGAGGTGGTCGGCGAGCTGTGCCTTCGTGACGAGCGGTTCGTTCCAGTCGATCGTTGATGTTGGCCGGCGAGCGTCCGCGAGGTTGTGAACGGTGGCGCTCACTTGACTCTCCTGTACCCACGCGCGAGGAACGATTCAACGGGGCCACTCGTGCCGTGCTGGTCCCTGCGGCCCTGCTCTGCGTGAACCCACGGTTGCCCGTCGTACATCTTGTGGTTCCAGACGTGCACGATCACGAGGCGGTCTTCACCGGGCCGGGCCCAATGCTCACCCGCGGCGGGCATCGTCGTGAACAGGGCTTCCTGAGTCACGCGCCACCCTCCGCGAGCTCGCGGGCTTGCGACCACCGAACCAACTGCTCGAGCACGCGCCGGTCAGCGTTCAACCGATACCCGGCCTGTTCCTGCGCCTCACTCACCGCCTCAGCTACGTCACGGTCATACCGCGCAGCCGCCACGGCCTCGTCGCCCCTCGCGATATCCCCAGCGACAGTCCACGCAACGCCCTCGGCGTGCAGCTCCACGATCTTGCGACTCAAGGCCATGTGGTAAACGCGCCGCTTCTCGGCTGCTGCCCTGGCGCACTCGACGCGCTGATGCTCAGCGTCAATCTGCCGGCGGCTCGCGTCATGCGCAGCCCGACGTGCCTCAGCGAACGTGAACGGTGCTTCGGTCACTTGGCGTACCTGTCGACCATGTCCTCGAGCGCTCGCACACGCGCCCTGAGCTTCCGGTTGTCACGGATCGCGTCATCACGCTCAGCCCGTAGTTCGCTCACCGTCAACGTCGCGGTCTCCCACGCGTCCCTGAGCTCGTCGCGTTCCTCAGCGACCTCCTCGAGCACGGCCAACACGCCCAGCTTGCTCATGCGCTCCACCGGGACGCTCACTTGCCCGCCTCCTGCATCAGCCAGTCGTCCCACTTGGCAGGCTCGAACTCCGAGTCCCACACTTTGCAGTGCGCGGACGACACTTCCCACGCCTTCGCGCCGTACCGGAAGTGCACGAGCGTCGTTGGCTTCCGACCGTGCCGGGACGGTTTGACGTGGTAGCCGGTGACCATGATGATGCGCCCGCTGTCAGCTCGCCAGAACGAGTGAGGGGCTGGGAGCGTGATCTTGCTCATTGGTCGCGCTCCGGGTCGACGCTGACTTGAGCCGGATCGACTCTCGTGCCGTCCTTCATGCGAAACGACACGCCGTGCAGCGCCCAATCGCGCTCCGGGTCGTACTTGGGTGGCTTCGGCTGCATGAGCGCTGGGTGCATCGTGCGACCAACCAACCGCGCGACCTGCCCCGGCCCATCAGGGTCTGGTTCGAACACAAAGATGCGGCCCGGCTTGCCCTGAATCAACGCTCCCCGGATCGCAGCGTCCCACTCGCGAAGAAACGCACTCATGCCGCCTGCCTTTCGCGGTAGTCGATCGGGTACACCCTGCGCATCGCAAGCCCCAAGCTGCCGCACTGCCTCACGAGCTCCACTTGCTCGTCCGTCGTCAGCACGTGCCCCAGGTTCAAGTGATGCGCGTCGAACTGCCCGTGACACCGTTGGCACAAGGGCACGATCCCGTTCGGGTCTTGGGTGCCACCCAAGCTGCGGGGCCAAATGTGTGCGGCCTCGAGCGGCTCGACCGATGACTGAGCGACACCGCAGACACGGCACTCGCCCTCGTCATCGACCTTCGCGCGTGCAGCTGTCCAATCCCTGCGCTTCATCAGAACGGAATGTCGTCCGTGGCGGTCACTGTCTGCGACGGGGCCGGCTCGAACCCGTCGTCCACGGTGATCGCTGCGGCAGCCGAACCAGCAACCGTGTCACCACGACCACCAACGAACTCCACGTCCGACGCGACGATCGACACCTTTGACCGCTTCTGACCATCCTTCTCCCAAGTGCGCTGCTCGAGGCGGCCACTGACGTTGACTTGCCTGCCCTTCGACAAGTACTTCACGACGTTGTCGGCGGTCGCGCCCCACGCGGTCACATCGAAGAAGTTGACCTTGTCCCCGAAGCCGTTGTTGGCGATTGAGAACTCCGCGACGGTCTTGTCCCCGACGGTCTTGCCTTCCGGGTCGCGAACCAGGCGACCACTGATGTTGATGCTGTTCAACTGCTTAGCCATTACTGCCTCCCCTCCAACTTGGACACGCTCGCCTCCAACTCGGTGACGAGCGCCTGCACCTGCCTGAACGTCAACTCCTCAAACCGCCTCGTGGGCGTAATCCCAGCGCGGTTCAACCACTGATTCACCCGGGCTGGGCCCGCGTGCCTGATCGCCTCGAGGAACGGGGCGACACGCATCCGCCCGGCGCCCTCGTGCTCGTGAAGTTCCGTGATCACCTCAATCGCGGCCCTGCGGCTCGCGACCGGCGACCTGGACTTCAACCGGGCCTTCAATGCCGCGTTGCTCTGCCTGACACGGTTGCCCTTCTCGAGCGCGCTCAAACGCTGCTCCTCAACTGTCACGGCTTCTCCTTTCATTCGTTCCACCAGTAGACGGCTGCGACCAACGCGATCGCGTACCCAAAGAACGCGACTGAAACCACGAGCGCGTCACGCATCAGCGCGGAGCTCCATCGCTAATGCGGTCATACGCTTCGAGCAGCGACCCGCCATGCTTCTTCTTGTGGCGATGTACCGCCGCGTGGTGCTGCCTGCAGAGCGGCACCAGGTCGGTGAGCAGCTCGCACCCAAGCCGGTCGTAAGTGTGATGGTGCAGTTCCACCTTCACTGCCCCGCAGAAGCACTGTTGTGGTCGTTCGCTCGCGCGGTACTCGTCACGCTTGGCCAGCCATTCCGGTGATGGCTCAGGTCGCCATTGGCCCCGGTGCTTTCCTCTTGTGACACGCCATCCGATGTAGTCTCGATAGCCCTGCTTGCACCGCTTTCGGTTCCATGATCGTGTGCGAGTCCCAACGAAGGAAAAGGGGAGGCATCACCGTCGCCTGCCCCTGTGTCGCACACGATGGTGCGGTTCATGGGAGCGTTGTGCTTCCCGAACTCACCTTCGTAACTGACTTTCCGAGACTCGTAGAGCTTGGCGCAGTAAGTCCGGAGAGTTGACTCCCAATCCTTCTGGCGAGCTTCCAGCCACGGAATGGCCTCGAGGACTTGTTCGCGCAGCTCCTTCCAACGAATGCGCCCGTGAGCTCGCACTATCGAAAGCAGTTGATCTTGAACCTGACCTCTCTCAACCGTGGTCAACTGAGTAACGCCGTTCACTTGACGCGCGCCGCTGTGACCCTCGTTGGCGGCTTCTTGATCGGGCCGCATTCGAGTCGCCATGCGAATCTTCTCCACCGGCGACGGTTGCAGCTCTCCGGCAATCTCCAACAACACCTGTCGCAACGGTTCGCGCTCCGCGTCCGATGCATCCTGCGCCAGCTCGCGCAAGGCATCGCTCACTTTGATGATCCTGCTCACTGTGTTCCCTCCTGGTCGTTGTTCACTTCGTCACTGCCCGGCACTAACGCCGACGTCTTCATCCGACCCAACCCCGACTCGCGCCGGCCACTCGCCTGCAGAGCCAAACCCAGCCGCGCACGCTGCCCAGCGCGATCCGCAAAGTCAGTCCAGCGCCGCTCGAGCTCCTTGATGCGCAGCTCGCCGTGATCGGGGTTCCAGAACTCGATGTGCTTCAACCTGGCGACGCCCTCGGCCTTTACGAACGCGGCAGCAACCGGGCCACAATGCTCTTCCATGACCGCGACCGAATCGTCATCCAGCCGCAGTCGCATCGCTCGCTGCAGCACTGACCACACCTCGCTGAACGACGGTGTTGACGGCTCCTGAGCCGCACGGACGGCCTGAACGATCTCGGGCACGCTCGGCACGAACGGCTTGCCCTGCTCGGCAAGGACGTGCAGGGCGGCCATTACTTCGCCGTGCTCGAAGCTTCGAAGCAGCGTGTAGTACGACGCTGACCTCGTGTCGTCGAACTCTCCGCGCCAGCAGTTCTCAATGAGCAGCGCGATGGTTTCCCACTCGTCACGCGTCATGCCGCGTCACCTCCATCCATAAGGCGTGCCATCGCCGCAAGCCGCTTGCGGTCACGCTCGGCTTTCAAGTCCGTTGGCTTGCTCAACGGTGCTGCAGGGCGGGTGATGTTCTCCTCGAACACCTTTGGCCCGTAGACGACGCCGATCGTCGGAGCGCCGTTGCCCCACCACTTCGACGAGAGCGTCCTGGCGATGATGTCCCTGTGCTTCTCGAGCGTGATGTCCGGGTACTTCACGACGCGCAAGTACACGCGCTTCGCTGCCTCTGACGGATCACCTGAGCTCGTGACGACCCTGAGCTTCGAATCAGTCTGGGCGTTGAACTCCTCGAGGATCGCTGCAGTTAGCTCCCAAGCGTCTTCCTTGACGGGCTTACCGTTCACGCGCACACGCGCGCACACACTCTCTGTAGTAAGGGGATCGGGTACGGGTACGGGACCATTCACGTCCGCGCGGAGTCCGTCCGGACGTGATCCGGACACTTTCGGCCCGGATTTCCCGCGAGCACTGGCCTTTCGTGCCGCTTCCTTGTCACGCTTCTCACGAAGCTCGGCACTTGACGGGTTGTAATCGAGGAAGTCATGGAACCGCCAGCCGTCAAGCTCAGCGTCGCGCTTCCAAAGCCCTTCGTCCTCGAGCACGGCGGCGATCTCGTCGCCCTGGGCGGACCAGAGCTTGACCATGTAGTCGGGAACGAACCCGTCGAGCTCCTGCGATGCGCTCCACGTGCCGGCGATGATCCACAGCCCCATCGTTCGCGGGTCACGTGTCCACGCGGCCATGACCTTGCGGTTGCTAAACAGCGTGTCGCAGCACTTGAACCACGCCATCAGGACGCCTCGTGTTCCGTTGGGCGCGGAACAGTGCCCCTGGGGGAACTGAGCGCCATCCTGAGCACATCAACCTGCGCGGTGAGCAACGCGTTTTCACGATCAAGCGCGCGGTTCTTGCGGCGCTCAATGTCCAGCTCGAACGCCAACTGCCGGCAACGCCTGCGGTAGTACCTGCCGCTCACGCTCGCCCTGCGTGCCAGCTCGCGCCACACGTCCTTCGCGGGCCCGGGCAAATGGTCGAACTCGTTCATACCCACGACAGTTCCCCCTCGTCGATGTAGTCGAAGTCCTCTGGTGGCGACTCCGGTGACCGCCCCGACACGGGAGCCGCCACCGCAGGGCTCTCTGAAGGCCACTCCGTCCCCGACCCGGCAGTCACCACGACCTCGGGGTTCCCCGTCGACGGAGTAGCCATCACAAAGCCCTGCGGCACCAGCACGTACTTCGCGACCTGGCCCTTCTTGAAAGTCCTGATGACGTAGCCGTCGTCGCGCAAATCCCCGACACGAGCCGCCAACCGAAGGATCGGCTTGCCACCGTCGATCACGTCCGGGCCCTGAAAGTCCACGGGCGTGACACCCAACCCACCGCGCTGGTTCAGCATTCGGAGGATGCGTTCCTTCTGAGTCACGCGTCCTCCGTCCTGATCGCGCGTTGAAGGCTGCGCTGATCAACGAACAGGCGCATCAGGAACAGTTCGTCAACGACGGCGACTGGCGGCTTGCCGTTGCTCTTGATGTGCAAGACCCATTCGTCCTCAGCGAACGGTGGGCGAATCCCATCTTGGGCCTGCTCGACCCACGGCCAGAACAGGATGCGTTCGGCGTTTTTGACTTCGATCACTGCAGGCAGATCGCCACCCACCAGGTCACCCATGCCTTGCGCGCCGGACTGGAAGTTCCGTCGGCACTGGAAGCCATGCGAGCGGTACAGGTCGCGCACTCGCAGTTCGCCGCGTGCCCCTCGATCTCGCGATCGCTTGCCGCTCACTGCTCCCTGCCTTCCCTGCGACCGTGACCCTCAGCCCGATCGTTGACCCAACGGTCGTAGGCGCGTGCTTCTGCGCGATGCTCAGCAGCCCAATCCTCGTCGGTGAACGTCCCCTCGGGCGCATCCTTGAGGGCTGCCATGAGGCGCTTGAAGACGCCGTGCGGGTCCGTGCTGCGCTCCAACACCAACGCAAGCCAAGTCACGGGTGATCCGTCCACGTAGGGCTTGACGCCAAGCTGGCCGGCAACCCACTCGCAGCACTCGACGGGCCACATTGACCGCGCCGACTTCGCGTTGAACACGATCCACTCGGCGTCCATGCGGCTGCTCATACGCGCGCCTCGAGCGTCTGCATGACCGTCTTGAACTCGCTGGGTGACAAGTCCAACAACCGGGCTTTCGCCACGGGGACTTGCATCTCGTTTGCGACGAGCTTGCGCAGCTCGGGTGTCGCGACGCCCTTGATGGTCGCCAGATTCGTCAACGCCTTCGCCTCGTCCTCAGTGATGCGCGCGCGCTTCACTGGCTCAGCTACCGGCTCGACGGGCATCTCCTCAAGTGGCGTCGTCTGATACCCCGCGAGCTTCATCAGCGGGCCCACTGCCTGCTTCAACGCCTTCGACGTAGCCCTCGTCTGAGCCATCGACAGGAGCGCGTAACGGTCAGCGTTCTTCCACGGGCCGCGCTTCTCGTCATTCGTGCAGAGCGCCTGGGCACGACCAACGACCATGCCATCCGTGACGCGTCGGGCCTCAACGGTTGCCATGAACCCGCCGTCAACGGGGACCGTGTCCGTCACGACCGCCGTGATGCTGCAAAGCAGTCCGAGTGTTTGCCAGCCCTCAACGGTGACGTGCTCCTTGCCCTGGACTGGGACGCTGAGCTTCTGCTCCGTGATGATGCGGCGCAGCTCATTGGCGATCAGGACGTGCCCGGCGAGGGTTTCGCCCGGAGTGTTGCCAGCGACAAGCGGCTGCGTTTCGATGCGGGCGAGTTCGACGGCTTCGCCTTCGATGACGTGCTCAGCGGCCATCGTTCTCGTCCTTGACGGGATGGTTCCGGAACCACGCTTGG
>Ga0214923_10008008_pt1 | contig 11365 bp, 17 predicted proteins | sample LL1510_MetaG_FD_177993 | JGI IMG/M metagenome (GOLD analysis project Ga0214923, IMG submission 177993) | Freshwater microbial communities from Lake Lanier, Atlanta, Georgia, United States - LL-1510 | ecosystem: Environmental > Aquatic > Freshwater > Lake | place: USA: Georgia | collected... | reverse complement strand
GCTAATGCTAAAGACGCATTCCCAGACCTGACCCCGATGCAGGAGTTGGAGATGCGGGCCAACGTTATTAAGTTAATGTCGGATATGACGGGTCAACCTATTACCCCGTCGCAGGAAAACGCCGAAGAAGCGGAAGAGTTGGCCAAGGAAATGGTTGCCAACCCCAGCTACAAACCTACATTTAGTCAGTATCCGAACGAAACGCTTGCAATGCTTGCGGGTATGGTGGCCCAGATGAACGCGGCCGTCGTCGATGACCTGACTGAACTCAAGATGTATGTCGTTAACAACCTCATTAAAGAGGTTGAAATGGCTAAAGACCCCAAAACCCGTATTGCTGCACTGACCAAACTGGGTGAAATTGATGGTGTGGACGCATTTAAGAAGCGTTCCGAAGTCACCATGAAGGTGCAAACCATCGAAGAAGTCGAGAAAGAGCTGCTTGAGACCCTAAATGTCCTTGAACAACGCGTGATTGACGTGGAATTTGACGAAGTTAGGGCAGATACATAATGCAAATTACGCCGGAAATGCTCCGAAAGATTCGGAACGAACTGCCAAACATGCCGGAAAAGCAGAAGCGCCGCACCGCTGAGCTGCTAAAGACCTATCAAAATGAGATTAATAAGCGTGTAAGCTCTGAATCTTTCCTTGACTTTGTCAAACACGTCTATCCCGGCTACAAAGTAGGGGCACACCATGCGAGATTGGCTCAGATTTTTGAAGATATTGCGGCAGGTAAGAAAAAACGAGTCATTGTTAATATCGCTCCGCGTCATGGTAAGTCAGAACTTATATCCTATCTCGCTCCTGCGTGGTTCTTGGGTAAGTATCCTCAGAAAAAAGTCATCATGGCTTCCCACACGGCAGATTTGGCTGTTAACTTTGGACGCCGTGTACGTAACTTGGTGGGGGCCGAGTCGTATAAAGAGATTTTTCCTGCGGTAGAGCTGCAGGCTGACTCTAAATCTGCATCAAGATGGGGGACAAACTTTAATGGTGAGTATTTTGCTATTGGTGTTGGCGGTGCCCTTGCCGGTCGCGGTGCTGACTTATTCATTATTGATGACCCGCATTCAGAGCAAGAGGCGAAACAAGGGCGGGCTGACGTTTTTCTACCGGCGTGGGAGTGGTTCCAGTCAGGACCGATTCAACGGTTGATGCCGGGCGGTGCAATTATTGTGGTTATGACCCGGTGGAGTAAGTTGGATTTGACCGGTCAGATTGTTAACCACATGACCCAGAACGAAGACGCAGACCAATGGGAAGTGGTTGAGTTTCCTGCCATTTTGCCGTCTGGTAAGGCTCTTTGGCCTGAGTTTTGGCCGGTAGAAGAATTAGAAGCCAAGAAAGTTTCGCTCGACCCCCGGTATTGGCAAGCCCAATACATGCAGAATCCCACCGCCGAAGAAGGCGCTCTTATTAAAAGAGAGTGGTGGCAGATATGGGAGGGTGAACGCCCGCCTCAGTGTGAATTTATCATCATGTCTCTTGACGCGGCGCAGGAAGCTAATAACCGTGCCGACTATAACGCTCTAACCGTGTGGGGCGTATTTTTCAACGAAGAGACTAATAACCATAATATTATTCTGCTTGAATCTATCAAAGAGCGTCTGGAGTTTCCAGACCTTAAGAAGATGGTGTTTGAGCAATATAAGGAATGGGAACCCGACTCATTCATAGTTGAAAAGAAATCAAACGGCGCTGCGCTATATCAGGAGTTACGTCGTATGGGTGTCCCCGTTGCGGAGTTCACCCCGGGTAAAGGTCAGGATAAAATATCTCGTGTGAATGCCGTGTCTGATTTATTTTCTTCAGGTATAGTCTGGGCACCAGATAAACGATGGGCTAGAGAAGTTATTGAAGAGTGTAATGACTTCCCGTCCGGCGCAAATGATGACTTGGTTGACTCAACTACACAGGCGCTATTGAGGTTCCGGCAGGGAGGCTTTATCCGGTTGCCATCTGATGAACCAGACGAAGCGCAGTTCTTCAAAAGCTCTAAAGGCAAACGATACTACGCAATGTAAGGATAAAAGATGGATATTCAGAAGTCACTAAACCCTGCCCCTATGGGCCTTGACGGCCTGCAAGGCATTAATCCCGCTGGCATGGAACCGCTTGAGATTCAGATTGAAGACCCGGAAAGCGTCAGCATCAAGCACGGTGGGATGGAGATTGTCCTTGAGCCGGGTAAGGAAGGCGAAAGCGACGAGTTTAATAAGAACCTCGCGGAAGATATGGACGAGGGTGAGCTAACTGAGTTAGCGGGGGATTTGCTGGGTGACTTTGAAACTGACGTTGCGTCACGCCGTGATTGGCTTGAGACCTATGTAGACGGCCTTGAGTTGTTGGGCCTGAAGCTTGAAGACCGTACGGAGCCGTGGCCCGGCTCTTGTGCTGTGTACCACCCTCTGCTTGCTGAAGCACTTGTTAAGTTCCAGTCTGAAACCATCATGGAGACGTTCCCGGCAGCGGGTCCAGTTAAGACCAAGATTATTGGCAAGGACACCCCCGAGAAGGAAGAAGCCGCAGTTCGTGTGCAAGATGACATGAACTATCAACTGACGGAAAAGATGCCTGAGTATCGTCCGGAGCATGAGCGCCTGTTGTGGGGTTTGGGCCTTGCTGGTAACGCTTTCAAGAAAATTTATTTTGACCCGTATCTTGACCGCCAAGCCGCTGTGTACGTACCTGCAGAAGATATGGTAGTGCCGTACGGCGCATCGGATTTAGAAACTGCCCCGCGTATTACTCATGTAATGCGCAAAACTAAAAATGAGTTACGCAAGCTACAGGTGGCTGGGTTCTATCGTGATGTGGACCTTGGTGACCCCGTGCTTGTTATGGACGAAGTTGAGAAGAAGATTGCTGAGCAGATGGGCTTCAGTGCTTCGACGGATGACCGGTTCAAGATTCTTGAGATGCACGTTGACTTGGAGCTTCCGGGCGACGAAGACAAAGATGAGGACGGTAACGAGACGGGTATTGCCCTGCCGTATGTTGTGACTATTGAGAAGTCTACTGAGACTATTCTGGCTATTCGCCGTAACTGGAACCCCGAAGATAAGGCCAAGATTAAGCGCCAACACTTTGTCCATTACGGGTACATCCCCGGCTTTGGCTTCTACAACCTTGGTTTGATTCACCTGATTGGGGCGTTTGCCAAGTCTGGCACGATGCTTATGCGTCAGTTGGTGGATGCAGGCACTTTGTCTAACCTGCCGGGTGGGTTTAAGTCTCGTGGTCTACGCGTTAAGGGCGATGATACCCCGATTGCTCCGGCTGAATGGCGTGATGTGGACGTACCAAGCGGCACTATTCGGGACAACATCCTACCGCTGCCATACAAAGAACCCAGCCAAGTTCTTATGGCATTGATGAATCAGATTGTAGAAGAGGGCCGTCGCTTCGCTTCTGCGGCTGATTTGCAAGCATCCGATATGTCGGCTAATTCACCGGTTGGTACGACGCTAGCTATTTTGGAACGTAGCTTAAAGATTATGTCGGCAGTGCAAGCACGTATTCATTACTCGATGAAGAAGGAATTTAAGCTTCTTGCGGCGATTATTCGAGATTATGCCCCCACTGAATACGATTATGAACCTGAAATTGGTGACCGGCAGGCCCGTAAAGAAGACTTTGACATGGTCGAAGTTATCCCTGTTTCAGACCCAAATTCGGCAACAATGGCTCAAAAAGTGGTGCAAATGCAAGCAGTTATGCAGATGGCCGCAGCTAGCCCGCAGATTTATGACCTGCCGGAGCTTAATAAGCAGATGCTGGAGGTTATGGGCGTAAAGAATATCGGCAAGCTTATTCCCACTGCAGATGACCAGAAGCCGAAAGACCCTGTGTCTGAAAACATGGCTGTTCTTAACAGCAAACCGGTCAAGGCATTTATCTATCAAGACCATCAAGCGCATATTCAAACGCACATGGCGGCTATTCAAGACCCCAAGATTATGCAGATGGTTGGTCAGTCGCCGATGGCGCAACAGATTGGTGCTGCTATGCAAGCACATATCGCGGAACACTTAGCTTTTGCTTACCGCGCACAAATCGAACAGCAGCTTGGTGTATCTCTGCCGCCCCCGGATGAACAACTGCCGGAACAAGTAGAAGTAGAACTCTCGAAGATGATTGCTCAAGCGGCACAACAACTGCTTCAGCAGAATCAATCGCAACAGCAGCAAGAACAAGCACAGCAACAACAGCAAGACCCGCTTATTCAGATGCAGATGCAAGAGCTTCAACTCAAGCAGCAAGACCTGCAGATTAAGGCACAAAAGAGCCAAGCAGATATTGAGCTTGAGAAGGCCAAGCTACAACTTGAAACGGCCCGTATGCAGTCGCAAGAAAAGATTGCAGAAGCACAGATTGTTGCTAAGGCCGCATCAGAAGCGCAGAAGTTGGACGCACACCATGAGTTAGAAGGCACAAAACTCAGCATGAAGGCATCTGAAGCCAAGCAGAAAATGGAGATGCAACAGCATACCGAGGGCGTCCGCATGGGCCTTGACGCTGCAAAAGCAAGAGAACAGATGTCTCACCAACAACGCATGCAACAAACAAATCAACCCAAAAAACCTAAGGAAGAATAATGAACGACACGCTTGAATATCTGATTAAGAAAATCGGAGAAGAGCGCAACAATATCGCGGACTGTTTGGTTAATGGCAACCTACAGGACTTTGCGCAATATCAGTTTTTGTGTGGTCAGGCACGGGGTCTGCTGGCGGCACAAGTAATTATCTCTGACCTCGCAACTCAATTGGAGCAAGACGATGACTGAAGAAGTCACGCAGGAAACCGCAACGCAACTTCCCGAACCTACTGGATACCGCATTCTTTGCGCAGTACCTGATTTGGGCGACACGCTTGATGAAGAAGGCTTGATTATTAAGGCAGACAAAACCAAGGAACTTGAATCCCTTGCTACGGTTGTGCTGTTTGTCGTGAAGATGGGCGACATGTGCTACAAGGACGACCAACGATTCCCCACGGGTCCGTGGTGTGCTGAAGGCGATTTTGTACTTGTCCGTGCATATGCAGGAACCCGCATCAAGATTCATGGGCGTGAATTCCGAATTATTAATGACGATTCGGTTGAAGCAATTGTTGATGACCCCCGCGGCTATAGCCGCGCATAAGGAGTAAATCATGGCTGAACAAGAAAACAATATGGAAATGGTGGAGTTTGAGTTTCCTGATGAAACAGAAGTAAAAGTCACGACAAAGGCTCGTGAAGAAGATATTGAGATTGAGGACGATACGCCGGAGCAAGACCAAGGCCGCGACCCTCTACCGAATGAAATTGTAGAAGAGCTTGAAAAAGACGAACTGAATGAATATTCAGAGCGCGTCCGTACCCGCATGTCGCAGATGAAGAAGGTCTGGCATGACGAACGCCGTGCAAAAGAGTCGGCAGCGCGTGAGCGCGAAGAAGCTATTCGTATTGCTCAGTCCGTCTATGAAGAGAATAGACGACTCAAAGCTTCGCTTGAACAAGGCGAAGGGCAATTGATTGGTACGTATAAAGAAGCTGCTTCACGAGAGCTTGAGATTGCTAAGCGTGAATATAAGGACGCTTACGATTCTGGTGATACTGAGAAAATTATTGAAGCTCAAGAACGCCTTACTAGGGCACAAATGTTCTTGCAAGAAGTAAATAACTATCGCCCGCAATACACCAGTAAAGAAACCCCTTTACAAGAATCAAATAATACTGTAAATACACAAGCACAACGGCCCCAAGTTCCCCAACCGGACTATAAAGCAGTTACGTGGCAAGAGCGTAATTCTTGGTTTGGAACGGACGAGGAAATGACCAGCTTGGCTTTGGGGCTGCATGAGAAGCTGGTTAAAGGTGGCGTGGACCCTAGGTCTGACGACTACTACCGTCGTATTGATAATACGATGCGCAAGAGATTCCCCGAATATAAATGGGGAGATTCGCAGGATGGCAGCGCCAATCCTCGCGCAAAACAGGCACAAGTTGTTGCCCCGGCAACGCGTAGCACCGCGCCTAGGAAAGTAGTGCTGACCAAGACGCAAGTAAGTCTTGCTAAAAAGCTTGGTATTACCCCGGAGCAATATGCTCGTGAACTGATTAAGGAGAACAGAAATGGCTGAAAATCGACTCGCACGTGAACTTGAATCTACCGAAACTTTTAAGCGCCCTGAAGCGTGGAAGCCGCCTGAACTGCTGCCAGAAGTTAAGCCGCAAGCAGGTTGGTCGTATCGTTGGATTCGTACAAGCATGGTAGGTCAATCGGACGCGCGTAATGTTTCTTCTAAAGTGCGTGAAGGATGGGAGCCGGTCAAACTGGCGGACCACCCCGAAATGCAGTTTTATGTGGACCCCAATAGTCGTTTCTCTGATTCGATTGAAATTGGTGGTCTGCTGCTTTGTAAGACACCGCAAGAGTTTGTTAATCAACGAAATGCGTATTACTCAGCACAAGCACAAGCCCAGACTGACGCAGTGGATAATAGTTTGATGAAGGAAAGTGATGCTCGCATGCCTTTATTCAAAGAACGTAAGTCCACTACCACGTTTGGAAAAGGTAAATAATCTTTAAAGGACCATAATCATGGCATATCCGACTGTTTCTGCCCCGTATGGGTTTAAGCCAGTCAATCGTCTTGATGGGTTGCCGTATGCTGGCGCTACCCGCAAGCTACCGATTGAGTACAACTACAACCAAAACATTTTCTATGGTGACGTAGTTCAAATCTCTGGCGGTACTGTTGTTCGTTCGTCGATGTCCGCCGCTTCGTCGCCGGGCACCGCTGTTGCTGGCACGATTGGTGTTTTCTTGGGTTGTTCGTATACCAGCCCGTCCACCGGTCAAAAGCTGTTTGCTCAGTACTATCCCGCAAGCACCGCTGCCAATGACATCGAAGCCATTGTTGTTGATGACCCCCGCGCTCTGATGAAGGCCGTGGTTACGACTCAAGGCACCTCGCTGGCTAACGCTAGCACCACTGTTGGTTACCTGAACCCGTACTACATCGGCTCTAACCTGTACATGGTTGGCGGCGCTGGCGGCGTTACTGGTAGCACGACTACTGGCAACTCGGCCCAATCGGTTTCGGGCGCTGTGGTTACCTCGGGTACTTCGGGTGCTGGTGACCGCGTGACCTCGGCTTTGCCGTGGCGCATGGTTGGTGTTGTTACTGACACCGCCGTTACCCTGACCGGTACCGGTAGCACTTCAGGCTCGTCGGCAACTGTGACCCTGACCGCTGCTGTTACTGGCCTGACCCCGGGTATGCAGTTGATTTGCCCGACCGGCACCGGCACTCAAGCTGGCCAATACGCAACCGTCATTAACGTGGCATCCACCACGCTGACTCTGGACGCCGCAGTTACTCTGGCTTCTAGCTCGGCTCTGACGTTTGTTGGCTACCCCGAAGTTCTGGTTGCTTGGAACGGCAGCTTCCACAGCTACTTCAACACCACTGGCGTCTAAGGAGATAAATCATGGCAATTTCTCGTGCCCAGCTACTGAAAGAACTCCTTCCGGGTCTGAACGCTTTGTTCGGTCTGGAGTACGCCCGTTATGGCGAGGAGCATAAGGAAATCTACGAAACCGAATCTTCGGAACGTAGCTTTGAAGAAGAAACCAAGCTGTCGGGCTTCAGCGCAGCACCGGTCAAGAACGAAGGTAGTGCAATTCGTTACGACAACGCGCAAGAAGCTTGGACTGCACGCTACAACCACGAAACCATCGCTTTGGGTTTCTCGCTGACTGAAGAAGCTGTTGAGGACAACCTCTACGACTCGCTGTCGGCTCGTTACACCAAGGCTCTGGCCCGTGGTATGGCTTACACCAAGCAAGTCAAGGCCGCTAACGTTCTGAACAACGGCTTCAACTCGGGTTATGTTGGTGGCGACGGCGTCTCGCTGTTCTCGACCGCTCACCCGTTGATTTCTGGTGGCACCAATAGCAACACCCCGGCAACCGCCGCTGACCTGAACGAAACCTCGTTGGAAAACGCCGTGATTCAAATCGCTGCGTGGACTGATGAACGTGGTCTGCTGATTGCCGCCAAGCCGCGCAAGCTGATTGTTCCGCCTGCTCTGATGTTCGTTGCAACCCGTCTGCTTGAAACCGAACTGCGTGTTTCGACTGCCGATAACGACATCAACGCACTGAAGAACAACGGTTCGATTCCGGAAGGTTACGCAATTAACCACTTCCTGACCGACACCAACGCTTGGTTCCTCACCACCGACGTGCCGAATGGTATGAAGCATTTTGAACGTACCCCGCTGGCTACCTCGATGGACGGTGACTTTGATACCGGCAACGTCCGTTACAAGGCCCGTGAGCGTTATTCGTTCGGTTGGTCGGACCCGCTCGGCATGTATGGTTCGCCGGGTGCTTAAGTAGTAATTTCCCGAACGGGAATGAGGGGGGCTTCGGCCCCCTTTTTATTTGCATAATTTCCCGAACGGTGTATTATTGCACTGCAGCATTTAACCTTTAGGAGAAACCTATGAATTTTGATTTTGTCGCCGTATTTACTTCGCTGTCGAAGTCGTATCGTGAAATGGCCCACAAGGCCCACGACCAGATGATTGAAGCTTGGATTAAGACTGAAAAGTCGATTGAAGATAATTGCAAGCTGATGGCGTTCTGGAAGAAGTAACTAAAGGCCCTTCGGGGCCTTTTCTTTTGTGTTGTATTTTTTTCTAGATGATGGTATAAAACACTCACCTAGGAAATCGGCCAAACCAACTGACCTAGCAGACTTTGTAGAGATGGTTTGGCTTAGTGCTACAACACGGAGATTTAAATGGCCAATACCACCTTTTCGGGACCAGTTCGCTCGCAGAACGGCTTCCAAACTATTTCGGTTGACTCGACCACCGGCGCAGTCACCACCACCGCAACCATCGGCGCTGCAACTTCTGTCACCACCTTGTCGGCTACCGGCAACATCACTGCTGACTCAAACCAAGCTGTTGTTGCTGGCGGCGCCGCCGCGTTTCTTGCTACCACCACCGCTGGTCTGGGCATCTACGTGGGTTCGGGCGCACCGACCGTGTCGGCTGCTCAAGGTTCGCTGTACATCCGTACCGATGGTTCTTCGACTAGCACCCGCCTGTATGTAAATACGACCGGTTCGACGACTTGGACTAACGTTACCACTGCTGCTTAATAGGGGTGCGTCATGACGATGCAAACTGATGTTAAGTCGGCGCACCTTAGCGCGGCTGGCTCTTACTACGCAGGTCGAACACGGCTAAAGGGTATTGTTGTAAACCCTAAAGTGTCTACTGCCGCTACGTTTGAGATTCGTGACGGTAGTGCTACTGGTGCGGTTTTGTTCACGATGGATATTGCCAGCCTTGGCACCCCAAATACTTTCGCCATTCAAGTTCCCGGCGAAGGTATTTTGGCTAATACAGGTTTGTATTTAACGCTTAGTGTGGGTTCCGTAACTGGAATTACGGTGTTCTATGGCTAAGTCTCCGGCGTGGCAACGTAAAGAAGGCAAGAACCCCAAAGGCGGTTTAAATGCCAAGGGCCGTGCTTCTTATAATGCTGCTAATCCGGGTAAACCGGGTCTGAAAGCTCCGCAGCCTGAAGGCGGTTCGCGTAAGAAGTCTTTTTGTGCCCGTATGTCAGGTATGAAGAAGAAGCTTACTAGCGCTAAGACTGCTAATGACCCTAACTCGCGTATCAACAAAAGCCTGCGGGCATGGAATTGTTAACATGACAGAACATCACGAAACCATTAAACAGGCAGTTGATGCAGCGTCTGTGGCTACTGTAGTTGGAACACTTATGAATGCACTACCGGCGATTGCAGCAGTATTCTCGATTGTCTGGTCGGTCATCCGCATCTATGAAACCAAGACCGTGCAAGACTGGATTCAAAATGCCAAGTGTAAGTAAGAAGCAGCACAACTTTATGGCAGCGGTGGCCCATAACCCGAAGTTTGCCAAAAAGGTCGGTATCCCTCAAAGTGTGGGGGAGGAATTTAACAAAGCCGATAAAGGCAAACAATTTAAACGAGGTGGTGAAATGGCTGAATCAAAGAAGATGGTTAAGAAGGAAGTGGCCTTTATGAAGGCCAAGGGCGCCCCGAAGTCGATGGTTAAGCATGAAGAGACCGAGATGGGCATGAAGAAGGGCGGCGCTTGCAAGAAGATGGCTAAGGGCGGTTCGGTTTCTTCGGCCTCTAAGCGTGCAGACGGTGTTGCTGTTAAAGGCAAGACCAAGGGCCGTAACCTTGGTGACTCCGGTAAGACTGTTGGTATCCAAAGCGGCGCTCGTGGTATGAAGCGCGGCGGCAAGTGCTAAGGGGCTAATCATGGACAAGAAGAAAAAGCGTGTGATGAAGGACTTTGGTGCAGAAGGTCTTGGAGACCGCACGGGTCCGTTGCCCGGTATGCCCAACCCGATGGAACAAGCGATGATGGATAAAATCGCTGCAGCTAAAGCCGCCGCTGCCGCTGCTCCTCGTCCTATGCCCCCGGCCCCTCCCGCTGGTGGTGGCGCTCCTATGCCGCCTGCTGGCGGTCCCGGTATGAAGAAGGGCGGTAAGGTCAAGAAGATGGCTAAGGGTGGCTCTACTGGCTCCGCATCGAAGCGTGCTGATGGCTGCGCCCAACGCGGCAAAACCAAGGGTAAGTTTGTATGAGACCGAGTCGGGGTATGGGCTGCATCAACCCTTCCAAAATGCCGAAGGCTAAAACTGTTCGGCGTAAGGATAACCCCAACGAAGTTACTGAGTATAAAAAAGGCGGGTTGAGTAAAGTCAACGAAGCTGGTAACTACACCAAACCCGGTATGCGCAAGTCCTTATTCAATAGTATCAAGTCTGGCGGTAAGGGTGGCGCTCCGGGTCAATGGTCAGCCCGCAAAGCACAGATGCTGGCACTGCAGTACAAGAAAAAAGGTGGAGGCTACCGTGACTAAAAAGTGGATTCAAGAAGCTATCAAGAAGCCCGGCGCTTTGAAGAAGTCGCTTGGTGTTAAAGAAGGCGAAAAGATTCCGGCCGGTAAATTGGCTAAGGCTGCTAAGGCTCCCGGTAAAATGGGTCAGCGCGCACGCCTCGCCCAGACTTTAAAGAAGATGAAGTGAAGAAGCCCCAGCAAAGCCTCAAGGCTTGGACGGAGCAGAAGTGGAGAACTAAGAGTGGTAAGCCGTCAACGCAAGGACCGAAAGCAACCGGAGAGCGATACCTCCCGGAAGCGGCGATTAAGTCGTTATCTCCGTCAGAATATGCTGCAACGACTAGAGCGAAGAGAGCAGGAAAAAGAGCAGGAAAACAGTTTGTAGCACAACCAAAAACCGTCGCCGAAAAAGTGCGGCCATACAGGAAAAAGTAAGGAACTAAAT
>Ga0214923_10008007_pt1 | contig 11370 bp, 12 predicted proteins | sample LL1510_MetaG_FD_177993 | JGI IMG/M metagenome (GOLD analysis project Ga0214923, IMG submission 177993) | Freshwater microbial communities from Lake Lanier, Atlanta, Georgia, United States - LL-1510 | ecosystem: Environmental > Aquatic > Freshwater > Lake | place: USA: Georgia | collected... | reverse complement strand
ATATCGCCTATTGCCGATTTAACAAAAACCGAAGTAAGAAACTTAGCAAAACAATTTGGGATTAATCAAGATATTCTTAATGCAGCACCAACAGATGGGTTGTGGGACACTGATAGAACAGATGAAGAACAACTGGGTGCATCTTATGAAGAACTAGAATGGGCTATGAATTATAAAGGAGAGGTGAATAATCTTTCTAATAGGCAACAAGAAGTATTAAAAATTTATAAAAAATTTAATAAAATTAATAAACATAAAATGGTTAAAATTCCAATTTATAGAAAGAAGTAAATGGACAGTATAATAAATAATGAAAATTATATTCAATTTAATAAAAATATAATAGATATTGAAAAACAAATTGATGTTTGTAAATTATTGATTAATACAATCCAGTCTTCTTCAAATAATATGGGAGAATGTTTTTTAAGTTTTTATCCTTTATCAAAGAATATTAGATTTTTATCTTCTCATTTTTTTGATAATATACAGAAAGGATTAAATCCTAAATTATCAAACAACCCAAGACCCGGTGAAGATTATTTTTGGAAACAAAAAACAGGCGAAAATAGTTGGTATCCTTGGTTATGGTCTAGAAATTATAAAAACAATAATTCTACTAAAGATTCATTAAATAATATACTAAAAGATATTGAAAGAATTGTTGATATTTCTAAATTTGATGAAAATTATATTAATGATTTAAAAAATCATGCAATTAAACCATTACCACTTTATCTTGCATGCTTAGATCATGTATTTTCATTAAATGACGATTTAGAAAATAAACTTTTAAATAATGAATTAAATTATGAATGGCCAAGTGGACCAGTTTGTGGTTTGCAGATAAGAAGAGGAGAAACAACAAAAAATACAACAAATATTGATGGTGCTTGGGCTGGAAGAAAAGTATATTCATTGGATGAATATATGGAAAAAACCAAATATATTTGTGATATTTTAAATACAAATAATATTTTTGTTTCTACAGATTCCTCTGAAACAATAGATTATTTAAAACAAAAATATACTAATTATAATTTTTTTGACAATAAATATGATAAAAATTTATTTGTAAGATATAGCACTGATTGGAAAAAAGAATTTATAGACTCTCCTTCTTTAGAATTACAATTATCTAAGAAATTAGAATTAATAGATCATTATAACAATTCATGTTTAGCTGATCTAATTTGTTTATCTAAATGTAATGGATATGTTGGTGGTATGAGTATATCAGAATACGGAATATTAGGTTGGTTTTTACAAATGGCCAAACAAAAAAAAATAACTCCATATTTTAATATTGAAGGAAACTTAAAACAAAAAAATTTACTACTTTTATAATATGATTAAATCAGCAATATCGTTTTCTGGACAACCGCATGCATGGAAAGAATGCATGGATACTTTTGACAATTTATATGATACAAACTTATCAAAATGTTTTGGACATTTTTGGTGGGATAAATCATATTTAAATAAATGCTATAAAATGCACTATAGCATGAAAATGGAAGATGAAAATGTTATAAAAAAATTAATAGACGGGTTTAATATTTCTGAATGTAAAATAGAACCACATGTAGAACTTGACTTTACATATGTTGAAAAATTTAATTTTGATACCTGGAAAGGAACAACAGTACAATACAATAAAATGATGGCTCCAATTTTATTGTATTGTGCATATTCCCAGATTAAATCTATTAATAATTCAATAAAATTAATTGACAAAGAAAAATATGATATTATTATTAGAACAAGACCGGATGTAATGTATCTAAAAGACATTAAATCAATTATTAATAACTTAAATTTTTCTTCTAATACTATTTTTATACAAAATTCAAATGAAGGAGGACATTTATATGCTGGTGAATTTTCAAATTGTCCTTGCGATTGGTTTTATATGGGTGATTCCAATACTATGATTTTATTTACCCAGTTATTAAAAAATTCATTTAAAGACAAATATAAATATGGTGTTATTCATGGCAGAGATTTTGTAAGATCTGTTGCAAGGGATAATGGAATAAATTTACAATTAATAGATTTTGGAGCAGTATTATACAAACAAACACCACTGTTTGATAAACAATTTATCACTCCAATTGATTTTTATAATAATGATTTTGATCCGGAAACCTGTTCAATAAAAACACACGAAAAGTGGCCATATTGGATAAAATATGTTAATTTTAAACATTTTAAAAATTTAAAATGAAAAAAGCTTTTATTACCGGAGTATTAGGACAAGATGGCACTTATCTTAAAAATATTTTATTATCAAACAACTATAAAGTAATAGGATTTGATAAATTTGTTTATTTAAATAATGATATTGAATATTATTCTGATGATATAACAAATTATGATGTGGTTTTTAAATTTATAAAAACACATCAACCAGATATAATTTTTAATCTTGCAGGGATTTCTGATATATTTGATCCATGGAATAATTTATCTGAAGTAATAAAAAATAATATTACAATTCCTGAAAATTTTATAAAATCTATAATTAATTTAAATTCAAATATTGTTTTTTGCCAAGCATCATCTTGTTTAGTGTTTGGAAATAGCGAATCTTGTATACAAAACGAAACCACCCCAAGAGCACCATTATATCCATATGGATTATCTAAAAACTTTATCGATGGACTAATAAAAGGATATCGCCAAGAAAAAGGAATGAATTTTTGTTCTGCTATATTTTATAACCATGATTCTCCGTATCGTGGTGATAAATTTTTTATTAAAAAATTAATAAATTTTGCAAAATTAGTAAAAACAAATAAATTAGAAAAAATGAATTTTTTAGATCTTAATTTAAAAAAAGATTTAGGATATGCAGAAGACTACATGAATGCTTTTTATCTAATGTCACAAGCAGAAAAAAAAGACGATTATATTGTTTCTAGTGGTCGGCTTACAAATTTATTATCAGTTGTAGAACAAGTATCTAATTTAGCTGGTATTAACTTGTTAGATTATATGATTATAAATAATAACGTAAAGCAAAGTAAAACTATATTGTTTGGTGACAATTCTAAAATCAAAACAGATTTAAATTGGCATCCCTCAAAGTCTTACGAAGAAGTTGTTGATTTGATTTGGAAAAATAATATTTAATTATAATTTTGATATTATAAAGGATTTATATGAATGTAAATAAAAAACAATTATTATCAATAGGAAATTTATATGTTTCTGATTTTTTGGCTGAAGGAGAAAACCCACGAGGAGGCAAATATCCTTTAGACATTATTTTAGACGAAACCATTAATGCTCCAAGACTGTCTACAGTTGCCCCCAGTGGAGTAATGTATGGTAAATATTGGTATCGATCCGGTATCAATTTTTCCATGAAACAAGAATTAAAAAATATTGTAGATACTATTACTAGCAGATATACTCTTGTAGAAAATGATATCTGGTTGGATATTGCATGTAATGATGGAACTTTATTATCATATGTACCAAAAACATGCATAAGGGTAGGAATAGATCCAGCTGATGACAGTTATGTTGCGGAATCCAAGAAACATGCAAATAGTATTGTGCAAGATTATTTTTCATTAAATGCATGGAAAAAAACCACTTTTAATAAACAAAAAGCTAAGATCATTACTTCTATTGCGGTATTTTATGATCTAGATGATCCCAAATCTTTTGTAAACGATATTAAGAATATATTAGATATTGATGGACTATGGGTTTTACAATTAAGTTATACACCTTTAATGATTAAACAAAAAGCATTTGATAATATTTGTCACGAACATATTTATTATTATTCGCTTGAAAATTTAAAAATACTATTTGAATTATGTGGTATGGAAATTGTAGATGTAGAATTAAATGACATCAATGGAGGTTCATTTAGAGTTTTTGTTATGAATAAAAATGCCGATAAAACTAATTACGGTACAGCTCCACTACGAGATGTAGCAAATTATAAAATTCAATCTATGTTAGAGTATGAAAAAAGTTTAAATCTTTCAAGCACAGAAACGTGGAATATTTTTATGAAAGATATTGATGATTTAAAACTAAAAGTTGTTAATTTTATTAAACAAGCAAAACAAGAAGGAAAAACAATATGGGGATATGGAGCTTCCACAAAAGGTAATACTTTACTGCAATATTTTGGACTTGATTATACCATGATAGATGCAATTGCTGAAAGAAGTTCTTATAAATGGGGATTAAAAACTGTAGGAACTAACATCCCAATAAAATCAGAAGCTGATATGCGAATTGAGCAACCAGATTATCTTCTTGTATTACCATGGCATTTTATTTCAGAATTTATTAAACGAGAAAAAAATTATTTAGCAAAAGGTGGTAAATTTATTGTACCTTGTCCTGATTTTAAAATTATTGGTATCTGATTATGAAAATAGCATTAATAGGACCGGGCATCATGCCAATTCCTCCCCAAAACTGGGGAGCCGTAGAAAGTTTAATTTGGGATTACTACGAGTATCTAAAAGAAAAAGGAGTAGAAGTTGATATTTTAAATACTCCAGATTTACGAGCAGTAGCCAATCATGTAAATAATACGGATTACGATTTTATACATTTACATTATGATGATCATGCAGGAGTTCTAAGTGGTCTGATTAATAAACCTTTTTGTGTAACCACTCATTACGGGTACATTAAAGATCATTATCCTAATTACGGTTATTGGTCCAGAATTTTTAATGGAGTTTTAAATTGTCCTGGTATTATTTCATTGTCTAATGAAATACAAGGATTATTTAAATTATCAGGATTTAATAAATTCACCAGAGTTTTGAGAAATGGAGCAAGAACAAAAGAATTCAGATACACCAAAACTCCTTCTTTAGATTCTTTGTGTTTAGGAAAAGTGGAACCAAGAAAACGACAAGCCGATCTGGCAAACGTTTGTTCTGGTAAATGTAATGTGGATTTTATTGGTCCAGTAATAGACAATAATTTTAAACAAAATGAAACATGCAAATATAAAGGTGTTTGGTCTAAACCTGATCTTTACAACGGATTAACCGAGTATAAATGTTTAATTTTATTGAGTGATGGAGAAGCAGCTCCTTTAGTAGTTCCGGAAGCGTTGTCTGCTGGATTGAGTATTGTTGTGTCTGAAACTGCTTCGGCCAATCTGGATCGATCATTACCGTTCATACACGTATTGCCAAACGGTTATATGCATGAAGATATTACTTATATTATTAATAAAGCGGTGGAAGAGAATGCTAAATACAGAGACGACATAAGAAATTATGCACTCACTCACTTTGATTGGAGCGTTATTTGTGATGAATACCTTGGTATAGTGAAAGATTTTATAAATGAAAATAGCATTTCTAACAATAGCAACAAATAAATATATTAATTTTATTCCAGGTTTGGCAAAAAGTATAGACACTTTTTGTGATTTTGATGATATGACTTTGTTCGTATTTGGTAATCAACCAGTACAAGTAGAGAATATAACAAAACTTAACATAGAAGGCCATTACATAACCCATACCCCTCATCCATTAGGAACCATTTTAAGATATCATTACTATATGGAAATAAAAGATAAACTAAAAGAATACGATTACGTTTTCCATATAGATTCTGACATGAAAATTGTTTCAAGAATAGGAAAAGAAATACTAGGAAATTTAGTTTGTGTGCAGCATCCTGGTAGTTTCTTTTGGAAAGACGATACATCAAAATTTACTTACGATAGAAATCCTGAATCAGGAGCATACGTTGCTTTAGACGATCCTAATCAAAAACTGTATTATCAAAACTGCTTTCAAGGAGCAAGCTGTGAACAGTTTATTAAAATGTCAGAAACAATAAAGGACTGGTTTGAAAACGACATAAAGAAAAATTATGTTGCTTTGTGGCACGATGAAAGTTATATGAATAAATATATGATTATTAATCCACCAGATGTTGTTTTGCATCCAGGATACGCGTATCCAGAAACGTGGAAACTGCCAGTTGAAACAAAAATAATTCATTTACATAAGGATCACAATGAAATTCGCAAATAAAATAATAGTAACAGGTGGATGTGGATTTATCGGATCTAATCTTGTCGATAAACTGATATCAGACGGCCATGAAGTTGTTGTTATTGATAACCTATCCTCTGATGCACACGATCAATTTTATTTTAATAATAAAGCAACCTATTATGAAGAAGACGTTAGTAAGGCTCATGCAGTTAATGGTATATTTGAAAGGCACCGTCCAGATTACGTTTTTCATTTAGCTGCAGAAGCCAGAATACAAAATTGTATTAATACTCCAAGTAAAGCATTAAACAGCAATACTATGGGCACACAAAATATTCTGGAAGCCGCCAGAATGTACGGAACAAAACGAGTAATTCTATCCAGCACCTCTGCAATATACGGGTTATCTGAAGAAGCACCACAAAAAGAATCACAAACACCAGACTGTTTAAATATGTACTCGTATTCTAAATGGTTCTCTGAAGGATTATGCAAATTGTACTCTTCGCTTTACAGCGTAGACACGGTGTGTATGCGGTATTTTAATGCATACGGCCCCAGACAGCCTGTGCGTGGCTCTTATGCTCCTGTAATTGGGGTGTTCTCCAGACAAAAGAAAGCAGGAGAACCAATGACTGTGGTGGGAGATGGGCTACAAACCAGAGATTACGTTCACGTTTCTGATATAGTTTCTGCTAATATTGCGTGCATGAATAAACAAACCAATTTAAATGGCGAGATCATAAACATAGGAACTGGAACTGCCTATTCAGTTTTAGATATTGCAAAAATGATGGAAGGAGAATACGTGTTTGTTGCTGCTCGTAAAGGCGAAGCAAGACACACTTTAGCAGACAATACTAAAGCAAAAACTATTCTGGGATGGAGTATTACCAAAGATTTAACAACGTATTTAACAAATAAAGAATATTTAACATAATGAAAATTTATACTTTTTATACTCCTTCACATGAAGTATTTTTAAACGAATGGTTTATTCCATCATTAAAAAACACAAACCAAGATTTTGAGCTGGTAGTAAAAAAATTTGATCAAAAGTGCAGTACTGGTAAATTCATGGACGAAGGCTGGAATGATACTATGTCTGATAAAATTGATTATGTTTTGCATTCTATTGATGAAACTCCAGAAGGTGAATACTTTATACACGCTGACTGTGATATTCAATTTTTTAAAGATATAAAAGAAAATTTGGAAACAGTACATTACAAGATGTTTGATATTTGTGCTCAATCAGATATGGGAAGTGCGTGTTGTGGTTTTATGATTATAAGATCAAATGCCAAAACTAAAAAATTATTTCAAGACATAAAAACATTAATAAAAAAGAAAATATTTCCAAACGATCAGATAGCATTAAACGCAATCTATAAAAATTACGATGTTTCTCTTTGTTTATTAGGTTACCAGTACTTTAGTGTCTGGATGAGTAATGGTGGCAAAGTCTGGCACGGAGAAGAACTACAAGACATTCCAGACAATCTGATACTTCATCACGCAAATTTTTCTGTGGGAATTCAAGATAAAATAAATTTAATGAATATAGTGAAAAATGTACAGCAAATACCATCTTGATTTTTTACCAAAACCAAAATATCCAACATATCCTTCTTACCATCAAGGATATTATTTAGAAGAATATTTTATAAATTATTTTTGTAATAATGGAATTGCTACTCTAACACAGTTCATCCCAGTATCTTGGACTAGTTGTTATAATGATGGGCATAATTTACAAATTTTACAAAATTATTTAAATTCATTGCATCCAAATTTTGAATATTTTGTGGTTTGTCAGCACGATGACGCTCCCGGAATGCACCGCCTTCCACCAAAAACTAAAGTATTTTGTGCTGGTGGTAATTATACAGGCCCAAATAAAATACCAATACCGTTAATTTGTTCTAAATTACCAACAAAATATATCAAAGAAAAAGAAAAAGATATATTTTGTTCGTTTATTGGATCAATTACACATCCTATAAGAAGTAAAATACTTGAAACGTATAACTCAGATTCCAATTTTAAAATAGAAACCAGTAATTGGTCTAGCACAATTCAAGAAGAACAGTTAGTAAAGTTTACTGATATTACTTTAAGAAGTAAATATACACTGTGTCCTCGTGGATACGGAACCACCAGCTTTAGATTATATGAAGCCATGCAATTAGATACGATACCAGTGTATGTGAGTGATGTACACGATTTACCTTGGTCGGATGAATTAGACTGGAAACAGTTCTGTGTCATAATTACACCAGACCAAATAAATAATATTAAATCCATTTTGATGGATATAACCGACGAGCAATATGCTTCAATGAAAAATAAAATAAAACAATTATATCAGGATTATTTTACTTTAGAAGGTGTATGTAAAAATATTATAAAAAGAGTACAGTAATGAAGATTGCATTATGTTTATCTGGCCAATCCAGAATAATTTCTTTAGCATTGGATTCTTTACAATCCGATTTGATTGAACCAAACCAATGTGATGTTTTTATTCATACTTGGTATAATAAAAATAAAGAAAGAATAGAAAATGATCACGATAGTGAATTATATTCCAATGATTATACTATTTTACTTCAGCAATTAAAACCTAAAAGTATATTAATAGAAGAACAGATTGATTTTACTAATTATTATAAAATACCAGATTGGTGCTGTAATTGTACCGCACAAAAAACTCAATCTATGTTTTATTCAATAAAACAATCAAACGAATTAAAAAAACAATACGAAATAAAAAATAATTTTCAATACGATTATGTTATAAGATGTAGACTAGATTGTTGGTTTAGATCTAGTTTGAATGTTTCTGTATTCGATAAAAATCATATACACGCATCTAATAAAGTACATGGCTCAGGATTAAATGATTTTTTTGCTATCGGTAATAGTAAAAATATGGATAAGTACTCTTCCGTGTTTGATAATTTAGAATATCTTTCTTCTATTTGCCAATTTAATAGCGAATTATTATTGGCAGAAAACTTAAAATTGAATAATGTTCCAGTTATAACCTATGATGCAAATCGATTTTTGTTTCCATGCGTTATTAGAGGAAACGGTAAACTAATTCAAAATTAATTATAAACTTTGTATAAATATTAACGGAGATTTAAATAATGCATAAATTATGCCTGTCAATGATTGTAAAGAATGAAACCCACATCATCAAAGAATGTTTTGATACTATCGCCCAGTATGTTGATTATTGGGTAATTGTAGACACTGGTTCTACTGATGGCACTCAAGATTTTATTAAAAATTATTTTGCAGAAAAGGGTATCCCAGGCGAATTACACGAACGTCCATGGGTAGGATTTGGTCATAATCGCTCTGAAGCCCTAGCTCTATGCGATGGCAAGGCTGATTGGGCGTGGATGATTGATGCAGACGATTTTATTGAAGGCCAGTTTCAATTTCCAACTAATATACCCGATGAAGTAGACGGATGGGCTTTAAAGTTTGCTCGTGGAGAATTTGAATGGTGGAGAACTCAAATATTCCGTACAGGCAGATCATGGAAATACGTTGGTATTCTTCACGAGTATCCTAACATTGAAGGCAAACAACCCAACATTGCAAAACTGGACGGTAAATATCAGATTGTTGCCAGAACTCTGGGTGCAAGAAATAAAGATATCGATCCGGTAGAGAAGTATAAAAAAGATGCAGAACTGTTAGAAAAGGCATTAATAGACGAACCAACCAATGTTCGTTACCAGTTTTATCTGGCTCAAAGCTATTTTGATTCACAACAATGGGAAAAGGCAGAAGAAGCTTATCGCAAAAGAATAGAAATGGGTGGTTGGGAAGAAGAACAGTTTTACGCAGCTTACCGTTTAGCCATGTGTAAGGGACTACTAAATAAGCCTTGGATTGAAATACAACAAGCATTTTTAGAAGCATGGGAATTGCGTCCAATTCGGGCAGAACCATTACATCAAATTGCAAAAATTTATCGTTTAATGAATCACCCCAGACTGGCATTTTTATACGCCAAGATGGCATTAGATCTGCCGTATCCAGAACATGATATTTTGTTTGTTTCTGCAGACGTATACAAATACGCAATTTTAGATGAAATTGCATCTACTGCTTTTTATGCTGGCAAGCCTCATATGGGTTATGCTGCCTGTAAGAAGCTTTTAACTGAAAATCTGTTACCAGAATCACATGTGGAACGTGTTCAAAATAACATGCAACAATACTTGAAGTTTTTTGAAGACACCAAACAAATGCATCTAATAGAACAGATCAACGAGCAAGCAAAAAAGCAAAGTGAAAAAAAAGATCATAAACCTGCTCTTTTCCCGGCTCAATTACCAAAAAGAACCTTTAAGCAACGAAAAGTGGCCAGTAGATAATATATAAATATTCGTATGACAGCACAATACGATATTACCATAAACAAAGGCTCTGATTTTAATTTTTGGTTCCAGTATTTGGAAGATGACGGAATTGGTATTAACTTAGACACTTATTCTTTAGAAATGCAAATTAAAAGGTATAGGGGTGCAGAATTACCTCTATTATACGCTACTGGAAATGGTGTAACTTACGGTTATACTGCAGGAGTATCTGGTGGTTATTCTGGACAAGGATCCGTTTCAAAAAATGTAAGTTATGATAATACATATTTAATGGGTGGTATATTTATTAATATAGAAGGCGATACCACAGAACAATTACCATCTGGTAAATATTTTTATGATGTAAAAATAGAAAAAGACACAAATAAACAAAGATTACTGGAAGGAAGAATTTCTATAAATGATGGAGTGGTGCCATGAAAGTAAAAATAAGAGAAAATTTTTATAAAATTTTATTTTCTGATGGTACTACGGGTCCTTCTGTTTATAATAATTTAATAGTAAAAAATATTGTAAAATATGTAACACTTCCTCTTGATACATTTTTTAGATCTACAATTTTAAAAAATTCAAATTTTCGTTTATTTTATGATGGAACCACGAATGGTGCGTATACTGATAGGTCATTAGATGCTCTTGGAGCACGGTTTATACCGTTTGTTCAACTGACCAATGCCGGATGGACCCCTCAAACCCCATTCTATACAGTAACCACTAAAGGTATTACTGGTATGGTTAAAAAGTTTGTGGAGAGAGGATTAACTTATTCCTCAAAAGCTTACGCTTATATTAATTGGACTGAAGACAATAGAGAATTTATATTATTTGATGGTTATACAGGACCACCAAATTACGCTGGAAATCAGTACAGAACTGTTGCAGATCACCAACTACTACAACAAACTATGGCTACGTATCTGGTTGGAGGTACTTGTTCTGATGGCACTACCTGTTTTGGA
>Ga0214923_10008006_pt1 | contig 11370 bp, 7 predicted proteins | sample LL1510_MetaG_FD_177993 | JGI IMG/M metagenome (GOLD analysis project Ga0214923, IMG submission 177993) | Freshwater microbial communities from Lake Lanier, Atlanta, Georgia, United States - LL-1510 | ecosystem: Environmental > Aquatic > Freshwater > Lake | place: USA: Georgia | collected 2015-10-15 | reverse complement strand
TACCCAGTTTTCATGATTTTATTTCCCATTCAACATTACAAAACCAATATTTACAAAGAGTTAATTTTCAATGAAATAGAAATTACTCAACGACAAATTCGCCCACAATATATCCACGATTTACTTTTTTCCATCTGGCTAGTGCAAGCACTTTAATAATCGTTAAAAAATGTAAATTGAGATTATTGAAACAATGCTGCTTAAAAAGGATTTTGTCTCCACAGTAATAGTAGTTCGCGACATACAATAACGCACGGATTATCGAAACATTATTGGAAAATCTCTTTAACCGCATTTTTCACATATTAAACGTCGAGTTTTTATTGCTATTTAACATCTACTAAACAACTTATTTACGTGAAAAACAATAATTTACATGTGAATAACAAATGGCCCAAATTGATCATAGTTGACACCATTGGAATTGCGATTGGCGATAATGAAAAAATCACAAACATTATCAATGAAACCATCAAGAGAAATGGAATAATTACTGAAAAATGGGTCATTCGAGCACTCATTGGCAAACCCATTTTTAACATTGCTGAAATCGTTTGTGAGCGTTGGCTAAAAGAACCTCAACAAAAAGTTATCGAGAAAATCGCTACTGAAATCATTGAGCAGTTCCGAGTGAGCTTCACCGAAAAGGGTAATTCACAAATTTCAAAAGATCTGATAGAATTCTTAATCGCTGCAAGAAATGAAAATTGCAGAATTTTAGGTGTTTCATGGCTTCCTTCCTATGTAACGAATGAAATATTCCAACGCAGTGAATTAACCCACTACTTACATGGTTGGATTAGTTACAATGAGGTACCTCGATTTCATCCGTTTCCAGACATTATTCAGAAAATTTCCCAAAAAGAAGACATCTACGACCCAAATCAAATCGCACATATTGGAAACTCAAAGATCTCTTTGCTTTCGGCTTATCATGCACAATGCAATTGGAATATTTTATTGGCTACAAATGAAGAGACCGATTGGTCGGCCTATCCGCATACTCACTTCATTGACAAAACTTCAAACCTAAAAAGTATTTTTCAATCAACCCCAAAAAAGTCAAAACCGAAATTAACATATCTCTTTAAAAAGGGAAAACCATCATGACGAAATTTTAATCTACCCTTAATCATCGAGAAATATGTAGCCAACTTACCGTGATTTTTTTTGAATAAAAACCTTTGTGAATTTACATACACACACAACCTATTGCGATGGCACAGCCCATCCATCTGATTTCATACTCAAAGCAAAACAATTAAGTTGGGATTTTCTAGGATTTAGCGCTCATGCACCACTTCCATTTCCCTGTGAGTGGTCGATCAAGGAATCAGAGCTACCTAATTATACCTCGGAAATCCATCAGTTGGCAGAAATGCACAAATCGGAAATCAAAATCCACTCCAGTTTCGAAATTGACTTCCTTGATGGATTGGGTTTCCCATCTCTAAAATTTGAAGAGATTAAGAAATCAACCTACCTCATTACTAGTATACATTTTGTCCCAAACCCCAAGGCGGATGAGTTGAAGTATTTAGAAATTGACGGGACGTATTCTCAATTTTTATTGGCACTTAAATCATACGATTTCGACCTCAAGAAACTTCTGCAATCATTTCTCGGTGCAACAGAACAAATGCTCAGCACACCAATAGGTTGCGTAAAAATCATAGGTCATATTGACAAAATCATATTAAACGCCTCAAAAACGAGTGAATTCCTAGAACTTGAAAATTGGTTCTATGATGAGTTATTTCAGATTGCACTGAATTCAACATCACAATTTGATTTTATTGAAATCAACACCAGGGCTATGTATAAAAAAGGCCTTAGCAATCCATATCCTAAACTAGAGTTTATCGCTAAGCTTCATCAAAACAATATTCCACTCATCATAAACAGCGACGCCCATCACCCATCTGAACTTGACGGTGGATATCGCAATTTACATCAACTACTCACTCAATGCGGACTAAAAGACATTGAAAAAACAAAAATGAAACTGTGATGAAAATAGAAATTGGAAGGAATCAAATTTTGCGTTCATTGGCCCTAGGCGGACTTACATTTTCAATATATACATGCATGTATGCATTGCGAAAACCGTTCTCTGGGTTAACCTATAATGATTTAACACTATGGGGGTTCAATGTGAAAATTTGGATGGTTTTATGTCAGCTCATTGGCTATACACTTAGCAAATTTGTTGGCATTCGATTTTTGGGAGGATTAAACAGGGACTATCGCGGCATTTTCCTGATATGCTTGATGGCCACGTCTCTAGTCCCATTGGTTATTCTAAGATTTTCTGTTATCGAATTTTGGCCATTTTTAATGATTTTGAATGGATTTCCCCTTGGATTGGTGTGGGGATTGGTATTTTCATATGTTGAAGGAAGAAAACATACTGAATTGATCGGTGCGATGTTGGCGTGCACATTTGTATTCTCCTCTGGCTGGGTCAAAACAATAGCGCTTTGGTTACAAGCCTCTTTGCAGTTATCGATCAACGAAGTTCCATATATTACTGGTGCCTTTGCGCTTTTCCCTGCCGTTGTATTTATTATATTGTTAGAGAGATTTCCAGGCCCCTCTCGAGAAGATATTGAATTACGCATAGAGCGAAAAGCATTAGACCCAAAAACACAAAAGAAAATACTTGGGGAACTTCAATATCTGATTTTACCCTTTGTGATTATTTACGGCCTATTAACTATTCTCAGGGATTTTAGAGACAATTTCAGTGCAGACATGTTGAATCAGTATTTGGTCTTCAATTCCCAAGCTTTCGTAAAAATCGAACTACCAGTAACCCTCCTTTTATTGTGCATTGTTCCAGGGTTTTCTCTGATAAAATCACATATCAAATCTCTTAAACTTACGGCCTATTGTATTTCAATTGGTGGATGTATTTCTTTGATTTCTGTCGTTGGATTTCAATTACAGTACCTGTCTTTACAAGCGTTATTGATTATGTCTGGCGCAGGGCTCTATTTAGGTTATATTCTCATCAACATAAGCGTTATGGATAGAATTATTGGATTGAGTGGAATATCAGGCAATTCCAGTTTTCTAATTTACATTGCCGATTCCATTGGTTATTTATTTTCATTAACAATTACTTCTATAGCGTTACTTGGCAACAACGACACTGTAGATTGGGCATCTATATTCAACAAATTGATCATCGTTGGAAGTGTTCTAATCTTATTGCTTTCTCAAATCGTAATTTATCAATTAAACAAATCACTCCGAAAAAATGAAAATATCATCACAACCTAAAGCAATCGTAGTAGGTGCTGGAATTTTGGGCATTGCCTATGCAAAAACACTAGCCGCAAGGGGTTATCATGTGGATGTGTTCGAAAAATCAGAGAAGGCCGTTGGATCATCAATAAGAAATTTCGGAATGATTTGGCCAATTGGCCAACCCGCTGGCACCTTGTATGATCGCGCAATTAAAAGCAGATCCATTTGGATTGAACTGTGCAAATCGGCAAAAATATGGCATAAAAAAACCGGCAGCTTTCAAGTACTTTCAAATCCATTGGAGTTCGAACTTGGCAAGGAATTCTTAGAACGAGAATCAAACCACAGAGAAGGATTACAGCTTTTAGACAAAAGTGAAACGCTCGCGGCGCTTTCCATTGTTAACAAATCAAATACAATGGGCGCTATTTACAGTGGCACGGAAATCATCGTAGAGTCTCGGGAAGCAATTCGTGTAATTCCAGATTTTTTAACTGAAACACAAGCCATTAAATTTCATTTTAGTACTGCAGTCGTTGAAGTAATGCCCAATAAAATCCGAACGGCGATGAACAAAACCTACGAAGCCGAAATCGTCGTAATTTGTAATGGGTACGAATTAAATCTCTTATATCCATCTTTTTTTAAGACTTCCCCGATTACTATCAGCCACTTACAAATGCTCCGCAGCGAGCGAATCACAGCTACCATCCCCGCGTTATGCGCCGGCCTGAGCTTTCTTCATTACAAAAGTTACGACAAACTACCCTCTTTGGCAATTTACGAGCACTGGGTTAAGGACAACTATCCTAAACATTTTTTTCATGGCATTCATTTACTGGTGAGTCAAAATTATCAAAACCAACTGACCATAGGCGATTCACATGATTACGGGCTACATCACGACCCGTTCCAGATTGAAAGTGTGGACCAATTAATTTTGGATTATCTAAATGAGATCTTCGACATCCCCGATTTAAAAATGGCGCAACGATGGACAGGTCAGTATCTTAAATTAAAAAACAACAGTAGCGAATGGATTCAAGAAATTGAAAACGGGGTTTGGGTGGCGAACGGTCCTGGAGGTGCGGGAATGACCCTCAGCTTTGGCATGGCCGAAGACACTATCAGCCAAATGATTGGTTAACATGTAAACACAATTCTAAATCCTCCCAAGCTTCTTGAGGAATTTCAGAATCGATATCGAATCGTTTTCCTTGATCATCCCATCTTCTGAGATTCAAACATTCTATAAAAAATGGCATTTCCCGTATTTCAGCACTTTCTTCTGATGACATCAAACCACCTTGCATTTGAAAACTCTTTAAACTCGCCGCTGACAATCGATTAATGTAATATGGCTCATTAGACACGAGGTATCTTTTGGCCCAAACATGAGAAGCAACCAATTGAGAAACTTTTTCACCAAAGCCCCATTTCAACAACAAATCTGCGCCATACACTTCATGTTTCATATCCGTATGCTCTCCATCTTCAGGGTTATACACCAAATGACCAATGTCGTGCAATAACGCTGCAACACGCAATTCCAAACTCGCATTGTTTTCTCTAGCCAACGTATAACATTGTACAGCATGTTCAATTTGCGTAACGTCCTCACCATACATATTTAAGCCTTTTGTTTGAAACAACTCTTGAATTTCTTTTATCACTTCATTCATAATCAGTTTATTAAAAAAAGGGGCGAGTAAACCCGCCCCTAATTACTACTATAACATTATTACCCAAAATTTATTTTAAAATCCACATGTCGGCATTGATATCATCTTTGCCACCAAATTGATTATTCAAAGCAGCTTGCCAATTGTCTTTGTTGTTGGTAGCTTCAGAAGAAGGGTATTGGAATCGCTTAGGAATCAAACCGCTGTTGGCAGTTCCTGGACCACCCTTAGAAAAGCTTGGGTATCCAGTTCTACGATAGTTATAATAACCTTCCCAACCACTATTTTGGAAGAATGCCAAATACTTCTGAACTACAATTTGTTGTAATCCTTGAGCGTTGTTACCGGCATAGCTAACCAAAGGTTGCGCCAAATACGCGGTCTGATCAAAGTTAACCGTGTACTTATTGTAAGACGCACCGTCAGTCACTTTGCCACCTGCTTTAAAGAAGTAAACATCCAAAGGACCATTCCCAATGCCATAAAACTCATGACTTGCTTTGATTCCTTTTTCATACCAATCTTTAGCATTTTGAGAAATCCAACCACGGTTCGCTGCTTCTGCAATGTTGAAACACATTTCAGAGTATCCCACGATGATTGTATTCTCAGCAGTGTACGTGCTGTAATAACGCTTTCTGTTATAAAAACTAAACTCTCCAGGCAAATAGGCAGCACCGTTGTCGATACCTGCTTTAGTGCTCATATCGGCCAAATCCATACTTGACTCAGCACCAACAAACGCAGCGAAATCTGTAGGTTGAAGCCCTGCTTTCATTTTGTTCCCCGCTGGTTCACCAAACAACATCGCCCTTGGATCTTTCAAAGAAGCAAGCGTATTCAAAGTGGTGGCAGACATATTATAACGAGTAGCATCAAATCCAAAATTATCTGGGTTTGTAGGATACTTGTTAAATGTATTGTTGTACACATATTGCAAACCATCGGCGTTTGAAGCAGGCAATGGGTATTTGGTAGGGTTAGAAATGATGTTAGCGAATTTGGCTTTCACATTCAAATCAGCATCTGATTCTTTCGCGCTTAAAGCCACCAATACTCTCAAAGTGAAAGCATTGTTAATTTTCTGCCAAGCCAACAAATCACCACCAAAATAAATGTCGCCAGAAACAGTAGATTCTCCCGCTGCGATCAACGATGCCATATCGGTATTTGCTTCGTCTAACCATTTCAACACCTGAATAAACACCTCTTTCTGAGTGTTGTATTTTGGTGTATACGTAACATCTGGAGACAAAGCTTCAGTCAATGGCAAATCACCCACTTGCATGGTCATCTCATAGTACATGGACGCTTTCAAATACTTAGCCATTGCAGAATATGGATTCACGGATTTGTATCCCACACGCTTAGCTTCTTCTTCCATTTTCAACACATTCTTCAATTGAGTATATTTCAAACTTGCACCACCCCAGTTATACTCTTGGTTACCGTAGTAGTTGTAATTACAACAGTTGTATTGACAGAATCTAGCTTCATCATCCCAAGGAGCGATAAAAATCGAATTGCAAATTCCATTTAAAACTAAATCTGGAGTTACAACTGTGGCGCGGTTAGGATCCTTATCCAAACCATCCATTTTACATGCCTGAAACATAAATATCGTCAAGGCAGTTATTGCTAAAAATATCTTCTTTTTCATTTTTATTGTATTAAATCGTTTGCGTTTAATTAGAATACCAAGTTGATGTTGATTCCGTATCTACGTAGAGTAGGTGTTTGCAATGCAGAATAGCCAGTCATACCAGGGAATTGATCCAAATCGATATCGTGGTGACCTTTTGCAAAATACAATACGTTACGCGCAACCAAGGAAACAGTAGCAGATTTGAAAGTTTTACCCATCCATTTAGATGGCATCTGGTAAGTGACATTCACTTCACGCAACTTCATGTAAGACTTGCTCATCAAGTTTGCTTCATATTGACCATAGTAACGGCTAATGTAATCCTGTAAATAAGTTGCAGTTGTATTCTTTGCGAAAGTCAACTCACTCATATTTGTAATTTCACCTGTAGTTGGATCGTATTTGGGTGTACCACTTGCAATTACTACACCTTCACCTACCCAAGATTTAGTTCCTTGATAGTCGTTGTATCGTGCATCGCCCATTCCCAAACCATTGGCATCTTTGATGTTATTTTCAACAGTTTCGATGTTACGTCCACCGCGGAAAGTTTGACGTTGAATTTGGTTTACAATCTGGCCACCTACACGACCGTCAAATTGGAACGACATACTTACATTTTTGTAACCTACTTTATTGAAGAAACCCCATACCAAGTCAGGCAATGAATATCCTTGCTGTTGACCTTTTGGCAATACAATTGGACGTCCACCCGCATCATTGATCAATTGACCATCAGAAGTACGTGCAAATGAGCCCATGTACAACGCATCGATACGATCACCTACTTTCAAGAATCGGTTACTTGAGTTGTTAGAAACAAAGTAATCTGACGAAATACGATCTACATCTCCATAAATTTTGGTTAAGAATTCACGATAACGAGAGAAGTTCGCAGAAGAGTTCCATGAAAGTCCACCTTTTTTCGAAGGCTTGATTATTTCACCATTCATAGACACCTCCCAACCCTTACGTTGTGTTTCGATTCCATTTACCAACTGATTCGTATAGCCTGTAGCTTCAGAAACAGTTCTTTGATAGATTCCAGGACCATCTTTATAGATAAAGTAAGTACCCTCGATACCAAAACGATTTTTAAACATTCTCGCTTCAACACCCGCTTCGTAATTTGTACGTTGGAATGGCTTCAAACTGCTGTTTGACACTGTATTAGTGAAGTTAGCGGAAGGCTTGCCATTATATAACAATGGAGTAGAGTAAACAGACGAATTGGTGTAAGACGGACCGTCGTAAGGAGAAGTATATGCAGAACCATATCCAATTGGATATCCAGCAGGTCCAATTGTTGGACTTGTCAAACCACCTTTAACCTGTGCATAAGAACCACGAATCTTCAAGAAATTCAAAGTGTTGTTTTTCTTCATGAAATCCGTTGGAACAAAAGATAAACTTGCTGAAGGATAAACATAACTGTTGCTACCAGCAGGCATAGTTGACAATTGGTCCATACGTGCACCCAAATTCACATTGTAACCTTTACCTCCAACATCAGCCAATGCATACAATGAATTAACCGCCATTGAGGATGTAAAATTGTAAGCCTTCACTGGGTTTGCAGAGTTACTGAAATTATAAACCTCAGGAACGTTTAAATAATCTGTAGTTACAAATGAACTATTGTATTGGAAATCACGACGGTTACCACCGGCAGAAACGTGCACATTGGTTTTCTTTACGTCTTTATCGAAGTTCAACATGAATTCGTTGTTCGACTCATACATAGCTCTTTTATCTTCTCTGTAGTCACCGCGACCTTCTTCACGTCCGTAGGGGTGAGCAGAAAATGGCATTTTTTCAGTGCGCAATAAATCATAAGAAGTGATTGATGAACGAACCATCAAACTCAATGAAGGAGCCAATTGATAGTTCAATGAAGCATAACCATACACATCGTTCTTGTAATGACCACGCAACCATTTCTCTGCCACAAACCAAGGGTTATGATAACGCTGATATTCAGCATAAACGCTCTGAACACCCTCTTTTCCTGGCTGCCAAATTCCACGAATATCATCAGCCATAACATCCCAGTCAGCACCACCCCATATTGTCATGTTGTAAATCAATGAGTTAGGCCCATAGTTCACATCATTAATGTTTGGAGTTGCTTGTCTGTTATAGTTAATGTTAGCATCCAAACGCAACTTATCATTAAAACGAACTGTATTGCTGATGTTGAATGTATTGCTGTTCAATTCTGTGTTTGGTACGATACCTTGCTGGTGCATGTTTGTGTAAGAAAAACGAACATCCATCTTTTCAGAAGAATTGGCGATACTTACGTTGTTGCTACTAACAACTCCATTGCGCAAAAAGCGCTCTAAGTTGTTTGCGCCACGCGCAGTCCAAGGCTTCAAACCATCGTATTGTTGAATCATCTGACCTTCAAATTTTGGACCCCATATGTCATAATCACCATCATTCAGACCAGCACCTTTACCGTCAACAAATGAATATTTACCGTGATCACCAGGACCATATTGATCTTGAACTTTGGGAATGGTCAAAAATCCATTTTCAACCATATTGCTTGAGTTCACTTCAACCTGAATTCCACGTTTGCTACCTTTTTTGGTTGTAATTACGATGGCACCATTCTGTCCGCGATATCCATACAACGCCGCAGCAGCTGGACCTTTCAATACCGTAACTTTTTCAATATCGTCTGGACCCAAATTGTAAGCATCAGAGTTAATTGGAATACCATCAACAACGAATAATACACTTTGTCCGCGCTTAATGTCACTGCCTCGCAATACAATCGCTGGAGTTCCTAACAATTCAGCACTTTGACCAATTGTAAGACCGGCTACACGGCCTACCATACTGTTTACAACGTTTGGTTCGCGGGCTTTAATCAAGTCGGCACCTTGAATTTCTTGCACGGCGTAACCCAACTTTTTCTTTTCCTTTTTAATACCCAAAGCGGTTACAACCACTTCTTCTACTCGAGCGGTGTCTGACTCTGTTTGAGCCAACACAGAAATCGGGAATAGCATGGCAGACATCACCGCCGTTGCACTTCCTAACTTCACAAATTGAATTAATCTTTTTTTCATTGTCTTTTGTCGATTTTTCGCAACAAAAAACACCCTCCAAATTCAACTTAAAATCTTCAATTTGTTATCAAAAAATAACTGAAATTATCAAATTGATAGTGGAATATTACGGCTAATGCACAAGTTATTTTATGGAAATATTTTGGAAACACCGTTTCAACATTTTTAAAACACACACTTAACCGATGCATTTATTGACCGTCCAGGCGCTGCATAAGGAACCAATTTTAATAAGCTCATTGGGTCTATGTAATACCGGTTCAAGACATTGGTAGAATTCAATTGCAATATGCATTTTCGAAATTCACAATTAATACCAACCGCTGCCAACATATAACTATCATTTTTGCGACTGTATTCATCTGGAAACAAAACTCTCGAATAGGTAGTTCCTCCAAAAATATAAATCTGTGTACCTCTATTTAGATTTGGTATTTGAATTCTTATTTTGTTCCCAAGTTTCATGGGAGGAACGAAAGCAAGGTTTGTTCCATTGGACACAATCGAAACGTAAGATGCATTGAACTGAATCTGAATAGACCGAGATTCATTATAGAAATTAATAGACCCTTCCATCCCCTTGGAAATTGCATCATGCGCAACATAACGGAATTCAGGCGCACCAAATTGAAATTGTCCTGTTGGCAACAAAGCGATATAACCACTACATTTTGAATAAAACAAATTCAAATACCCCTCCACACGCTTAAAATTCCATTCATTACCCATCTCAAAATTTACTATGTTTTCCGGTTTCAAACCACTATTCCCATGATCAAAACGAAATGCATCTTCACTCATCCCATTGGCAAACAATTCATGAAAATTGGGATTTCGAGAGCCCTTGGATATTGCAAATCTTGTTGAATTGAATTTGTTGTGATGAAACAATGTTGACAGGCCCCAAATCGGTCTGATACTTCCTGAAATATCCTGATTTTTTGTTTGATACGTCTTTGTAATGCCACCCAAATTGAACGATCCTTCCATGTTACCAAAACTTCGTTGCAAAACACCATGCAGTCCGCCATCCAAACTCAAATAATTAGGTATCACGAGAATCTGACCCATGTTATTATTGTTTTGCAACGACATCAATTCAACAATAGAAAATCTCCATTTTGAACCCAGCTCCATGAATCGGAAAAATCTTTGCTGAGCAGTGCTTAATTGCATCGCCAACCCATCAACTTCGCCCTCTTCAACCTCTAATCTCGTATTTGATTGAATTCCATATTGCAACTCATAATAACCCTTGGAACACGCGGTTCGAGACTTGATAGAAAGGGCGTGCATTAGTACGGCGTGATGCGGCGCCTCAAAATCTCTCGGTTCACCATTTAATAGTTCCAACTTTTCTAAAGAATCCAGGGCCCGCGAAATACCTGTTCTAGTAAATGAAGAGCGATAATTAATCCATTTTTGCGACTTATTATTCGTTCGAAAACAACCCCACTTTACCTGAAAACCATCGTTTCTCGTATTTAACACGTCGGTACCATTCGCATCGTGATAATCTCCAAACTGATTGAGGACAATACCAAACCAATTGCTTCTATTCGATTTTACAATCTCCCTTTCGTATCCTGCCTGAACACCCAAATTATTGGAAAAACATCGCAGATAACTTTGTTGCTGTATACCCAACTTTTGAGGCATCACAGTTTCTATTTGAACAAGCCCTCCCATGGCATCTCCACCTGCTAAAATT
>Ga0214923_10008005_pt1 | contig 11371 bp, 20 predicted proteins | sample LL1510_MetaG_FD_177993 | JGI IMG/M metagenome (GOLD analysis project Ga0214923, IMG submission 177993) | Freshwater microbial communities from Lake Lanier, Atlanta, Georgia, United States - LL-1510 | ecosystem: Environmental > Aquatic > Freshwater > Lake | place: USA: Georgia | collected... | reverse complement strand
GTTGTCTGCTGCTGCACATACCGCTGCCGCTAAGGTATCTGAAGTAGCCTCCGATGCAAGCGACTACTTGGCCTATGCAAAACAGTGGTCAGCGGGTGCAAAGGAACGGTTGGCATCCGCTACCGATTTTGCTAAAAAGAAAGTCTTGGATCAGTTAGGAGGAGGTCTTGCTGAAGAGGTTCCTAAGGCTGCTAAAAAGGCTGCTTCAACTGCCAAAAAGACAAGTCTATTTAAGCCTCGTCCTAAGCGCGGTGGTGGTCTTGTCGGGTTTGAAGAGTCCTTCTTCGCCTTTCAACATACCAGCGGAGTCGACAATCAGATGGGATTTATTGTGGTCATGTTAGCGATGATGAGTGAACCCGAATTTAACAATAAATACTTGACGGCATACCTTTCAAACCCGATGGTGGAAAGAATGACGTCCGAATTGTACAAACGTATTGAAGTCATGACTGAATTTTTACAAACTGGCCACATGTCCCCTTCGGTTCGTATGCCTCGGTTAGAAAGAACTCTCGTGTCAGGTATAGGGATGCTTCCGACAAGAAAACATCGTAGAGCAAAGCGTCGGCGCACCCATAAAGCATAAAAATGAAATGTTGTATGAATCTACCACGATGCAAATGATTCATATCGAAGGACCTGAGGGAACTACTGTCATGACCTTTCAAGATAAAACAATTATCTCTTGTCAAAAAGATAATTGTCGCATTCTTCGACATCGCACACTTACCCCGTTGTCTGTTCCGGCCAATACAAAAGTGGTTTCCGATATTGGTCTACGCATGAATCTTGTCATGGTGGTCGGTGATCCATCCGCCATCGAACAAAGTATACGACTCGAAGTTGAATTGAGAAGTCTTCAAGAAATAGAATTACACCAATTGCGACAAAAACTTAAACGGATTCAAAAAACCGCAGATGAAATTCGGAGCATAACCGATCGACTACACTAGGTTTAATTTGTGAAACTTTTCGAACTCTTCCCTCGTAATGAAGTGATTGAGCCGAATGTATTTTTCGATGATGTATTGGGCAAAGATGTTGGAGACGCAGATCGATAAACTCACGACAAGCGAATTCAGAATAAAGTCGTTCATCTTTTATGTAGTATACATGATCAAGCGTTGATCAATTTATAAAATTGAATCGAATGTATAACCTTGTCTATGTGAAAATGAATCTTCTCGATGTCATGACGATGCTAGGGCGAGAGCGGTCCAAGGAAAAGGTCATCGACTTGATCCACACCAACGGCGAACGATGCGACATGATCCTACAATATGCTCCCCAATTTAAAGATGACCTCGACGTCGTACAGGTCGCTCTCTCCTACGATGTACGAAGCATCTATTATGCAAGTGAACGATTAAAAAATAACGAAGAGCTTGTGTTCGAGATCGTTCAAAAAAGTGGAAGGACGCTTCAATATGTAGGGATGGAGATTCGATCGAATCGACGTGTTGTCTTAGCTGCCGTTCGACAGGATGGTATGGCCATCCAATATGCCATCGATACATTATGGAACGATGAAGAGATTGTTGCTGAGGCAATCGAACAAACTCCCGATGTCATCGATTGGATCGACTCTTTACATGAGTAACATGTTACATACACTCATAGAATCTCGTATGCTCTACAAATGATTTTTTACATCCAGATATGAATCGAAGATCTGCAACATGGGAGTCCTCATGTTGAAAGAGATGAACCTCGTAATTAAACGTATCCATCGACACTTGATATATCGTATTGTCGACGGTATACCTTCCTCCTGTTATTTTATTCACGTTATACCTCAATTCGATCATCGTATCCATATAGTAAGGTCTTTCTAAGTGGCTAGCAGGAGGTGCATCATCTTTTTCGATCGTATGAAGACCAATATGAAGCCCGTAGTGAGGAGATCCTTCCGGATAACAAATGATGAATCGAGGATCTCCACGAAGACTAAACATCCGAGTGGCCCATCGACCTTCTCGCCATGGCAAATAGATGAATCCTCGTGGTCCCGATTCATCCGGACATCCGATGACTTCTACAATTTTCACGTAAGAATCGCGACCTTCCCATCGTATCGTATCGTTCACGCCGAGTTTCAGGGGTTGTGTATCCTCTTTCGACCTGTATACATAGAACTGTTTTAGATCGACGTTGCTCCAGACCGCACGGGTGTTAAAGGCAAGATCCATCGTACACAGGTCTCTCCTAAAAAGGTACATTTCGATTTTTTTCACATGGTATAGTATGTCGCGTAGATTGTCCAAAGTCCATCCTGCGCCTGAATCTCCGAAAAGTTCTACACTGGTCAAGAAAGTATTTGCCTATTCAGAAGCACGTAATCGCGGAGACGATCTTCAAGAATATCGACATGATATTCTCGACCATTTGATGAATACACGAAAGATGAAAACATACGAGGATTTAATGGCCACCACCGATGGAGTGTATACCATTCCCCACTCACTCTTTTTTTCCGCGGTGGTTGTATGGCATGATGAAGGGCTTGTCCAAGGCGTCATTTCTACGGCAAAACGATTAGATGTACTGGATCAATTGAGGGATACGACCTTTGGGAAATCAAGGAGAACACTTTATTCGATGGCGCAGAATGAAATGATTATGAATACACTCGAACAAAACAGATTTCCGGAAGGGCGTAAGAAGAAACCTAAACGTGCGACACGCGGCGGGTACCGCGCTTTACGATCTTACGGGACACGCGCTTTGCGATCTTACGGGACACGCCGCTCTTAGGTCGTTTGCCAATTTCTTCATAGGCAAGATATACAGGAGGTGTAATGTGAACACGTCCTACCCCCTCATTATGAAAGGAAACCGTATGGGTTCGTACGACGTTGGTCAGATAATGAACCTGTGCATCTACATGAGCATTTCCAAAATAGCCTACGACAAGTTTACTTTCCTTTTTTCGATTATACGACCGAAAGATAAAATATAAATCAAGTACAATCGACGTATAATACATGAATACACTTGAAATGAATGAATGTTGTTCTTCGGCATAATTCATTCGTTCAATTTCGGCTGCAATTTCGGCCTTACGGTCTGTTTGATAAAAGTCGATGAGAAGCGTTAATAAATCGGCTACATATTCATGTTCTTCTTCCCTATCAGGAAACGTTGCCTTATAATGCCGTTGAATTTGCATACATGATTGAACATCGAACATCGCGCGAAGATCAGGAGGAAGCGACCTGTATTGATCTCGAAGAACACTCTTTTCTTCGAACAATTTCTCTATAAAGACGTCATCCGGTTCGGTTATGATATCTCGTAGAATGATAAGCATTTCTACAAATAGATGAGGAATTGGTTGTTTTACGGTTTTCATAAGAGGAACGTTGTTCATCAAGTACCGATTCGCCTGTTTTCCTAAATGGTCCAATAACTGTACCGTAATTCCTCCTTGATAATCATCTTCCCATTCGGTCTCATAGTGAAGTAGTCTTGCAGGGAACTCGGGCATTTCTCTCCCAAGTCGATATTTATGTAAAATGGCAATCGTTTCATAATAAACCGGCATCATCGACGAGACGCTCGAATGCGTCAACACGTTTTGTTTTCGAGCATCGGCATACTGCCATCGTATGTGGGGATAAGGACATCGTGTATTTTTATAAAAGCATGATTGATGAATTCGAGTTAGTTCAACCATCGGAGACCTGATATCATATTGTTCCAGTTGCCATGCCATCATTTTGTCTTTTTTAGAGAATGGGACAATCTCCTCCACTTCTCTACCTTGGTATAGGTAATAGATTTTCTCTTTTTCAGATAATCCGGCCATTTGGTCCGTATCATTAAAGAACGCTTCCAAAAAGAGATGGACGGGATATCTTTTTGCTAATTTATCCAACGATTGAATAAAGTCGGTTTGTACGTTGGCGCATCGAGGTGCATCGCAAGGTTCCCAATCCTCATAATTATGTTTTTCTCCTAACAATAAAAAAGTGACGTCAGGTTCATTTCGAGGCGTCAACACCGTCATGGTGTAAGGGCCTCGAATCTCATCGTAAATGTCTTCTCCGATATGAAGGGGCATAGTATACTGATTTATTTAAAGTTCGAGCCGTTTTACATCCCATCCGTCCACCCATACACGGTCGACTTTTTTGGTCAGAACAGCATAGTATACACGGATGTACCATCCTGAATCCAACGGCTCTTTAGCAATTCTCCATAGAATCCCCCAATTAAGGGCTGAAAAGGTCTGCCGAACTTCCCATTCGGACACATCTATTTTAGTACGGAATCCAAATACGGTCATCCTTCATGAGATTGAGGTTGACATGATATGATTCAATTTTGAGTTATTTTTTAATGATTGCACATGTTTTATGGTTTCCTATGTCAACTGCTGTATATAAAAGATTTCTACTCTGGAAGAAGTCATCGGTAGCTCGTCTCTGTCCATCCCAGTGGAAATAGTCGTCAAAAATAATGACACCTCCTGTCGTCACTTTATCATACAACTGTTCTAACTCAAATTTACTCGATTCATACCAGTCTGTATCTAATCTTAAAATGGCGATCTTATCGGGGAGTTGAGATGGATCCTTAAGGGTTTCCATGACATCTCCAACAACATAATGTAATTTATCTTGAGGATATCCTGTCGAGTTAAGACGTTGTTGTACCTTTTCTAAAGGTGTATAACACCATCCATTTACATTTTCATCAATGACTTGACTTTTCCATGTATTAAATACTTCTTCTTTTGACATTCGATACAGTACAGCATTCTTACAAGTATAATCATATGCAGTAGGTTTTACCAGCCCTCCAAATGTATCATATAAATAAATGTCTCTGACTTCTTGGTGTTTCATGAGTTCGTTAATCCATATATATTCAAAATGTCCATCACCTACGCCACACTCAATAATAACTCCTTCAATCTGTTTTGCCAAAATGTACTTGATTGCATCTGCTCCGTCCATTATGTAGGCGGAGAAATTTAAATATAAATATTCTACGATATACTATGACTTTGGTAAAGTTAGTTGACAATTCACGAACGGATAAAAACACTCTTCATTCTTATTTGCCGCTTTATCAAAAGTTATTGGAGAGTAAAAAGTATACAGCCACTAACATTCTGGAAGTAGGAATATGTGATGGAGGAAGTATCAAATTATGGAGTGATTTTTTTGTGAATGCTACCGTACACGGTTTAGACATTATTGATATGGATGAGGTATGGGATGAAATCAAAACTCATCCTCGAATTGTGATTCATGCATCTACGGATGCATATAACCCCGAGGTGGTATCTCGATTGGGTGTGAAGTTTGATTTTTTGTTGGATGATGGTCCTCACACGTTGGATAGCATGAAAAAGTTCATCCAATTGTACTCTGATGTCATGACCGACGATGGTATTTTAATCATCGAGGATGTTCCATCATGGAGTTGGATTGAACTGCTTAGAGATGTTGTACCTCCTCACTTAAAACGGTTCGTCAAAGCATATGATTTACGTGCAAATAAAAACAGATATGATGATATTGTATTTACAATTGATAAAGGAATCCAGCCGCAACGTTTATCCCTCCAATTTATTTAAACTCCGAATCGATTCCCTTTAATGAAGACCAATTCGTATTCACTCCATAATGTATGCCTAAACTGAGCAAACATAACATCATCTAACCAAGGCTTATCAAACGTCGGGTTTGTAAAATCTACGCCTTTGTAATAGGGTAATAAGGATCCGATATTCCATTTGTTTTCAATTATCTTTCTGGACATGAGAATTTCTTTGTTCAAGATGGCCTCTTTGAACGTGGGAGCATGATGAGTCAAGCTAAAGATTTCACAATCGATTAAATACTGAAGCGTTGTTTTATCCATCGAAAAAATGTACGATTGTACGTGTGCCTTTAGCGGGTCTCCTATCGTATTAATCGTACTTCCGAAAAGCTTCACATTTCCCTGCAGGCCCTCAAGGTAAATGTCTGTCCACTTACCTTTGTAATAAGAGGGGAGGAATGGACCAATCACCGACGAGTTCGCAAATATAAATGTATCATAATTTTGATAGAGTTGATGGGTCAATAAAGCCTCACTCCATCCTCCGAAATCGTAACCTATATTCTCGCGAATCAAGACCTTGACATTCGGGATGTGTATCGTATACTCCTTGTTGTTGGAGATGATCATAAAGTCGATGTTTTCATCGTAAAACAAACAGTTGTTCAAGAAATGTTCCACTCTTTTGTTGTATTCATGAAACACGTACAACACAAGAGTTTTCATAAACGTATAATGAAATTAGTTTTAATAAGATACACTTCAGTATACTTATGGAGGATCTGATTCATTCCCTCAAACTACCTCCCAAGTTCATGAAAGAGTATACTTACATAGAAGACATCGACTTTCTTATTCTAGGTCGATACATTCGATGGGTGTATACCGACAATCTTAAGAAAATCTACAACGGAGGATTTCTCGTTTCTGTCGATTCCAACACACTCTTGTGCAAAAACCGAATGGCTCTCTTTACCATCTCCTTTGATGATGCGCTCGTCTTTCAAAAAAAATCCATCGATGAACGAATTGTGGAACGTGCGCGCCAATTGGCATCTTAAAATATACGTAGTTAGTATGCCGTTTTATGCCCTGTATACTGGACATATCAACAACCAAATCTTCACCACATGGGATGAATGTAAACGCGAAATCAACAAGAAACCCAAATATAAGAAGTTTGCTACGATGGAAGAAGCTCTCTTCTTTCAAAAGAATGGACCTTTCGGAACCGAGGACGATTTTGAAGAATATGTGTATACGGACGGTTCCGCCATCTCCATCAAAGGCGAATTTTATTCAGGGTATGGCGTCTTTTACGGAGACCAAAGAGACGTTTCCGTCTTCTTAGGGAAAACCACCAATAATGTGGCAGAATTGACGGCAATCCAGCATGCTTTGCAACAAACAGACCCGACAAAAAAGACGGCGATCTACTCCGATTCAACCTATGCTCTCTTATGTTGTACGTCGTACGGCGACAAGTGTCAGAAACGAAAATGGCCCGAAGATATCCCCAACGTTCATTTGGTTCAAGCAACCTATGAGTTGTATCAATCCAAAAAGGAAATGGTGACGCTTGTCCATGTAACAGCGCATACGACCAAAGACGATCGTCATTCGATAGGGAATCGAGAGGCGGACCGGTTAGCAAAACTTGCCCTCTCCAACGTGAAATAATATTGGAGTATACTATGGATCCTCCCCCACCCCCGCCGCTGCGTAGATCCAATAATAGTGGATCTCTACCTCCTCAATTACCTAGAGTAGTGAATCGTCCAAGAACCCCTTCTCCTCCACGGATATTTGGCGCGAATGAACCTCTCCCTCCCCCTCCTCGTTTACAGAGGGCGGTTGCACCACCGATGCATTTAAGTGTCCAAGAAATTAAGGGTATTCTTATGGATGATTTGAGTACGGCAAGTGTTCGCCGAGTATTACCGGACATTCAAGCGTTAAGTCCATCTCCAAGAACCCATCTAATGAACGAATTGAAGGCGGCTAAAATTATTCCTCCTGAGGTGGAACAAATGTTGGGAAAAATGAAAAAGTCCAAGCGTCGCAAACTCAAAAAAGCTGTATCTCGTAAATATAAACGCAAGTTAACGGTCAATCGGTAGTTTAGGAAGTCGTGTATCCAACCATCGATGAAATGCGTCAAAATCTGTCACATACTCTTGTTCAAACGGCGTACCCTCCATGACCACTTCGATATATCCGCCCTTGTAAATATCCCTCGAATACTGTAGTACATAAGGAGTGTCCTTATGTAGTACGACATACAATCCTGCATCTATCAATCTTCTCACGATACATTCGATTTCCCATAAATAATCCATCGTCAACGGTACAATACTGTCAAGTGAAATGACATGTCGCGCCATCTCGACCGATTTAACTCGAGAGAGAATCTCCAGTGTACGAGGACACGTCGTATAATAGTATCGGGGCCGAAAGAGGTAATCATGCCACCGTTTGGCGCGGTTGAACGGCGGAAGGTATTGTTTGAATACAGTAGAAATGTAGTCGACAAGAAGACCGACCTCCTCCGGATCGGTTGCCTTTGCGATGTTGTGAGCGATCATTTCGGCCGTCATTTTCTTTTCTTGCAAGAACAAATCAAACGTGGTTCAATTTTATCACCTTTAAGTATGGATTTTCGAGAAATGATTAGATCTACCACACCGCTTTATATTTACAATTGACGGAAACAGTTATGATGTTAGGTTTAAAGTAGGAAGGAAATGATTCTAGAATTCACAGATAAATCTCATCAATCTATGAATGTATTAAAATCCGATTTCATCACGACGAAATTGAATTGAACAAATTTTATTATATGCTCGACATTGATAAAAAATATGATTGTCCTCATCTAGCCCATGCAGACTTTTTTAAGATTTTGGACGTTGTGGCCAATATGAATAGCACTCCTCGAATTACTTTGGATGACGGATCCTATGTCGACATCAACGGATTTAGAATTTACAAAAATGTGATTGCCATGACGAAACAAGGTCGTTCCTTTTATAATCGACACGGGTTTGTATCCGACAGGGACGGTGTAGATGAAAACTTCAGACGTTTACCTTCTCAACCGTTCGACGGTACTGGAACTTAAACGGAAGACGAATCGAGCAACATGATCGCCATCGCCGCATAATTATGTAGATCCAACAGCGTATCTCGCATACCTTCATCGGGAACCAAGTTCACCCCGTTTTTGGTTATGGACATCGACCGCTGTAGTTTATCTTCGATCCGCATCAGGACGCCGATCACGCCATACTTGGCGAACGCATCTCCATAATCGATATTCTTTTTTGTAAAGAGAGCAAAGGCTTCACTTTGAATCCGATTCATTTGTTCAATACGATTCATAGTATACTAAAAAATGTATCTTTAAATATGTATTTTGTTTACCACAGACCGGCTACCATCCTTCGACACGTTTCGGAGGGTATCTGTTCGGCCGAGAACTCCTTCCATGGTACATCGCCTTCCCACCGTGCGTATACATCGTCCACACACCGAAGCGGTGGAGACTTCTTGTAAATCCGAGTCGTCCAGTACCACTCGTCCGAATAGTATACTTTGAATGATTCCTTTATGTAAACCCTCTTGTGCACCTCATCGAGATCCGAGGGAACGAAGTGAATGAAGAAGATCTTATAATCTGTCCTTACGACTTCATCCACATGGCTCACTCCACGAAACAGCGTGTCGAATGTCTTGTAAATGTCATCCGACACGAAATGCAGAGGCGACCACGGAATACACATGATCGGTCTATACTTGATTGTATTGTCATAGATCGCGATGCCGACATCGTCCACGTCCCCGTCGAAATCTGTCTGAACAAGTCGCCCCTGATACATGTAGTCCCACTTCTGATGCCATCTTCGGTGAGCCTCTTCGGCGAGTTGCCGAGCCTTTCCGCTGGACGCATCGACCAACATATCGCTGAAGCCGTCACTCGAAACGACCATCCTGATCGTATCCGTAGGAATCGTTTGAAGCGAGAACTTTTGAGGATCAATCCCCGTCATGTTGTTGTGTCCGAGGGATTGGGAAGGAACTATCGATTCCCCGCAAGTGAAGGTTGCGATCGGGGAAAGAACATGTTCGATTCGCGTCGCCGAAACGGGAAACGGAGCTTTGGTAGGCTGAATCAATCGAACATTTTTCTGAGTTCGCTGAACCTCCTTAGGGTCCAAGAAATTATGCGGCGTCGATGTATACACGTTAGATCCGTTGAGCCAAACCTGTACCGTAGAATCGCCGCAATTGAACGTTTCTACGAATGTTCCCGTCATGCGTGCGAAGGCCATCGTAGATCCGGATTGGTACGAGTTTCCTACGAGTCGAGAATGAACTTCTTGTACAGGGTCAGGAGACGTAGCAATCTCGTCCATGTTCATCGCACGAATTTGACCGATGACGTTGTTGGTTCCGTGTCCGTCGAAGACGAATATGTAGTCGATGTTGCCCACGCGGCCGGTGCCGGCGTAATCCTGATTAGAGCGAGAAGGGATCGTGCAAGAATCCATCGTGTGTTTGTGTCGATAACATGGGAATCGATCTGTTTCAATTTTTATAAAAAATGGGGTCCGCCCCCCTCTTTTTTTAAGGTTTGCGCTTCATGATCATGTGCGCCCGAACTTGTTTCCCCTTGATCTCGAATGGTTTGCTGCAGACCGCCGCCATAAGATCCCACTTATCGTTCGTGTAGGTTCCGTTCATCCGGAAGATGTTAAGCTCGTCGCAATCCCAGAATCCAGCGATTCCGTTGTCCGCAAAGTATTGGATGATGTCCGCAGGAGTCACGCCAGAAGGGAGTTCGAAAACTGCCTTCATTTTGGTTATGAAATATCTAACTAGGAAAAACCGTTTCAATTTTTTAGAGTCGATTTGTTTTGTAGACGTACCACTCTGAATCGGTAGGAGCCGTTTCGTCCGTATTGACCGATTTATTAATGGTAGTGAATCCATAATGTCGATTCTGTCGGTTCATTTCGTACATCGAGATCGTCTGGAGAGCAAACTCTTCTACACACCAAGGAAACTGAAACAGGTCATCTCGAATCGATGTGTGGCGTTCTAAAAAACGAATGATGTTTTGACATACATCGTAATGAAAGACAAGCCATTCATGACAAGAGGAATGTAAATGAAGTCCAGTCGAACGATAATGTTTTGCCAATTTCGTTTTTAAAAAGGTAGGCCAGTGCCATCGATGATAAGGGGGAGCAACACTATGCTTCAAATCTTCGATGGAGGTTGCTGTTTTTTGACGCTCATCCAAGACATGAATCGTAAGCGGTTGATAAAATAGATTACGTGAGGACAATACCATAAAGTACTTGAAGGATGCAATCCGTATCGCATGTAGCATATTCAGGTAAATACCTTTCGTCAGAGTTCCGGTTTCCCTTTGTTTGTTGAGGGAAATGGGATGAACATGAACGTGGGGGTAGTCTTACCTTAAGTGCATTCTTCATGTAGTCATTACAATTTAGGATGACGATATACGTACAGTTTAGGTAGGTTTGAATGTTGTTTAATTGTTTCATTAAAAAGGGTACATTTTCATGAACGTTGATCGATACAACGACCTCAACATTCATTACATTATGTGTTTAAAATAACAAGATGATGCCCAAACGACGACATCAAATGTAGCATCATATGCCATGTTTCACCCTCTGGACCAAAGCAAAATTCACCGACATACCATCCGTAGAAGTATAAAACGCATACAACAAACCAACATGCTAAAATCATCGGTAATTCAGCATTATTTTCCATTAAATAG
>Ga0214923_10008004_pt1 | contig 11374 bp, 13 predicted proteins | sample LL1510_MetaG_FD_177993 | JGI IMG/M metagenome (GOLD analysis project Ga0214923, IMG submission 177993) | Freshwater microbial communities from Lake Lanier, Atlanta, Georgia, United States - LL-1510 | ecosystem: Environmental > Aquatic > Freshwater > Lake | place: USA: Georgia | collected... | reverse complement strand
AACTACGGGAAGTAAAAACCAACAAAGTGCTGAAAGCGGCGGCCTAAAATGCCGATGAGCTCTTAACTGGGGCGACAAAATCGCTCAGGAATTAAGGCGACCAAGTCGCTCAAAACTGACATTTTTTCTTAAATAGGTGTTTAGAACAGAAAGAATAGACCGCTTGCGTAACGGACAGAGACCACGTTGGGTTGGTAAATCATGTGGGGAAACGTATTTACCGGGGTACCCGCATCAAACCGAAATTCCGGAGTTTTAAAATAGTGGGCTGCTACTTCTAATCTCAGTCCGGCTCGGGGGCTAAAATAAAATTCAAGGCCTCCCTGGATTTGACCAGTGATCACATTATCAATTTGCTCGTTTGTGGGGGCACCGCTGATGTCATAGGAACCTTTTCGTTCCACTCGCGAAAACCCCAACCCCAATCCAAGATAGGGAACCAAATCCCCGGATCCAAACCGATAACGCGTCCCCAAAAGCACGGGAATAGCTTTGAAATCAAATTGATGGAAGAGAGCTTGATTAAGACTACCGTTGTTAATCTCTTTTCGCGTGTCATAGCTGAAGTAACCAACACTCGCGTAAAGCTGCCAATTATAAGCCAAAGAAAAAAGAAGTGAGCCCTCCACGTTGAAAAACGTAGAGAACCGCATCGCATCCCCGGCGGCTCCAGCGGTGCTCGTACTGTTCACAACAGACGTCATGGGAATCAACGAAGAGAGCGAAAGATCGACCCCCCAATCCGAATCGTGAGCTTCATTTTCAGTAAACTTATCCCTCTGATAAGAACCAAAAAGACCTTTAAAATCTTTTCTTGCCGCCAGAGACGGAGTTGAAAGCCCCAATAGACATAGTATCGAGAGGATGATTTTCACTGAATTATTATAGCACTTGCAGGATAACTTCATCGCCTTTTTTAAATCCGAGGAGCTTCGAAGCAGATGCACTCGATGCTGCGATTTCCCAAAGTCCATGAGAACCGGCTACTAGTCCCGCTTTTCCTTTCGGGATTGCTTGATAATGCGAAAATATTCCCAACTTCTTTTTTTTCCAGACTAACTGGGGCTTCGATATTTCATACGGAGACACGGAAAGAACTCCATTACCAAATTTATCGACGTGGATCACCTGGGTTCGAAACGAGTTTTTGAGTTTTTTACTTTCGGGAAACCCTTTCAATTTAAAGGACTCAATCCGATTAAGCCGCAAAGGGTTGCCAGTGAGAAACTGTCCTAAAAATGGAATAAAAACATCTCGCCCATAAAACGTAGGCGGAACCCCTTCGGGAACGGGAATTTCATATACCAAAGCGTTTTTCTGACTGCGCTTTTCCGCATCAGAAACGGCCCAATCCAAAATTCCATTATCAGGTCCCAAAAAGTTGCCAAACTCAGTTTGAATAAAAAGATTTTTTCTGTCTCCCCCGACTCCCGGATCGACTATCGCTAAATGGCAAGTTTGCTTCGGGAACCATCGGTAAGACCGCCAGAGCTGAAATTTCGCAGCTTCCTTATCAAAACTCGGAATGCCATGCGTTATATCAACCACTTCTGCTTGGGGCCTCAGTTCGAGAAGAACCCCTTTCATTTCAGCAACATAAGAGTCTTCTAACCCAAAGTCAGTAATCAAAGTCACAATGTCTTTCATGAGTTTCATTTTCATTGATTTCGGCGTCACTGTGAATAAAAATCCGTCGGTGTTTTACTTTGCTAAATCTCTTCAAGCAGCTGCGATGGCAGTCACTGCGTTAGCTCTCTTTGTGGGTTTTAAAGAAGGTTCCATGACGAAAGAGTTAACCATGTTAGGAATTGGGGTCGTTATTTTTTTGATTGGGCGATTAGTAGAACAATTTGGAAGTCGAGGATGATGAAATATGGCCGGCCATAATAAATGGAGCAAAGTTAAAAATATTAAAGGTGCCGTTGATGCCAAGCGGAGCAAAATTTTTACTAAAATCACCAAAGAAATCATGGTGTCTTCGAGAATTGGGGGGGGCAATCCAGATACGAATGCTCGCCTAAGACTCGCTATTCAATCTGCTCGAGAAGCCAGTATGCCAAAAGACAATATCGAGCGGGCCATTAAAAAAGGAACTGGCGAACTGGGAGGAGATGCCATCGAGGAAGTAACCTATGAGGGTTATGGACCAGGTGGAGTTGCAATCTTAGTTGAAACAACCAGCGATAATAAAAATCGAACCGTAGCTGACTTAAGAAGTCTCTTTAAAAGTGGCGGCGGCAATATGGGGGAAAGCGGAAGCGTGAGCTGGATGTTTGATCGAGTCGGACAACTTGTTTTTGAACCACAGACTTTTTCAGAAGATAAAATTATGGAAGTAGCTCTTGAATCAGGAGCTCAAGACGTAACGACTCAATCCGATGGTACAATCGAAGTAGTTACTGCCACAGCCGATCTCTACCGGGTGAGAGACGCTTTTGACAAAGTTCAAATGGCTCCAGCCTCTGCGAGTTTTGCCTATATTCCGAAGACCTCAGTACCTGTTGATAAAGAAAAAGCAGAGCAGCTTTTGGAACTCTTAAACAGCTTAGAAGATCACGATGATGTCCAAAAGGTTCACGCCAATTTTGATATTGATGATAAACTATTGGCTGAACTTACTTCTAAATAATGGAAAAGATCATCCTTGGCATTGACCCCGGCACTCACCGCCTAGGGGTTGGTGTCATTAAAAAATCCGGCAGTTCGGTCAAACTCATTTCAGCCGAGACTCTCCAAGCTCCCACCAAAGCAAAGCTTTACGATCGACTGAGCGATTTATACGAGAAACTCGACTTGTTGTTGGAAAAATTCCGCCCGCATGAAGTTGCCATTGAGGACATTTTTGTCTCTGAAAATCCCCGCAGCGCTTTTCAAGTTGGAATTGCTCGCGGTGTGGTTTTTGCGCTTTGCATAAAACACGGGATAAAACTTTTTGAATATGCCCCATCCCAAGTGAAACAAACCGTGACAGGTCACGGCCGAGCCGATAAAGAACAAGTAAGGAAAATGGCGGGGATTTTGGTAGGAAGCCCTCTCGAAATGGGGTTGGATGCTTCAGATGCGGTGGCAATTGCAGTTTGCCACGCAAGCCAAACCCGAATTAAATCTTTACTATCATGCTAGGTTTTATTCAGGGAAAACTGATATCTAAAAACTTGGAATCCCTTCATTGCGTGGTTCTTGCACAAAGTGTGGGGTACGAGATTTTAGTTCCGAGAAGAAGTTTAGAAAAACTTCCTCACTCAACAGAAGTAAGCCTCTGGCTACACACTCATGTTCGAGAAGATGTTTTATCGCTCTACGGGTTTGAATCTGAGAACGACAAGCTATTCTTCAGACTTCTATTGTCGGTTTCAGGATTGGGACCTAAAACAGCTCTTTCACTCCTAAGCGAATTTGGTACCGATACTTTGGTTGAGTTGGTTTTAGGAAAAAGAATTGGAGAAATTTCAAAAGCTCCTGGAGTTGGAAAAAAGACAGCTGAAAGACTGGTCATGGAACTCGTGGGCAAGATTGAAAAACTTAGTTGGGCAAAAGAGAGTTCTGTTTTGGCTCGCACGGACGAATCAAAAATTTCTAGTGGGCTCATACAAGTAAGAGAGGATCTTTTCTCTGCCCTCACCCACTTGGGCTATCTCCCTCATCAAATTAAGTCAGCTTTAGATAGAGCTATGGCATCCGAAGAAAAATCGTTTGAGCCACTTTTAAAACTTTGCTTGAAAGAACTCTCGAACCGTTCATTAAACACCAACCGAACTAGCCCCGAGGTAGGAAATGGATGATCGGATCCTACAAGGTGACTCACAAAAAGATGAAGTCACTCTCGATGTGAGTCTCAGACCCAAATCGCTAAGCGATTTCATCGGCCAAAAAGAACTGAAAGAAAAATTATCTATCTTCACTCAAGCGGCAAAACTGCGAGGGGAAGCTTTAGACCATACTCTCTTCTCTGGTCCCCCAGGACTTGGAAAAACCTCTTTGGCTCACGTGATGGCCCATGAATTGGGAGTTCAAATTGTTTCGACATCGGGACCAGCTTTAGAAAAGGCCGGCGACTTAGCTGCCATTCTAACGAGCCTCAATCCGCGAGATATTTTATTTATTGATGAAATTCACCGCTTAAGTCGTGTGGTGGAAGAATCTCTGTATCCTGCAATGGAAGACCGACACTTAGACATCGTTTTAGGTGAGGGCTTAGGCGCTCGAGTCATGAAGCTTCCCGTGCCGCCATTTACTTTGATTGGCGCAACGACCCGAGCGGGCCAACTGACTTCTCCCCTGATGGGTCGTTTTGGAATGGCCTTGCGACTTGAGTATTACGCTCCTGAAGATCTTCAAATGATCGTGGCAAGATCAGCAAAGCTTCTCAATTGCCAAATTGAATTGCCCGGAGCTTTGGAAATTAGCCGACGAGCTAGAGGCACGCCTCGCATAGCAAACCGCCTTCTCAGACGAGTAAGAGACTACGCCGACATCAAAGCCAATGGAGTCATTACAAAAGATGTCGCTTCGCGAGCCTTGGAAATGCTGAACGTGGACAGCATCGGTCTCGATCAAATGGACAGACTGTACTTAAAAGCTATTGCAGAAAAATACAGCGGTGGCCCGGTTGGTATTGAAACTTTGGCATCTGCTCTCAGTGAAGAAAAAGAAACTTTGGAAGATGTCTACGAACCTTATTTAATTCAGTGTGGATTTGTAAACCGCACGAGTCGCGGACGGGTGCTTACGGATCTTGCTTACCGGCATCTGGGACTTGAGCCCACGAAGAAGCCCGGAGAAGCGCAACTTACTATATTTTAAGGGTTTTTTAAAAAATCTAGGGTCCCAAACGGATCGCCTGGAACCCTATCCTAATTTTCCCTGTTTGTTCGAAACCAAACTAACTGAGAAAACAAAACTATTGCCCGAACCAACGTACCACAGCGGGCAACCGGGTAATCTACAAGTCCCATGCCATTTACTTTGAGCCAAAAACCCCAAGTAAAGATCTAAAAAGTTACAGATTTTGGCGCCTCTTAAAGCCCTAAAGTGTTAGCGTGGCAATCACCGAGGGGCGTTGCGATATCTCATCTCGCCATTGGGATACGGCTTTGAATTGGGCAAGAAATTCAGGAGTCGGCTGAATTCTGGAAAGTTGTCGAACAAAGGGAAAAACATGGACTTCAGCGAGGCTGAAGCTGTTTCCCACTAACCACTGGGACTGAGAAAGCCGAGTTTCAAGCTTCTCCAAATGGACAATCAACCGCTCTTTTGAGCCTACACATTCAGCTTCTGAAAATCGTGACGTTCCGTACTTGAACTTATCCAAATCGAGCTTGAACTGATGGTTGCACCAGTAAGTCCACAGCCTTACATCTGCTTTTTCTCCTGCTGCCTCTGGCATTAATCGGGGACGGGTAGACGGTAAGTCGTCGACATACTCAGTAATAATCGCCGACTCATAAATCACTTTATCACCGTGGATAAGGACAGGAACTTTGGCTTCCGGATGAAGTGAACGCAGTTTTTCGGAAAAGTTTTTTAAATCTTCTTCGACTACTTCAAAGGGAATGTTTTTTTCATGAAGAGCGATTCGCACTCTCATTGCGAAAGGGCATCGACGATAAGAATAGATGATAATTTTATTTTCCATAATGAATTCGTCTTATCGCTATTATTTCCAATCCGAGATAAAGAAGCATTGAAAGCGTTAAGCCTACTCCCTTCAAAATAGCCCAAGCCCGAGTGGACCAAAAATAGGCGGCATAAGCTGCAAGCACTGAGTGTAAAAGGAAAAAAATCCCTAATCGAAAAGTAATTGCCGCCAAATGATTTTCAAGGACCGGGGGCAGCTCCTGCTTCTTTGCCATAGTTACCAGTAAGGGCTTTTTTAAAATCCAAGATCCTAAAAGGAGAAAAGCCATTCCCGCCTCAAGAATAGACGGCTGAAGCTTGAACCAAATTCCTTCTTGGGTCAGAAGAGAAATCCCACCCATGACCACCAAAAGGCCATTTCCAATCCAAGTGACCATCTCAACTTTTCGGTATCGGAAGGCTTCTAACAGGATTTCTAAGATCCCGAAACCCATACCAAAAACCAAGCCCCATAAAGGGCCCGCTTTTTCTTCAAGAATCGTGTATACGACTACCGGAATAATTCCGCCCAGGAACAGACTCCTTAAGGCTTGATTTTTTGAAGATTGCATAGAGACCATGCTAGCATGACGTTTCTGTAAGGAAAGACTTTGAATCGTTTGATTTACATTCTAATTGCCCTGAGCCTCAGCAGCGCTCTTTCTTTTTCTGAAACCAGTAAAGAAAAAGTAAGCTTTCCGGGACTCGAACTGACCGGTACTTTTTCAGTTTTAAATCCCAATCGCCTGGTCCTCTCTTCAAGAGAATATAAAGTCAGCTACTCAAATACTTTTTTGGGAATTTCAGCTTTTCAGGTGGGCGTGGGTATACCGCTCAGAAGTGGTTTGGCTAATGTGGAATTCTATCCGTTTGCCAAAGCCGGATATGCGAGAAATCAAGGGACCTACACTCTGACGGCAAAGAATGGGGATGTGACCCAAGCCGATGTGACTCTTCACTGGGTCCCTCTCACCGGGGGCCTAAGAACTGAATATAATATTCCAGGATTTGATCTTATTCGGCCATTTTTGGTTCTAGCTGGGGGAGCCGAGTGGCTAACCCAAAAAGGAGAGACTCCAGGCCTTTCCGAAAATTTTTGGATTCCCTTTTATAACATTGGTTTAGGGCTTTCCTTTTCTGATTCACCTTATTTTCGGAATTCGGGATTCGGTGGATTTAGTTTTTCAATGAACTTTCAAAATGGACTGCGACGGGATCAAGAGACCAGCTCTCTTTCGTATGATTTAACCGTTCACTTTTTCCTCTAAAGCCCCCGTTTTCTTCACTGGACTCTCATGGAATAGTTACTATATTGTTAGAAATTAAGGAGTTTTATATGGCTATGTTTAAAAGAATTTTTCTTTTTTTAGCAGTTAACACCCTGGTCGTTCTCACGATTTCCATCACTTTGAATCTCTTGGGAATCCGTCCCTACTTGGATGCTCGAGGGATTGATTACTCAAGCCTCCTGGCTTTTTGCGCTGTTTGGGGTTTCATGGGCGCCTTCATTTCGTTAGCCCTCTCTCGAGTCATGGCGAAATTTGCGATGGCAGTTCAAGTCATTGACCCTTCCGCCTGCAGGGGGGAAGAAAAAGAACTTGTAAACATGGTTTACCGCTTAGCTGAAAGAGCAGCGCTCCCGGCAATGCCCGAAGTGGGTATCTATCAAAGCCCCGAAGTAAACGCTTTTGCAACGGGTCCTACTCGTTCGCGCGCTTTAGTGGCAGTTTCTTCAGGACTACTTCAACGAATGGATTCCCAGGCTGTGGAAGGGGTGTTGGGCCATGAAATCGCTCACGTTGCTAATGGAGACATGGTGACAATGACGCTTCTTCAAGGAGTTATTAACACTTTCGTCATGTTCTTTTCCCGAATTGCTGCTTGGGCGCTTTCGAATGCCATGTCCGGAGACAGAGATAGAGATCGCACTCCTTCTCCTTGGGTTTACTACGCAACTCAGTTTGTCTTCGAAATTGTTTTCTCTTTGTTGGGAGCCATGGTGGTTGCTGCGTTTTCCAGAATGCGAGAGTTTCGTGCCGATAAAGGGGGCGCTACGTTTGCTGGAAAAGAAAAAATGATACACGCTCTCCAATCCCTCAAAGGAACCGTTGAGAAAGTCGATGAGTCTCATCCAGCGCTTGCCGCTTTTAAAATTAGCGGACGGCCCCGTGGACTATTGGCTCTTCTAGCCACTCACCCCAATTTGGATACTCGAATTGAGCGTTTAAGAGGTGGCGTATAAAACACCCTAAACGAATTTTTAGCGGAATGCGGCCTACGGGCCGACTTCACTTGGGCCATTATTGGGGGGTTCTGGTTAATTATCTCGAACTCCAAAAACAGGCTGACTGTTTTTTCATGGTGGCTGATCTGCACGCCCTCACCACAGGAGAACTCGCTAAAGTAGAAGTCGGGAAAAACACTCGAGAGCTCCTATTGGATTGGCTCAGTGTCGGAGTCGACCCAGATAGAGCGACTTTATTCGTTCAATCAGCAGTGCCGGAACACTGCGAGCTAACCGTCCTTCTGTCTATGTTCACTTCAGTCGGATGGCTTGAGCGCAATCCCACTTATAAAGAGCAAAAACAAGAATTGGGCGAAAAGAATACAGGAAGCCTGGGCTTTCTCTCCTACCCCGTTCTTCAAACAGTCGATGTTTGCTTGTACAAAGCAACCCATGTGCCTGTGGGAGAAGACCAGAAACCCCACTTGGAAATGGGGCGAGAACTCATTCGCCGTTTCAATGCGACTTACAAAAAGAACGTTTTTCCCGAGTTTGTGCCACTCCTGACTCCAACGGCTAAACTTCCAGGGCTAGATGGAAGAAAAATGAGTAAGAGCTACGGAAATACTATCGAGTTAGCCGACTCTCCCGAAGTGATTCAGAAGAAAGTATCCAGGATGCTGACAGATACTAAGCGACCAAGGCGAGAAGATCCTGGCCATCCCGAGAATTGCCCTGTTTTTACTTATCACCAGCTTTTCACCCCCCAAGAGAGGGTCTCACAAATTGAATCCGAGTGCCGTGCAGCTACTCTTTCCTGCTTCGATGACAAGAAGGCTTTAGCCGACCAAATCATCGCTTGGTCTGAACCGATTCGTAAAAAAAGGGCGGAATTGGAGAAAGAGCCCGCCTATATCGATGAAATCATTAAAAAGGGCAATCAGAAGGCCCGAAACATCGCTTCCCAAACCATCAAGGAAGTACTTGATGTTATGGGCTTTTGGCCCGGAAGTAACCGTTAAAGTTCACATAGCCTAACCCACTTCCCGATGGTATAAATCCCTCATGGTTCAAATGGGGGGAAGCGCTCAATTAGATGCAAAGGTAGCTTTGGATGCTGCCATGATGCCTACGGGGGAGATCCCTACCCGTAGAGATTCTTCTTTAAAAGACGATTACCGAATCACTCTCCCTGTGTTCGAAGGCCCCCTCGACTTGCTCTTGCACCTGATTCGAAAAGAGCAAATCAATATTTACGATATTCCCATTTCAAAAATTTGTAAGAGTTACTTAGAGCATTTGGAAGTCATGCGCCAAATAGATGTAAACATCGCTGGCGAGTTTATGGTCATGGCTGCGACTCTTACTTTGATGAAGTCGCTTGTTCTTCTTCCTCGAGAAGGCGGCGATGAAGCGGAAGAAGATCCCAGACTTCCCTTAGTGGCGCAGCTTCTCGAGTATGAAAAGTTTAAAAAGGCAGCTGAGGAAATGGATCAGAAGCCGTGGCTGGGAAGAGATATTTATCCAAGAAGTGCCACTGCAATTTCCGATATCATGCCGGTTGAATCCCTAATGGATGCCCCACTGGAATCAGTGGATCCCTTTCAGCTTCTCCTTTGTCTTAAAATTGCAAATGATAGAACGCAAAAGCCACCCATGCAGATATCGGTGGATCCAACTTCTATCAAAGAAAAAGTCACTCAGGTTCAAGAACTTTTGGAGCAAGAAGAGATCGTGCGATTCGAACAACTGCTTCCTGCCAAAGAGGAACGGCATGTACGCGATGTCATCGTGGCTTTCTTAGCGCTTTTGGAATTAGCCAAACTTAAATTTATCGAAATTATTCAAGCAGAACAGCTTGGCCCCATTCAAGTTCGCAAAGTAAAAGAACTCAGAGAATTGAATGTGGGGCTTTTAGATCAGTATTGAGCGGGGAGAGAGTATGGAAATTAACGGAATCACAACGGCAATTGAGTCGATTCTTTTTGCAGCTGATAAACCAGTTTCATTGGCTCGATTCATCGAAGTCTTTGCAGATTTAAATCCCCGAAAAGAAGATATCGAAGAAGCTATTCAGTTCATTCAAAAACGCTATGAAGGTTCCGATTACGGCTTTGAACTCCGCCAAGCTCAAGGGGGCTATCAGTTCACTACGAAATCTCAAAACTCGGAATGGGTGAGAAAGTTTTTGGAAACAAAGCCCTTCCGTTTGGGTCGATCTTCTTTGGAAGTGTTAGCGATTATTGCTTATCGACAACCGATGACTCGTGCAGAAATCGATGCCGTCAGAGGTATCGATAGTTCTCATCTTTTGCGAACACTCATGGAACGCGGGCTTGTAAAGATGGCTGGAAAAGCGGAAGTTCCAGGTCGCCCCGTTCAATACGCAACGACTCAAAAGTTTTTAGAAGTGCTGGGACTGGAAGACATTGCGCACTTACCCCCTCTAAGCGAATTGCAACAGCTGCAAGGGGATACCGAAGACCCGATTAAGACTTTGGAAAAAGGTCTCGATCGATTCATTACGGAAGAATTGGTGGATCAAGAAGAAGTTGGGAACATGGATCTGCAGCAAGGCCTGGATGAAATCGGAAATTTAATTAACACGGCCGATCGCTCTCAAGACGAGGTGTACGAATCAAAAGAACATGCTGAAGTTGCCCGGGCAAATCAAGAAGCTTTGAAGGCTTTCCAAGAAACGACTCCGTATCGTCGTCGAAAACGCACCATGACTTACAATGACCTTCACTTAGGAGAAACGCCTGCGGACTTGAGCCCTGAAGGACGACTTGAGGAAACCTTGAAAGAAATGGTCAGTGAAGCGCCCGTAGAAGAATTGAGTTTAGCTCAGGAAGAGCCTACTCATGATCTAGCCTTAGAATCGGATAATTAGGAAGTTCGTTCGTATCATCTGTCTTGATTGGAAAGTGAGCTGCTAAGAACTCTGCACACTTCTCAATCGCTGGCACAAATCCTTTAGCCAACTGATGTGATTTCAAACCGGAGTTGAGAATTTTCAGCACTTCATTCCAAGTTTCGGGAGGAAGTTTTTCGCTGATGCCTTTGTCAGCCAGTACGACGGAGTATCGCTCCATTAACGAGACAACGAGAAGAATTCCGGTTTTGTCTTTTGTTCCGGTAATTCCACAACGATAAAATTCCAGTTCCGCTCTGTCTCTTATTACTTTCTCTCTCCTGCCTTTTGGAACTAGGAACCTTTGAACACCTGTTAATTGAGAAACAAAAAAACTGAGCAGACCGATAACTAGGGGAGGAAGACCCAATTGGAGAAACAAGTTTCCTTCCCAATAATTAACTGGGAAATACCAGTCTTGAAAAGTATGCCAAATCAAAAATAGAAAAAGAAAGAGAACAGGAAAAACAAAACTCGTGTTCGAGCATTTATTGTAAATAACGGGAACAATTTCGCCGGAGGTTTTCAGTTCAGCTTTTCGAACAGCTTCTTCGATCAGTTTTAAGTCTTCTAAACTATGTTTCATGGTTACCATCCTCCCGACGCACCACCACCACCCG
>Ga0214923_10008003_pt1 | contig 11374 bp, 6 predicted proteins | sample LL1510_MetaG_FD_177993 | JGI IMG/M metagenome (GOLD analysis project Ga0214923, IMG submission 177993) | Freshwater microbial communities from Lake Lanier, Atlanta, Georgia, United States - LL-1510 | ecosystem: Environmental > Aquatic > Freshwater > Lake | place: USA: Georgia | collected 2015-10-15 | reverse complement strand
TTTAGTAAGTTTGACAAAAGCAGAAATTACACCAGTTTTCACAAAAATGAATTGTGAGATTTTTATAAAACAAAAACTTAAGGACTATAAATACTATATCTTTATATTGCAGATCTTAAAGAATAAAGAGATGTTAACTCATAATCATTTAGAAATTTTGAAAAAAGTTTTACAAGAATACGAGTTAACAGTAAATGCACAAGCAGATATTTGTGATTTCTTCTTAAGTTTACAAACACCACAATTTTTAGAATTTGTTAACTTTGGTAAGAAGAGTTTAGATAATATTTCATTTGATGTAATGGAATCTGGAATGTTAAAAACATTTTATAGCAATGGACAAAATATTCACAAAATTGATGTTGAACAAAGTATTACACCATTTATAGAAAAGATAATAAACTTTGACTTCCACAATTTAGAAGAGGATGGAGAAGAAATCCAAAAAATTATTATATCATTAAAACTATTTGCACAAGAAAATAATTTCACAAATGAAGATGGTGAAAAAATTCAACATTCAATTAAACGTTTTATTTTAGATAACACTCTTTATTCCCAATACAGTGTCAGTTTATTAAACTTATTAATCCGTTGTTACTACTACATTCAAACTAGAGAAGATGACAAACACGAATTAATGAAACGAATGTGTGAGGAGTTGGCAGATATGAGTCATACTTGCACAACGGGACACATCTATAGACTCGTAAATATTTTCAGTGGGTATGATGTTGAAATGAAGATTCCTGTAGAGGAAGAGATAAAAGGATGTGTTTTTGCTAGATTAACAAAGATAATTGAGTCAAAAGATGAAGACATTCAATTAGAAATTTGGGATTCGATTGGAGATGCAGAAGAAGTTGCAGAAGAAAAGTTTTACAAACTATTAGGAAAAGATATATCAACAATGTGTGACGAGTTGAAGAAGGAATATGTTGAACAATCTATCATTGAAGAAGATCAATTGAATTTATACACCAGAAAATGTATATCACTTTTTCAATTAGGAGAAAGAATATAAACAAAAAGTTGTAAAATATATTTAAACATTTTATTATTTCAAAACAAAAGAATAAAATGTTTAAAAGCGGTCATAAACGTGATAAAATCTCAACAGCATTCAATAAGCAACTTATTGTTTTTTGTAAACAACTTTCGGAAAAATTTCCAGAAGAATCTTACTTACAAAAAGCATATCTTGCTATCGAAGCACTTGATATGATGTTTCCTAGAAAAGTGATTGAACTTTTTATCACTTATTTTTATCCTTTTAAAAAGTTTGCGCTTTCAAGAGATATTAACAGCTTTAAGGATGATAGTTTAAAGAAAGGTTTACTTGAATTATTTGGCAAACTATCCGATGACGAGGATTGGACTGTTGGAGAAGAAGTTGACGGAAAGTGGCGTCAACTTGATGAAGATGAACGAGAGAATGTTTGGGTATTTCTCAAATTATTTATAGATTTATGTGATGCACATAAAGCGGCTTAATCAACATCCGCATCAACTTTTGTTTTACAAAGAGGACAAAAATTATTATTTTCAAGCCATGTTAAAATACTTCCTTCTTCAAGACAATCTTCTTTTGTATTGTGAAACTCATGGCCACAAGGTTTTAATTTAATAATCTGTTTTCCCTCTTCAAAATCATATTGACAAATTCCACAAACTCCCTCTTCTTCACGTTTTGTGTAAATATAAGTTGGAAGTTTGTCTACATTTAGTGCAGGAACTTTAATTTTGTCGGTTTGATAAAAATCTTCTGGAGATCTATTAAATGCTTGACTTCTTCTATAAAACTCTAAAAATTCATCTTCATTTGGGATACGTCCATGAAGAATGTAATATTCCATGTAAAAAGGAGTTTCATCACATTTTAATAAATCGCCATAAATAAATGTATAAAGTTCAATAACACGTTTTACTTGTCGCTCTGTAAAGTGCTGACAACAAGGACATCTATATCTGTATATTTCGGATATAAATGTTTGATAATCAGGAAAGTGAGGATCTCTTCTATTACCATAATAGTAATTTAACAGGATTAATTTTATATTTTCACTTGTGAAATAATTTTGTGAAATGTCCGTAGAGTAAAGTCTTTGAATATCAATATCATTATTTAGTAAAAACTCATCTCTTAACATAAAAAAGTAGTTTGTGGCAACATCATAATCCTCTTCAGAATATCTACTCACATTTCTACTTAGTTGTAAAGTTGGAAAGTCAATAGATTCGGATAGGTTGTTGATTATGTTTGCATTTTGATAATAATTTGAAAATTCAAAGATTCCACTTACGATTGATCTTAGACCCTGAGAAATTTGAGAACCTGTTTGAGAACCAAGAAAAGTTGTAAGGCTAGGTCCTCTTGAAGGAGATGTGAATCTATTATTAAGTTCAAAAAAACGATTAAGTAGATGCGTGTTTCCATTTCGCGGATTGCTTTCAAATATATCTTGAATTAGATTTTCAAGATCTGATGGTTGATTTACAAGATCATCATCTTGATCACTGTAATCATCTTGATCCATTTATATAATATTACACAAAATTTTTTATTCTTTATTAGCTTAAAAAACAAAATTTTATTTAAATAAATGTTAGCTATTACATTTTTAACTCATCAAAATGGGGAGTTACTTTTCTCAACTATAAAAGAATTTTTACTTAACACTAATCTGGACATTAATGGAGGTGTTGAAGTTCACATTCTTGCTCAAAAATGTTGTAAAGCATATATAAAATCTCTTGAAACTCTTTGTAAAGCTTGTGATAAGAGTGGTGTCAAATTTATCTTACACACAAATGATCAAAATTTAGGAGTCTCTAAAGCTAATAACTTTTTATACAATATCACAAAGCATGCCGAATTGGTTCTCCACATTGAAGATGATTGGGTTTTTCATCCAAGCCAAGTTGTAAGTAAGAATTGGTTACGCGTCTGCGTTGATTATTTATCAAACTCAGATGTATCAACTCTTTTCTTGAGACGTTATGGATCTGAAGAAGAAAAACATAAATATGGATGGACAAGACATATTCCATATGTTTGTCACACACATCCAAACAATTTTAACTTTATAACAAAATTAGAAACTCCAATGAGTTTTCTTTTTGATGAGAAGGAGGAACTTATCTTTACTGGAATTAAAGACTTTTTATTTACATTCAATCCTTGTATTAGAAAGAATAGCGATTATGAAAAATGCGGAGTATATCCTCTTCCTGAGTTTGAAGATATGGATACGAAAGAACTTTTTTCTGAAGATGGAACTAAACTTCATGAGTCAAGTGTCTGGGGATGGTGTGAAGCATTGACTATGGAAAAAACGATTGGACTAAAAACAAAATGGGTGAATGATGGATTGTTTGTTCATTTTGATGATTGGGTTTTGGAGTTACAAAAGTGTAAGAAGAGTAAGTTCATGAATTGTTACTCAAATATTGTGAATGTGAATTGTCATTTTCCAATATTAGTTATTCATACCGGACTTGGAAAAAATATTCAATCACATCTCTCACATGAATTTATTTATCCACTTCATTATTATTTAAATACTGACGATTTGCAAGAATTGAATAAAATTATTTCAAAATATGATCCAAGAGCAATTATATCTTTTGGCGAGATGAATCATGAACTAAATTTTATTCTTCAAAAAATACCATTTGAGTATAGAAAGAAATGGATTCACTATTCAACATACGAAGAATTAAATGGATTGCAACAAATAGAGCATTGCATGTTTAAAGCACTTTTTAATCATCCATATGAAAATAGTAATCCAGTAGTGAGTGTTATTACCCCAACATATGAAAGTAAGCACAGAATATTGCGTCCATATCACTCGTTGTTATCACAAACTTATACAAATTGGGAGTGGATTATTATTGATGATTCAAAAACAGATGATACGTGGAATAAATTAAAGACATTTGCAGAAAATGATTTTAGAATTAAAGTGTATCGACGTCCGCAAAATGACGGTTCAATTGGAAAGAACAAACATTTTTGTGGAAGTCTTGCATCTGGAAAATACGTGTTTGAATTAGATCATGATGATGATATACTTCCAACAACATTTGAAAGACTTGTAGAAGCTGGATCTAAGTATCCTGATGCAGGATTTTTCTATTCTGACTTTATAGAGTGTTTTGAAGATACATATCAGCCATGGTCTTACGGAGATTATTTTGGACTTGGTTATGCAAGTTATTATAGAAAGTGGTATAAAGGATATTTTCAGTATGTATGTAATACTCCAAGAATAAATCCATCAACTATTCGTCATATAGTTGGGGTTCCAAATCATTTTAGAGCATGGACAAGAGAAGCGTATGAAGATGTAAAGCGTCACTCAACTCATCTTCAAGTGGCTGATGATTATGATTTAATATTAAGAACAATGTGTAAATATAGATGGGTTCACATACCGGAGATGTTATATATTCAATATAGAAATCAAGGGGGAGATAATTTTACATTTCACAGAAATGCGTTAATACAATATTTGGTTGGTAAACTACGAAATTTATATGAGCCAATGATTCAAACTCGTTTTAATTCTTTAAATGTGGTTGATGATATTGGTTTTGGAAATCCACAAGCTCCAAGGGATTGGACTGTAAATTCTTTTAAGTATCCAATATTAGAGTATGTTTATAGAAAAGAGGATACGGAAGAAACACCTTTAGTCAGTATTATTATTCCAACTTATAATCGGCCTGAACATTTGAAGAGAGCATTAGAGAGTGTATTTTATCAAACATATAAAAATTTTGAGGTGTTGCTAGTTGGAGATAAGTGTCCCATATTAGATCAATTTGTGTTGGGATATGACAAAGCGCGTGATCCAAGATTTAAGTATTACAATTTATTAACAAATGGAGGACCAGGAGGACACCTTCCGAGAAACTATGCATTAAAGATGATGTGTAATACAAAATGGGTGGCGTATTTAGATGATGATAATTATTGGTTGCCAAATCATTTAGAGAGTTTGGTAAATAAAGTTAGAGAAAATAAGGAATTGGAGTTTGTATTTGGATCAATGGTGATAGACAATAAGCCCCTTATATTTGAAGTTCCAAGAAAAGGAAGAATTGATACATCGGTTGTCATGCATCGTTTTGACTTGTGTGTTAAGAATAATGTTTTGTGGAAGGACCGAATACAGGGAGGATATGCACATGACTATCAATTTTTCTTAGAGGTAACAAATAATTTTAGTTGTAAATGGGAGGCGACATTAACGCCAACATTGATATACAATACAGAGTTTAATGGACAATCTTATGAACAATTAATGACAATGTAAATTTTTTATTTTTTTTTTAAAAAAATTCTAAAAAAAAATAAAAAAATAAATGTGAATAATTAAATATGGCGTATATTCCAAGTTTTAACAAGATAATTAATGTATCTAATGAATTTGAATTAAACCCGGCCCCAACATTTCATACAACATATGGTATAATTGATAATTTACGATTCAATAATATTCAAAGAATGTATACTGGAAGTGAAAGAGAAGTTGTATTTATTAATGATAATAATCAATTTACAGGTTCAAACAAATTTTATTATTCTCAAGATAATTTATTGCACACTTACGGAGTAACTGGTAATTTAGGATCATTTAATGATTTTAGAATAAATTCTAATAAAATTAATTTAGGATTGACAAATAATTATATTCAAGGAGATAATAGTATATCTATTGGAAATAATACAAAAACTTATTCACAACCAAGTGAAAGTATAATGATTAATGCAACCTCAACACAATTAAATACTTTAACCGGAGGATTTTATTTAAAACCAATACGAAATGTAATAGGTCCTAAAGCATTATATTATAATACACTTACAAATGAAATTACTTTTTACGATGTGCTTGGAGGCGGTTTAACTGGACCTCAAGGATTGCAAGGAATAATTGGTCCATCAGGTTCTCAAGGAGTAAGTGGAGTAAATGGAGTTCAAGGATCTCAAGGAGTGAGTGGAGTAAGTGGATTGCAAGGATCGCAAGGTATGAATGGAGTAAGTGGTTTACAAGGATCGCAAGGTGTGAGTGGTGTAAGTGGCTTGCAAGGATCTCAAGGAGTGAATGGAGTAAGTGGATTGCAAGGATCGCAAGGTGTGAGTGGTGTAAGTGGCTTGCAAGGATCTCAAGGAGTGAGTGGAGTAAGTGGATTGCAAGGATCTCAAGGAGTGATTGGGTTACAAGGATCTCAAGGAGAAATTGGATTAATAGGACCAACAGGAACTCAAGGATTTCAAGGAATTATAGGATTACAAGGATCACAAGGTATTAGTGGAATTGCAGGAGCAATAGGAACTCAAGGTGTGAGTGGATTGCAAGGGTCTCAAGGAACTGTTGGAAAAGGATTTACTATTTTTGGAACTGTAAATAATTTTAGTGAGTTGTGTTCATTAAATCCAACTGGAACAAATGAAGGAGAATTTGCACTAGTTCTTGGAGGACAAATTTATATATATGCAGGAAGTGGATTGGGAAATACAGGACCTACTGGTTGTGCAAATGATTGGATTTACGGAGGAGATATAACAGATGAAACACAAATTATTGGTCCTCAAGGAAATATTGGAACTCAAGGACCTCAAGGTGTAAATGGAACTAATGGTGATATTGGTCAAACTGGTCCAATTGGATTACAAGGATATCAGGGTGTTGTTGGATCTCAAGGCCCAATTGGATTGATAGGTCCAACAGGATCAATAGGCTTACAAGGAGCACAAGGTGTTTATGGATTACAGGGACCTCAAGGTGTAAATGGAACAAACGGAGTTCAAGGAAATATAGGACCAACAGGAACAATAGGCTTACAAGGACCACAAGGAGTTGATGGATTACAAGGACCACAAGGAGTGAATGGAATAAATGGTGTTCAAGGAAATATAGGACCAACCGGATCAATTGGATTACAAGGAGTAATCGGATTGCAAGGTGTTCAGGGTAATGAAGGATTAATTGGATCAATGGGTGTTCAAGGTTGGCAAGGAGTGATTGGTTTTCAAGGATCAATAGGTCCAACAGGAGTTCAAGGAATTAGTGGTCCAACAGGAGTTACAGGAGCTAGAGGTGCAACAGGTTCAACTGGTCCTCAAGGAATTAGTGGACCAACAGGTGTAACTGGACCTCAAGGCTCACAAGGAAGTGTTGGAGTTCAAGGATCTGCAGGAGCAACAGGAACATTCTCTGGAACAATTACATTTACTGAGGGACCATCTATTCCTTCAGCGGCAAATATTGATAATTATGCATTAGCTGATAATTCATTTTTTAAAATAACTGGAACAACTGCTTCAAACATAAATGGATTTTTGAATGGTGTTAGTGGAAGATATGTTGTTTTTGTTAATAATACAGATAAAAATCAAACATTTACTCAAGAAACTATATCTTCAACTGGTCCAGCAAGATTTATTCTAGGAGTTGCAAATAAGACAATTGGTGTAAATCAAACAGCAACTTTTATTTATGTTACAGGACTTACAGTGGGAGGAGTTCCAGGTCAGTCAAGATGGGTTTTAACCGCAACAACTTAAATTAATTTTAAAATTGCAAACTCATATTCTTTTGTATATGTGCATAAATTTATTTTATATTCTTCGCTGTCAAGTATTTCTTTTTCTTTTAATAATCCAACTTCTGGAGATTTTAATATTTCAAATTCAGAGTTTTTATTAATAAGTATTTCAAATTCAGGATATTCCGAAACTAAAAATGCTGCAAATACATGAGAATCTTTTGGAACAACTATTGCTTTGAAACAACAATTTGTTTCTCCTGGAACTCTTTCGTCTCCTCCAAAATTAATTGCCGAATAAAAATCTAATGAAGTTGAAGTAAAATTTGGAAATATAATAGTATTTCCTTTTTGACCATTTACAACTCTTGTTTTAACACCTCTATATAAAACCATATCATTTGAAGTTGTAGGAAGATCTTTAATATAATAATAAATCATATTAATATATTGATCAACCGCTTTTAATATTATATGTTTTTGTAAATATTTATAAATATCTAATAAGATAGGATATTTGTGTTTATAACAATTATCATGATCTAAAATTAATTTTATTAAGTCAATGCTATTTTTTAATTTTTTTGTAACTTTAATAAGAATATCATCATAACTTTTTGTTATATTTATTATATTTAACAAATCAAAAAAAAGTGGAAAATATTCTCCTTCTTTTATAGAATAGTTATATGCATTATCAACATAGTTAATACATTCTTTTTCTTTACCAAATAAATAAGCATTTGTGATTTTACTTCCTTCATTTGTATATGAATAAAGAGTTAATAATTGTCTAGGAGTAGCTGTTGTTCTTAATATTTTATTTTGTTTTTTTAACCATTCAAAATCAATGCATATATCTCCAATAATAGTTTTTTTACCATTTTTTAATGTTATATAACTATGATAATTTGTTGTTGTTGTTCTTAATTCAAATGATTGTTGTTTCCAATTAAAATTTGACTTATGTTCTAATAAATTTAACTTAAATGGTTTTGGGATAACTAATTTATACATGTCAAATAAAAAGATTGATTTCTTTATGTGTAAAGGTTCTTCTAAATCTAAAAGATATTTAGTCTCTTTAGTATTACAAAAATTTTTAATAGGATCCATTTAAAATAATATAATTAAAAATTATTAGTAATAAAAATTCTTGTTAAAATAATGATATTTTAAAAAAATTTCTTATTTATTATTTAAATAAGAAATGTCTTTTTATTCGTCTAAAAATCCACCAAATTTTGGTGTATATAGAGGCAATCAAGTTCCTACTGCTTGGCAAGATCTTGTTGGGAAAGTGTTAAATGGTGGAGGCGGTGGTGGCGGAACAGGCCCTACCGGTGCTCAAGGTCCTCAAGGTCCTTTTGGAGGCCCTCAAGGGTTTCAAGGCTGGCAGGGTCTCATGGGATTCCAAGGCTGGCAAGGTGTCATTGGTCTCCAAGGTTCTATTGGCCCTCAAGGATTTCAAGGATTCAGCGGTCTCCAAGGTTGGCAAGGTGCAATTGGTTTCCAAGGCGCAATTGGTTTCCAAGGAGCTATTGGTGCAACTGGTGTAAGAGGAGCAACAGGAACACAAGGTGCTCAAGGCGCAGTAGGACCTCAAGGAGCAATTGGTCAACAAGGTGTGCAAGGTGTGAGTGGATCGCAAGGTAATCAAGGTTTAGTAGGTTTTCAAGGTGCAATTGGTTTTCAAGGAATACAAGGCTCTGTTGGAGCACAAGGTAATCAAGGTGTGAGTGGATTACAAGGTAATCAAGGTATAGTTGGTTATCAAGGTGTTCAGGGTCAAGCTGGGTTTTCAACAAATACTGGAGCGCAAGGTGCAACCGGTCCTCAAGGTTTTCAAGGTGCTGTTGGAGCTGGAGTCCAAGGTCCTCAAGGTGCAAATGGATCCGTAGGTATTCAAGGTCCACAAGGTCAGATTGGTGCTACAGGTGCAGGAGTTCAAGGTGCAGTCGGTTCTCAAGGTCCACAAGGTCAAGTTGGTCAAGTTGGTGCAACAGGAGCGGGATTTCAAGGACCACAAGGTATCTCAGGAACATCAGGAGTTCAAGGTCCTCAAGGTCAAGTTGGTGCAACAGGATCAGGAGTGCAAGGCCCTCAAGGAAATGTTGGATCAAATGGTTTACAAGGTTTTCAAGGTTTAATAGGTTCAACTGGTGCGGGAGTTCAAGGTGCGGCTGGTGTGCAAGGTGTTCAAGGTCCGTCAGGAGGAGGTGGTAGTGGAACAGGTGCTCAAGTAGGAACAATTGATGTTTACTTTCAAGGATCAACATATTTAAGTAAAGTAGTTGTTAATAATTTAATTTCAACAACAGGAACATATACATTTGGAACAAGTCCAAATACAACAATTACAATCAATCAACTTTCACCATCATTCACATATCCTGTTTCAGTTGTTTCATGGGGTAGAGATTGGAGTGTAAATCCACCTGTATCAAGTCGTTTTGTTGGATTGTTTAATCAATCTGCTTGTAGAGTAGATTATAATCAATCTGCAGGAACTCTTATATTTACAAATGCAACGACAGCAAATCTTGGTTCTGCATCTGTGACATCACTTCCTGCGGGACCAACAGAATCACTTGTTGCAAGAATATATGTTACATATCAAAATTAAAAATAAATTTAACAATCAACTTAAAATAATTTTAACATTAATCTTAAAATTATTTTTTTTATTTTATATTTTATAATTAATAAAGATGTCAATTCCAAATGGTCCATTACCTCCACCTTGTTTAAAGACAAAGATTACAAATGTCTCATCAGTAATAGGATCGGATGATAGATTATATACATGTAAACTCGCTGTTACTCAACAAAGTATTCAAGGTGGTGGTTCTTATTATTATGCAACTGATATTAAACCTGGTTTTTGGGTTAGTAATTCAAATTTAGGAAAATGTTGGAAAATTATTGCTATTACTTCCGTAATTGATCAAAATAATATTAATGTTATTATAGAAGATGTTGAATTTTATAATGCAGGTATAGAAGATTCAGCACTTCCTGCGTCTCCTAACGATGGTTCTTCGGGATATTGTTGGACTTTAGATGACGATGGTCTTCCAAATCTATTTCCTGTTGATCCAATTTTTCTTCAAAGTGTTTCAATTACTTGGGTTACAGATTTGATTAATCGTTTTAGAAGTAGAAATTACTACACAACATATGTTCAACTTGTTCAACCAGGTCACTCATTTCAAGTTGGTCAATTTATAAATATTAGCTCAACAGGAAGTTTTCAACTTTCAACCTCTTCTTCTTCAACAGTTTATGACACTCTTGGTGTTGTAACAAGCACAGGTTATTACAATTCAGATTTTTTTACAATTCGTCCATTTGGACAATATTTAACAGCAGACAAAATCACTCCTCCTCTTACAGCGGGTCCGGGAGCAATTTATTATATTGATTCAGTTGGAGATCTTACAACAACTGCTCCTGGAAGTAATGCTTACCCAGTTTATATACAACTTAATACAGGAGGTGATGGTATCCTCTTAAAAGGAAGATATGGTCAAACTTCAGGTGGAGGAGCAGGATTACAAGGCCCTCAAGGTCCAATTGGATTACAAGGATTACAAGGGGATATTGGATTGCAAGGTCTTCAAGGTCCTCAAGGAGATATTGGATTACAAGGACCTCAAGGAGATGTTGGATTACAAGGTCTTCAAGGAGATATTGGTTTACAAGGTCTTCAAGGAGATATTGGATTACAAGGACCTCAAGGCGATGTTGGATTACAAGGTCCTCAAGGCGATGTTGGATTACAAGGTCCTCAAGGCGATGTTGGATTACAAGG
>Ga0214923_10008002_pt1 | contig 11375 bp, 9 predicted proteins | sample LL1510_MetaG_FD_177993 | JGI IMG/M metagenome (GOLD analysis project Ga0214923, IMG submission 177993) | Freshwater microbial communities from Lake Lanier, Atlanta, Georgia, United States - LL-1510 | ecosystem: Environmental > Aquatic > Freshwater > Lake | place: USA: Georgia | collected 2015-10-15 | reverse complement strand
CACCCACACGAGCAGCCCGAACGTCGACACGGCGAACACGAGATGTACGCCGAGCATCGCGAGCACCCCGCCCGGCCACCACGGGCTCGGCCGAGCCCGCGCCTTCCAATCGCTCACGAACCGCACGTCGATCTCGAACACGACGATCGCCGCCAAGAGCGAGCCGGCGATCACGAGCTGGAGCATCTTGTGCGTCGCATACCTCCCACGCCGCACGAGCACGATGCTCCACGCGAGCACCGGCAGGAGCAGCCACAGGCCCACGAGCACGACATCCATCCCGACCGACGCCCGCGTGCCGAGAAACCCGTCCAGGCCCCCGAAGGCGGCACTGTCAGCGGCGGCGGCGAACATGGTCACGGAAGAAGCTCCTGTGGACGCCGAGTGTAATCGGCCGCTGCTCGTGATGGACAGCACGCTGTTCGCACCCCGCATTCGGAGGCGCCGGATTCGGGCTCCCCATATCCCGTCGCCGGAGGGCAGGGCAACAGATAGCCACCCGCAATCGGAGCCGGCGGTAGGCATGCTCGACTCCGGTCGTGTTGAGAGTACAAGACTCGTGGGTTTTGCTCAGAGCTGAAGAGTCCTCAACGACTCCCTGCGTCTGCGCGTGCCCACCGACCGACTCCGCCGAAAGTCCTCAGCGCCTACGAGTTGGGGAGGCGAGGGGTTACCCCTACCGCTGAGACGGCGTTGCTGACCAGCGAAGCCATGGATGGCGCAGCGCAGGCAGCATCGAGTGAGCGAAGGCCACGAGGGCCGCAGCGAACGTCCGGCGAGGCGGTACGGGGTGACCCCGAGCCGGCGGTTAACCCAACGCTCCGAACGTCCGGCGAGACGGTACGGGGTAACCCCGAGCCGGCGCCCATCTGATCCGGGAGAGACCACGGCAAGCGAGACGCTTGCCACACGTTGGTGGTACGATCGCGGCAACTCGGGCCGAGTGGCGAAACTGGCAGACGCACGGGACTTAAAATCCCGTGGAGAGCGATCTCCGTGCGGGTTCGATCCCCGCCTCGGCCACTCGGTTGGGATTGATCCCGCGGCCGGCGGCCGGTATCTGCCGTGCTATGGATATGCATTCCAGGCAGCCTCAGGCGAATGGTATGGCCGCGGTGTGGCTGCCATGGCTCGTCGCGCCGTTGTTCGTGGCCGCGCCGATCGGGGGGTGTGCCGTGGCGGGCCGCTGGCGGCCTGCGGTGGCGTGCGCCGTGGCCGAGGAGCGGTCGGAGCCCGGCGGTGCACCGGTTGCAGGGCCGGCTGGCGCGGTCGTAGCGGTCGAGCGGCGCTAGGGATGCCGGGCGGCCTCGCGGTGGCGTGGGCGGTGGCGGCGCACTAAGGTTGCGGGGAGATCCGCTGCCGAGGAGCACCTGTCCATGTCGCTGCGTTCGAAAATCGCCACCATCGCCACGCTGCTCGTGCTCGCGGCGATCGTGGTCAATACGCTGCTGCAGACGTTCGCCGCCCGTCAGGCGGTGTTGCAGCAGGCACGCGACGGCGGCGACAGCATCGCTGCGGCGCTCGCCCGGGCGGTGGCGTTCGCGGCTGAGGTTCCGGTGCAGCCCGGAGAGTCGCAAGACGGTCGGGCCCAGACGCGGCGGCTCGTGGCCGAGCTCGTGGCCGGCGACGTGCGCGAGGTGCGGATCCTCGACGCGCAGTCGATGGCGCTCGTGAGCCGGCGCGTCGACGACCGGGGCAGCGCGTCCGACGCAGACGTGCCCTTGGTTCCCCTCGATGCGGCGCTGGTTCGCGACAGCATCGCCGCCAAGAAACCGATCGGGCGATTCGAGGCCGAGACCTACCGCGTGGCCGCTCCGGTGCGGCGTGCCGACGGGCGGATGACCGGCGCGGTGTTCGTCGTGATCTCGACCGCCTCCAGCCGCGAGGTGCTCTGGTGGCAGGCGGCGGCAGCGGCCGCGTCGGTGGTGTGTGTCGGAATTCCAGGTGCCCTCGCCGCCGCCTGGCTGGCCCGCTCGATCGCAGGCCCGGTGCGTCAGTCGCTGCGGGTCGCGGAGGCGATCGCCGCTGGCGACCTCACGGGCACGGTGCCGGCTGGCGGCGACGATGAAGTGGGGCGGTTGCTGGGAGCGTTCGGGCGGATGCGGCACTCGCTCGGCAGCCTCGTGCGGCGCATCCAGGTTGCCGGGGAGCGGCTCTCGACCGTCGAAGCGGAAGCCTCGGCGGCGCTGACTCGCCAGGATCGGGCCGTGCGGGGGTTCAGCGGCTCGACGACCGAGATTTCCACGGCCGTGGCCGAGATCTCCGCGACGAGCGAGAAATTGCTGGCGGCCACGAGCGACGTCACGCAGGCGGCCCGCGAGGCGGCCCGTGTGGCCGACGAAGGCCGCGGCGGCCTCGAGAGCATGACCACGTCGATGCAGCACCTCGACGAGACGATGAACGCTTTCACCCGCAAGCTCGCCACGATCAGCCAGCGGGCGAGCGGGATCACGTCGGTCGTGACGGCGATCGCCAAGGTGGCCGACCAGACGAATCTCCTCTCCGTGAACGCCACGATCGAGGCCGAGAAGGCCGGCGAGTCGGGCCGCGGCTTTCGCATCGTGGCGCAAGAGATTCGGCGACTCGCCGATCAGACCGCGCTCGCGACCAAAGACATCGAACGCATGGTCCGCGACATGCAGGCGGCCGTGTCGAGCGGCACGATGGAAATGGATCGGTTTCGCAACGAGGTGAGCCTGCGGATCACGGAGGTGGCCGACGTGAGCGAGAAGCTCGGCCGGATCGTCGAGCCGGTGCAGGCGGTGACCAGGTCGCTCGAGCACGTGCATGAAGGCATGCAGACGCAGTCGCAGGGAGCCCGGCAGATTCGTGACGCCATGGACTCGCTCCGCGATGGTGCCGGCGAGTCGGCCGCCTCGATGACCGTGTTCACGGCGACCCTCGACGAACTCCGCCGCTCGATCACCGATCTCAACACCGAAGCCGCCCGGTTTCACGCCGACGCGTCGTAGGGCGGCCTTCAGCCCGTCGGGCTCGTGTGTGTCACCGGCGAGCGCCGTCCGTCTGCCGGGCGGCCTGGCGAGCCGCGAGGAACCGGCGCAGGCCGTGCACGATGCGTGCCGGAGGCTGGGTGCCGGACTGGCTGAACAGCGGCGTCTGGCCGTCGTCCGTCACGATCAGTTCGACCGAGTCTGGCGGCAGTTCGGCGCCTCCGAGCAGGGTGTCGAGCGGGGCGGATGCGGCCGTGTCGTCCGGCGACTCGGGGGCGACCTGGGCGACGACGAAGTTCTCCCGGGTGAACGAGCCGAATTCCGGATCGTTGATCAGCGATTCCGAATGCGATTTGGCCTTGTTGTCGGTCGGACGGGCCACGACGAGCAGGATCGGCCGGCGCGAGCCCCGGGCCGTCGCCACGGCTGCATCGAGCGATCCGTGAATTTTCGCGGTTTCCCCGTCGGAATCAGGCTCCTGGGCCACCTGCGGGGCCGGCATGTGGGCCTGCATGCTCGTCAGCCACTCGCCGGCCGACTGGCCCTTGTAGCCCGTTTGGGCCGTGATTTTCCGCCCATCGGGGCCGAGGAGCAGGACCGAGGGAAACGTGCGCACGCCGTAGTTGATGCAGATCTGGGACCGTTCGTTGCGGACGGCCTGGGAAATCCCGGCCTGGGGGAGGTCGATCATCAGCAGGACGACGTTTTCCCGGGCCCAGGCCTGGAAGACGTCGCTCCCGAACACGTTGTGCTCGAGCGTCTTGCAGTGCGGGCACCAGTCGCTGCCCGTGAACAGGGTCAGAACGGGCCGCCCGGTGCTGGTGGCCGTGGCCAGAGCCGAGTCGTAATCGGTGAGCCAGCCATCGGCCGCCAGGGCCTGCCCCGGGGTTCCGAGGATTGCCACCCAGCAGGCAACCACGGCGGTCACCCACCGGGCCAGCCGGCCGATTTCGATCCGTGCCAGGCCATCACTCCAGCCGGTCGTCTGCGTTACAAGCATCGTGTCTTTGCCTCCTTGCCCACCGCCCCGAGATTCATCGGGTGAATCCGAGGCGGCCCGCGAGGGTTCTCTCCGTGAAAAACAGCCTCAGCAGGCTAGCGGGCCGGCAAAAATCTGTAAATCAATCCATGTCACCCAATTTGCCTAAATCGCCAATCATCCCCTGGTTCGATGAAAACACACGACTTAGGGCAAGAAAAATCGAGGCTTAGACGGCCGGGCCATCGACTGGAGCGACACGTTGGGCCGCCGAAAGCGGAGACGGTTGGCCCACTGGCAAGCGGGACGCTCGCCCCACGAAAAGGGCGGGGCCCACCGAATTCGGTGGGCCCCGCTTGGATTCGTCGCCCTCGACGGCGGCCATGGATGGCCGTGCAGCCGTGAGGCTAAAACTGCCAGATCGCGTCGCAGCCGCCGTAGAACTGGCCATACTCGCTTCCGCCGCCGCCGACCTTGCCGATGTTCGGCCCGAAGGGCAGTGGCGCGGTACCGGCCCGGGCGCCCGCCATGTTGTCCGGCGAGTACCAGTCGTACCGCAGCTCAGGACGGATGATCCAGTTCCGATTGGGCTTCCAGTTCAGGCCCCACGTGGCCTGCCAGAAGTTGCCCTGGAACCCGCTCGTGTAGTTCGGGCCCACCCACGCATTGCGGATCGGCGTGAACACGCGATACCCGTTGTTGTCACGGAACCATTCGAATCGCATGCCCGCCACCAGCGTGTCGCTGATCGTGTAGAACATGTATTGATTGATGCCGTACCACTGCGCGAGGCCGCCCAACTGCCCCTGCGTCGTGTAGGGGGTGTTGGCGTTGAACTGCCAGCCGTTGTCGTTCTGGATCACGTAGGTCAGCTTGTCGCTGAGCTCGTTGGTGTAGACGTTGCTCCAGATCGACCGGTTGCCGACATTCACCGGGGCGTTGATGATCGCCACCGGCTCGTTGCCGCTCGAGACGGTTGAGGTCAGAGCCTGTGTCTGATCGCTGTTCTTGAACGACACACCGCCGAGGAACGCGGCGTTGCTGTTGCTGTTGATATAGCCGGGGTTCAGCGCGAACTGACTGTTGATCGGATCGCTGAAATTGTCCCAGCCATTCGTGATACCGGCATACACCGTCATCTGGTCGTTGGGCGTCCAGGTGTCGAGGATGCCGGTGTGGGTGAACGGCTCGCCATACTGCATCGTATAGGCGTGCGTGTAGAAGAAGTTGCCGATCGCCGGAACCACTTCATACCCGATGATCGTGTAGAAGTGACCGGCTTTCACGATGTGGTTGCCGTAGCCGAGCTCGCCGTAGAGCTGCGGCATCGCAAGGCCGTAATCCTTGCTCGATGCCCATGAGGGAGAGCCGGCCACGCCGTACCCGTTGGTCTGATTGGCCAGGAAGCCGTCGAACCCGCGGGCCGTCGTGTAGATGTAGTCGGTGCCGTAGAGGAGGTCGACGCGACCACCCCAATCGAGCCCGTCCGCCGTGTCGACCAGTTTCTCGTTGACGAGGTAGAGCTGGTTCATCTGGCCCTGCCAGTTCCGATCGTTGAACGTGATCGGGCCGTTGAAGGGGCTATTCCAATTGTTGGCCCCGATGCCGGCGTCGATCCAGCCGTAGGTCTTGATGCCGCGGCTGGTGAGGAACTCCGTCTCCAGGTAGCGGTTCGGACCTTCCTCGGCAGACGCCTCCTGGGCCGCTTCCTGCGGAGGCAGGCCACGCAGCTCGTAGGCCTCTTCCTGCGGCACGGCCGCCTGCACGGGCGGCAGACCGCTGCCCGTCTCGGCCTGGGCATATTGGTTGTAAATGCTGGTATCGAATCGCGACGGAACCTGCTCGGCGGCGATCGTGCCGGCGGTCATGAGACCGGCGGCCACCGCGAGCGGCAGTTTGAACTTCACGAACTTCATGTCCCTGGTGCTCCCAATCCGGAGGTGTGACCAGGGCTGCGTTCCATGCAGCCCTGGAGGCGTTGGAAACAGGGATCGCGCGAACCGTTCCGCCGCTTGTTCGGAACGCCCTCCCCCTGACTTCCCCAGCATCGGCCGATTTCTGGCTGAAAAAGCCGATATCTGCAGGCCTGCCGTACAGTTTCCCCGACCGGAACAACGGCGCGGTAAACCTTGCCGGTCAGGTGGACAGCGCGCCGGTGAGGAGGGCCGCCACGAACCGCTGCGGGTCGAACGGCTCGAGGTCGTCGGGCGATTCCCCGAGGCCGACGAACTTCACCGGCAGGCCAAACTGCTCGCTCACCGGCACGATCACGCCCCCCCGGGCCGAACCATCGAGCTTCGCGAGCACGATGCCGGTGCAGCCGGCGGCCTCCTTGAATCCCTTGGCCTGCGAGAGCGCGTTTTGGCCGGCCGTGGCATCGATCACGAGGAGCACCTCATGCGGAGCTTCCGGGATTTGTTTGGCGATCACGCGGCGGATCTTGGCCAGCTCTTGCATCAGGTTGGCCTGGGTCTGGAGGCGGCCGGCGGTGTCGATGATGCACACGTCGAAGCCACCGTCGAGTGCCCGGGCGACCGCCCGGTGGGCCACGCTGGCCGGGTCGCTGCCGGCCTCGCCGCGCACGAGTTCCGCCCCGAGCCGCTGGGCCCACGTCGCGAGCTGCTCGACCGCGGCAGCCCGAAACGTGTCTCCCGCCCCGAGCACCACCCGCCGCCCCTCCTGCACGAAGCGGTTGGCGAGCTTTGCGATGGATGTGGTCTTTCCGGAGCCGTTCACACCGGTCACGAGGATCACCGTCGGCCCGGTCGTGGCCCTCGCGAGTCCGGTGCCGGCAGCCTGCAACCGCTCCAGGAGCTGGCGACGGATCGAATCGACGACGGCGTCGGGATCGACGACGCGGGCCCGCTGCCGCTCCCGCACGTCGGCCACGATCGCCTCCGCGGCGCCGGGCCCCATGTCGGTGCGCACGAGGGCGGCACGCAATTCCTCGAGAAATGCCTCGTCGACAAGCCGCCCTTCCCGCTTGAAGAGGTCGCGCACGTCGGTGCCGAGCACCTGGGCGGTCTTGGCGAGGCCTGCCCGCAGCCGGTCGACCAGCCCACGGCGCTCCGGCGGCGCCGCGCCGGGCTCCGTCTCCTCCGTCTTGCGGCCGAATCCGAAGATGGCCATCGAACGTGCCTCCGTCAGTCAGTCGGTGTCGTCGCGCCGCGGTCGGCGAGCAACCGCCCGAGGACCCCCGCCACGAACCGGGCGGAGTCGGCAGTGCCGTAGCGTTTTGCCAGTTCGATCGCTTCGTCGACGGCCACCGGACCGGGCACGTCGCCGTGCAGCACTTCGAACGTCGCCATGCGGAGGATCGCGCGGTCGGTGGCGGGCATCCGGCCCACGCGCCAGTGTTCGGCCCGGCCGTCGAGCGCAGCGTCGAGCTCGACCCGGCGATCGTGGACACCGGCGACCAGTCCCCTGGCGAAGCCGATCAGGCCCGGATGGCCGAGCCGGGCTGCGATGAACCGGTCGACATCACCGGCGACCGCCCCGGGGTTCATGTCCAGGCGGTAGAGCGCCTGGATCGCGATCTCACGGGCACGGCTGCGGCGGGGTGTCGTCACGATGTCGGAATGCGGGGCGTTCAGGACGTGATGGTGGCGAGGAGCGAAATCATTTCGAGGGCGGCCGCGGCGCATTCGGCGCCCTTGTTGCCCGCGAACGCGTCGGCGGGGCTGCCCGCTGCCCGGGCGATGGCCTGGGCGAGCGTGTCGCAGGTGAGCACGCCGAACGGCACCGGCACACCATGGCGGCGGGCCGTCTGTTCGATCCCCTGCCCCACGGCGGAGGCAATATGACGATCGTGCGATGTCTCGCCACGAATGATGGCTCCGAGGCAGATGACGGCGGCATGTCGCCCGCCGGCCGCCAGCCGGTCGGCCGCCAGCGGCAGCTCGAACGCCCCCGGCACCCACGCGATGTCGATCTGTTCGCGGGGGACGCCGCCCGCTGCGAGCGCGAACAGGGCTCCGTCGAGCATCCGGCTCGTCACGGTCTCGTTGTACCGCGACACGACGACCGCCACGCGACGATCGCCGATCACGCCGCGGACATCAGCCGCGCCCCGCCACGCCCGGCCTCCCGAAAGCGTCTCCATGGCGGCCCTACGACTTGAGGCTCGAGAGGAACTCGGCGTTCGACTTGGTCTTCGCCAGTCGATTGATCAGCAGCTCCATGGCGTCGGTCGGGTTCATCTCGCCGAGCACGCGTCTGAGCACGCAGATGCGCCGGTATTCGTCTGGCTCGAGCAGCATTTCCTCGCGGCGCGTGCCGGAGCGGTTGATGTCGATCGCCGGATAGATCCGCTTGTCGACGAGCCGGCGGTCGAGCACGATCTCGAGGTTGCCGGTGCCTTTGAACTCCTCGAAGATCACGTCGTCCATCTTGCTGCCGGTGTCGACCAGGGCCGTGGCGATGATCGTCAGCGAGCCCCCCTCCTCCACCTTGCGGGCGCTGCCGAAGAACCGCTTCGGCCGCTGCAAGGCGTTCGAGTCGACACCGCCGGAGAGGATCTTGCCCGAGTTCGGCACTTCCGAATTCCAGGCCCGCGCCAGCCGCGTGATCGAATCGAGAAAGATGACGACGTCGCGGCCGTATTCGACGAGCCGCTTGGCCTTCTCGATCACCATCTCGGCCACCTGCACGTGGCGGCTGGCGTTTTCGTCGAACGTGGAGCTGATCACCTCACAACTCGGGCCCTTCACCTGCCGCTCCATGTCGGTGACCTCTTCGGGCCGCTCGTCGATGAGCAGCATGAAGACGTAGGCCTCCGGGTAATTTTCCAGCACGGCCCGCGCCATCTTCTGCATGAGGATCGTCTTGCCGGCCCGGGGCGGGCTCACGATCAGCCCACGCTGGCCGAAGCCGATCGGCACGACGAGATCGATGACCCGGGTGGACAGCTCCTCGGCCGTGGTCTCCATCACGATCCGTTCGTCGGGGTGCAGCGGCGTGAGCTCGTCGAAGAACACGCGCGACGAGAGCTTGGCCGGGTCCTCGCCGTTGATCGCTTCCACGCGTAGCAGGGCGAAATATCGCTCGCTCTCCTTCGGCGGACGGATCTGGCCGGCCACGCTCATGCCGTTGCGGAGACCGAACCGGCGAATCTGGCTCGGCGACACATAGATGTCGTCGGGGCACGACAGGTAGTGGTAGTCGGGGCTGCGGAGGAAGCCGAAGCCGTCCGGCAGGATCTCGAGCGTGCCCTCGCCGAACATCAGCCCGTTGAGCTTGACCCGCTCCTTGAGGATGCGGAACACGAGATCCTGCCGCTTGGCGCCGGTGATGTCGCCGATCTCTTCCTTGCGAGCGAGCTCGATCAGTTCGGCCATCGAGAGCTTTTGCAGGGCGGAGATGTGCGTGTCGCCCTTCTTGAGCGATTCGTAGCGGTCGGAGGCCTCGTGGTCGTCGAGTTTCACCTCCTCGGCGATCTCCTCGGCGATCGACATTGGCTCGCGATCGAGCACGTCGTCAGGGCGGTCGGGGTCGGTGGGGGGCATGACGAACCTCGGTGGGCACCCGTGGCAACCACGAGCGAACGAGCAGCGGGGAGGAGCGAACCGGATGGGCGGCCCACGGAGGCGGGCCGAAGTCGAGCGATCGCCCGGCTCTCCGTCAGGGCCCGAGCAGCGCGTCCACGATGCGATCGACTTGAGCGGCAGTATAGGCCAGGTCACCGGAGGTATCCACGGTGAACGTGTTTTTCCGAGCCCCTGAAGCCGGTCCAGCCTGCCGGTCGCCGCGCCGGCCCGACTCCCAGGCTGCCTCCCGAGCCGCCTGCTGGGCCGGGCTGACACCGCGCCGGGCGAGCCGCTCACTCCTCACGGCATCCTCACACGCGACCTCCACGACGTGATCGCACACCGCATCCCAGCCGGCCCGTTCGAGCAGCGGCACGTCGAGCACGACGAGCGTCTCGGAGCTGCCGGCCTGACGTTCGGCATCCCGGAGTGCGGCGAGGGCCTGTTCGATGTGGCGATGCACCCTGGGGTGGATGATCGATTCCAGGTCAGCGAGCGCCGCCGCATGCGCCGGCGAAGGGCCGAACACCTGCGCGGCCAACGCGCCGCGATCGACGCGGCCGGCGTCCCTCAGCACTCCCGTGCCGAACCGGGCCACGATGTCCGCCTTCGCGTCGGGTTCCTCGAGCACGCCGTGGGCGATCGCGTCGGCATCGATCACGTGGGCCCCGCGTTCGGCGAACCGTCTCGCCACGGTCGATTTGCCGGCGCCGATCCTGCCGCTGATGCCGATCGTGATCATGGGAAGCCTACTTCTCGCACTCCGCCCACGTCGCGCCTTCATGCACCGACACGTCGAGCGGCACGTCGAGCGGCAGGGCCGACCGCATCTCGTCGAGCACGAGCCCGCGCACGGCGTGGGCTTCCGCGGCGGGGCATTCCAGCACGAGTTCGTCGTGGATCTGCAGCACGAGGGCGGCCGCGAGCTTCTCGGCGGCGAGCCGCCGCGACACCCGGAGCATCGCCAGCTTGATCAGGTCGGCAGCCGAGCCTTGCACCACCGTGTTGATCGCCGTGCGCTCCGGCAGCGCGAGCGTGAGCACTCCCGCGGCGTTCCGTCGGGCGGGCCTGTCGCGGACGCCGGCGATCGTCCGCCGCCGACCGAGCATCGTGGTGACGTGGCCGTCGCGGCGGCAGCGATCGAGGATTTCCTCCATGAACTCGGCCGCACCGGCGAACGTGCGCAGATAGGCGGCGATGAACTCCGCCGCCTCCGCCTGGGGGATCGACAGCGCTTTCGCGAGGCCGAAGGCGCTCTGACCGTAGAGGATCCCGAAGTTCACCGCCTTGGCTGCCCGCCGCATCTCGGACGTCACCGCGGCTGCATCGACGCCGAACACCGCCGCGGCGGTGCGCGTGTGGATGTCGGTGCCCGACGCGAAGGCCTCGCGCATCGCGGCGTCGCCGGAGAGATGGGCGAGAATGCGGAGCTCGATCTGCGAATAGTCGGCCGCCACGAGCCGCCAGCCCGGCTCCCGGGGCAGGAAGGCCGCGCGGATCTGCTGCCCCTCCGCCGTGCGGATCGGGATGTTTTGCAGGTTCGGGTCGCTCGAGCTGAGGCGGCCGGTGGCCGTGACCGTCTGATTGAACGTGGTGTGGATCCGGCCTGTCAGCGGATCGGCGAGGGCCGGCAAGGCATCGACGTACGTGCTCTTGAGCTTTGCGTACTTCCGATGCTCGAGCAGCTTCGCGGGCAGCGGATGGAGCGAAGCGAGTTCTTCGAGCACCTCGGCATCGGTGCTCGGGCCCGTCTTCGTGCGCTTCACGACCGGAAGCCCCAGTTCATCGAACAGCACCGCCCGCACCTGGAGCGGCGACGCGAGCGAGAAGGGATGGCCGGCGAGGCCGTGGATCTCCGCTTCGAGCGTCTCCAGCCGAGCCGTGTATTCCTGCGACAGCCGGCCGAGCACCGCACAATCG
>Ga0214923_10008001_pt1 | contig 11375 bp, 9 predicted proteins | sample LL1510_MetaG_FD_177993 | JGI IMG/M metagenome (GOLD analysis project Ga0214923, IMG submission 177993) | Freshwater microbial communities from Lake Lanier, Atlanta, Georgia, United States - LL-1510 | ecosystem: Environmental > Aquatic > Freshwater > Lake | place: USA: Georgia | collected 2015-10-15 | reverse complement strand
TTAACCCAGGTGGTGTTCGAATTGGCACTGCCGAGATTTATCGAGTCGTCGAACAACACGCCGATGTTCTCGAGAGTCTGGTTTTTGGACAAGATTTTGACAACGATGTGCGCATTGTTCTAGCAGTAAGGCTTCGACCTGAAATTTCGTTGTCGGATTCGCTCATTGCCGATTTGAAAACACGAATCCGCAACGCATGCACACCACGTCATGTACCAGCAGTCGTAATTTCAGTTGCAGATCTGCCGCGCACCCGCAGCAACAAGTTGGTCGAATTGGCAGTTGCTGATGCAGTAAACGGTCGACCAGTGCGCAATCTTGAAGCAATTGCGAACCCTGAGGCAATAATTGCGATAGTCAACGCCCTAAAGCAATAACTTTTATCTCTGACTAATAGTTCGGTTTCAAGTTCAACAACGGCAAGTAATCATCCAAGTCAAGTGCGTCAAAGCCACCGATAAAAAGCGCCGAACTTGCATCAGCAATTTCTGGGTCGCGGGTTGATTCGCTCAAAGCGCCACGAAGTTCATTCAATTGCGAATCGGTGACTGAACGATGGGTAATAATCGGCAAACACGGCACGAGCGGGCCACAACAAATCACAAATAATGAATTCACCGCCATTGGTTCAATTCTTCGAAGATGGGCGAGTGTCACACTGTCGATCGAGGCAATATCAGCCTCGCCACGACACAACATTCGCACACTCTCTGCGTGCGAACCCGACTCGCGAATCTGCCCGCGCCAAGATTCTTGTGGTCCGTGAATTGCCGCGATCAGACTTACCCATCCCGACAGACTCTCTAGATCATTGACTGCGGCAACAGAACCTTGAAAGTCGAACGGCGTTCCGTCGACTCTGCCCAAAACGACGCTTCGATAAAAATGGCTTGCAGATTCGGGTGTCGTTTGGCGAAACGCACCAACCACACGCACTTTTTCGGCAAGCCGAGTTACGAGTGGCCAACCACAAGTCTGGCTAACAAAGGCTTCGTCGCTTTGCCAAAGTTTTGTCGGGTCGCTTGTCCGCGACAACTTACTGGGCAGCCAAGCACAGCGACTTGCAGTAGTGCTCCAAAGTTTGTCATAAGCCCATGCGACGTCTTCGAAAGGATAGAAACCGAACTCTGCAACTGCATCGCCCGAGATACTCATTATTCTCAGGCTAGTTAATTTTTACGGATGCAGTCCGCGCATGCGATGCGAGTCAGCAATTGTTTTGATGCCGAGTACGGATGCCGCTAATCGATATGGCAACTTCTGTTCAACCGAAAATGAATGCAAGCGCTTAAACGCCGACTGCATCAGCGAGATTACTTTCTCGTTCACTTCATCTTCATCCCAACTCAGGTGCGCAAAGTTCTGACATTGCTCGAGGTAACTGCAGGTTACGCCGCCTGCATTGGCATAAATATCGGGCACGACGATGATCCCGCGATCGGTTAGAACTTCGTCCGCTTTTGGCGTCAGTGGACCATTTGCTCCTTCAACTATGAGTTTCGCCTTGATCTGCGAAGCAGTATGTTCATCGACTGCATCGCCCAATGCGCATGGCATCACAATGTCGCAGTCAACAGAAAATATGCTTGTCGAGCCATCAATACCTTTGCCGATTATTTCACCAGCGCCTGTTTCGATCACGCTCTTTGCACCTTCGCGCATTTTGCGATCGATCAGCGCAATGTCAAGCCCATTTGCATTGTGAATTGCGCCGCCGACATCAGCAACAGCGACGATCTTTGCGCCACGCGCCTGCGCGAGTCTTGCTGCCCACGCACCTACTTGTCCATAACCTTGAACTGCAATTCTTGCTCCCTCGAAAGCGAGTCCCATCTCTCGACCTGCCAACGCCGCAGCTTCAACTGCGCCGCGGCCGGTAGCTGATTCACGACCGAGCGAACCACCCAGTTCAATTGGCTTGCCCGTCACAACACCAGGCACGATGTGTCCAACGCTCGCTGAATATTGGTCTAGGACCCACGCCATCACTTGGGCATTTGTGCCGACATCGGGTGCCGGTACGTCTTTATCGGGGCCAAGAAACGGAATCAATTCTGAAACATAACGACGAGTAACTTTTTCGAGTTCGCGGAGTGTCAGCGTCTTTGGATCAACCGCAATGCCACCTTTTGCGCCACCAAGTGGCAGATTCATGATAGCCGTTTTTAATGACATGCCAATTGCAAGCGCAACAACTTCGTCGCGTGTCACCCCAGGGTGATAGCGAATACCGCCTTTGGCAGGACCTCGAGTCGTGTTGTGGTGAACTCGCCATCCGACAAGGTGGTCTCGCGTGCCGTCGTCATGCCTAAATGGAATTGAAACTTCGAGCACTCGTCGCGGCGCGATGATCGTCTCGATTAATCCGTCTTCGAGACCGAGCCATTCACCGGCCTGACGCACTCGAAATTCGGCTGACTCAAGTGCAAGATCTTTCGGCAGATGTTGTGCGCTCATGGCTATATTCTGCCTCATCGGGCGATGCGCGTGGTGTTGCGACAAATTTACTTAAGCGGTCGCAACCGGGGCCATTTGCCTAATTTGTCTAACCCAGCGACTGTGCTGGCCATCGTTTCTGGGGTTACGGGATGACTAATTAAATAGCCTTGAGCTTTGCTGCATCGCAAGTCACCTAGTGCGTGAAGTTGCTCGACGGTTTCGACCCCTTCTGCGACTACGTCAAGCCCGAGAGAATTTGCCATCGCAATGATCGTTCGCACTAGAGATCGTGCGTTTACATCACTTGCCAACTCGTTGATGAAGGTTCTGTCAATTTTCAATCTGTGGATTGGAAACCGTTGCAAAAACGACAGTGATGAATAACCGGTGCCGAAGTCGTCAATTGCTACGCGCACGCCGATTTCTGAGAGTTTGCGCAACGTATCGAGAGCCTGTTCGGGCTGGGTGATCATCACACCTTCGGTTACTTCAAGCCACAACTGATCTGCGGGCATATGAGAGCGCATCAATGCTTCGTTGACAACCGCAACAAAATTGGGATCATGCAGTTGCCGGGGCGAAACGTTGACCGACATCGTCGCGTCGCGGCGACAGATGCCTTGATTTATCCAACTACGCAAGTGGGTGAGTGCTTCAAGCAACGCCCACGCACCAATCGGCACGATTGTGCCAGTTTCTTCGGCAATCGGAATAAATTCAGCGGGCGAAATATTTGTGCCGTCCTCCATGTCCCAGCGCATCAGAGCCTCAAAACCGATTACATCGCCAAGGTCGATATCAATTATTGGTTGATGGACTAGTCGAAGTTCGCGACGCTCGAGTGCTCGGTAAAGGGCAGTTTCAACTGCCAAGCGTTGATTGACGCGTTCACGCATCGACTTGTCGAAAATCGCAACGCAGTTTCGCCCTGCATCTTTCGCGCGATACATCGCAGTGTCTGCATTGCGCAATAAGTCGTCTGCCGAAGTCGAAATCTCACGATCAAATACTGCGACACCGATACTTGCAGAAACAAAAACATCTCCTTGACGCAAAGCCAAAGGTTCGTGAAAACTTTCAAGCACCATATCGGCCAACAAGACGGCATCGCTTTGACTTCTTGTTTTAGCGTCGAGCACAACGAATTCATCACCCGAAATTCGTCCGACAATGCATCTCTCGGGCAGCGCTACCCGCAACCTTTGAGCAACCGAGACCAATACATCGTCGCCGGCCGAGTGACCGAGACTGTCGTTAATGTTCTTGAATCGATCGACGTCAATAAACAAAATCGTCGGCGTGAGGTCGTTGAATCGTGCACCCTCCAACGCCGCGGCGACGTGTTCGATCATCAAACCGCGATTCGGAAGACTGGTAAGTGAATCAGTTTGTGCAGAAGCGATTAGTTGCGCCTGTAGAACTGAGTTGGCACGCACCGCGAAAACCACTCGCAATGTGACAGCCGTAGCCAGAACAAAAATTGAGACCGCTCGCACCGTTCGATCAACATCGTTTGTTGGGTTCGATAGTGCCAACACGACAACAGGCAAAACCAAAGATGTAGTAGTCAAAATGAGTCGACTTAGTAGAGGCTGTCTGGGTCGCCGCGCTGAGTGCGACGCTATGGTGGCCACGCTCGGGTGCAATATCGTCGCAGAAACCAAAAACAAGCTTGCAATGTACGGAGCATTGGCGAATTGATCAGAGATCTGATATCTCCCTGATTGATTGGTCGCGTAGAAAAAGTCGCCAATCAAAGAGCAGGCAATTGCGCTACTGGCGAACCATACTGCCTGTGTTCTCTCGGTGTCAGTAAATAACAATGTTGCAAGCAGAAATATGACTATTGCGCTTGAGGCTAATGTTGCGCCACGAATTGCCGTTACCGATACGACATCCGATGAAATTTCTCGCGCCGGATTCAAAAACACGACCCAAATCAAAAACCATGAGCCAAGTCCGATTATCAGCGAGTCAAAGACAACGTTCATCGGGTCGCGTCCAAATCTGCGCTGCACGGTGACGACAAGTCCGAAAACCAATATCAATTGGACGCCTAGAAATAGAGTCTCTGAGATCGCCTGAGTCAGCACGTCTCTTGAATCACGATTGTCAAAGATCTGTGCGGCGATCAAAATTACGATCAGCAGAACAAGGGCAGACCAGACACGGCGATCAGGTCTGTTGATTGCAACGCCGACAATTGCACAAATAAAAACCTGAACGGCTGAGATCATGTAAATCAAGTCGCTCGAAAGCGCTGAAAGACCAGCTACATGTAGGCCGGCGGCGACAACGGCCAGGCCAGTCATCGCCCACGCCGCACGAGAAACGGCTTTTGACATCACGAAAACGGTACTACAGATGTTCTAAACTTTTGGGAGGCGGGGTTTTGTCCAAGGTTCGGCGTCGTGCGCCGAGAAAGAACCCGTCAATGTTTGTAACACGTCACTCCAACGTTGTTGATCCGGCGTTGCGCGAGAAGCTTTGGCGTCTTTATCGAACGACCTATTTGCCGACGGCCGAGGCGACGGTGACTCACGAGATGCTTGATCAGGTCGAATTCAATGAGCAAATTTCGCGTGAGTCCAATCGGGTATGGGTTGTTTGGAGTGACTCACTTCCAGTCGCAATGACTCTCGTGTCGACTGATGTTCGTGCCACTCGTTGGTTGAGTGAGATCTATTTTGAAAAGCATTTTCCTGATCGATATCGCGCAGGGCAAGTTCATTACATCGTGTGGGTTGTTGTTGACCCGTCGGCGGATGCTAAAGGGGCAAACGTTTTGCTCGCACGGCAAGCATTGACTGCAGAGGCTCGTGATGGCGCGCTTTTAGTTTTCGATATTCCTGAAGTGCATCAACCCGACGCAAAAGGTGGAGCAGCAGAACTGTTGTTTCGCATGGCCAAGATGGTCGGAGACGTCGAACTCTTGCCTCTGTCGACACAGCGCTACTTCGCACTCGACTTTGCAAAGATTTCTTCAACTGTTATTGATGAAACCTCATCGCCTGATGAACTCGTGAGAAATACTTAAATCCCCGAATTAAGACTATAAATTTTGGGGTTCAGCGCGCGATAGTCTTGAACCAGCGATGAGTGTTTCCGTAGCCGCAGTGACGGTTGTTGTGCCAGGGTCACACTTAATGTCAAGTTTGCTCGGCGAACGAGATTCGCACCTTCGACTAATCGAAACAGAGTTTCCGAACACCACGATTCGTGTTAGAGGCAACGAAATTTCGATCTCTGGCACCGAGACCGACACCGTCGGCAGTTTGTTTGAAGAATTAACTTCGTTGCTTCAAGGCGGCGAAAATCTAAATACCGTTGTCGTCGCTCGAAGCATAGAAATGTTGCGTCTGCATGAACGACCGAGTTCGGTGCTGACCCACGACATCGTCAGAGCCAATCAGGGCAAGCCGGTGCGACCCAAAACGTCAGGACAGAAACATTATGTCGATGCGATTCGCGAAAATGTAATCACCTTTGGTCTTGGTCCCGCCGGCACGGGCAAGAGTTGGCTGGCGATCGCGATGGCAGTACACGCATTACAGACAAAGCAAGTTCAACGGATAATTCTTACGCGGCCCGCTGTCGAAGCAGGCGAACGACTCGGCTTTCTGCCCGGCGACTTGATGGCCAAGCTAGATCCTTATCTTCGACCACTCTATGATGCGCTTCACGACATGGTCGGCGCTGAAGGTGCGCAAAAGTTAGTCGAAAAACAAGTCGTCGAGGTTGCACCACTTGCGTATATGCGCGGACGAACGCTCAACAACAGCTTCATAATTCTGGATGAAGCCCAAAACGCGACGCCCGAGCAGATAAAGATGTTCTTGACTCGAATTGGTTTTGGCTCAAAAGTTGTTGTTACCGGCGACATGACACAGGTTGATATTCCTGACAACCGAAGTGGTCTGTTTGGTTTAGAAAAGGTACTCACCGGCATCAATGGTCTCTCGTTCGTGCATCTCGGTGTCACTGATATCGTTCGGCACAAGATAGTTTCAGACATAGTTGCCGCATATGAACAGAAAGGTTCGAGTGCGGTGAGCAATCGTGCTTGAGCCGCATATAAAGCGAATCGGCCCGCGCAAAGTTGGTGGAGACGGTGACATTGAAGTTTTCTGTGCGGACGAACAAACTGATGTTGCCGTTGATGTTGCACGTTGGCATCAATTAGCAAAAAACATCTTGATCTCTGAAGGTGTTCGCGGAGCGGCTGAATTGACATTGATGTTCGTGCCTGAATCGGCGATTGCTGGTCTCAATGAAAAGTACATGGGCAAGAGTGGGCCGACTGATGTTTTGTCGTTTCCGCTTGACGCTGTCGAGGCTGTGCGCACGCCTGGACCAGGCGCGTTATCGCGAGGTCCAGACAAAGTGAGCGTAGACCTAAATGATCTACCAATTTTGCTCGGCGATGTTGTGGTTTGTCCGAGTGTGGCGAAGAATCAATCGCCGACTCACGCCGGCAATATTGACGATGAGTTTGCCCTTTTGGTAACCCACGGAGTTCTGCACGTCTTGGGTTACGACCACGAGGACGAAAGAGACGCCAAAAAAATGCAATCGCGTGAACGCGAACTTTTAGAGCTACATCATTGGCGTGGGCCGATGCCAGAAACATTTAACAGGGTGTACGAATGATCCTTGCAGCGGCACCCACGGCAGCAGATTTTTGGATGCTCTTTGCGATCGTTGTATTGCTGATCGCACTTACCGGTCTTTCACTTGCCGAAATGAGTCTTTCTCGAATTACGAAACAAAAAGCACAAGCACTTCTCGATCAACAAGGCAAGCGCGCGAAGATCATTCTGAAACTTGCCGAAGACCCCACAAAGTGGGTCAACCCGTTGCTCTTGACAGTGAACATTTTTCAGACAGTTCAGGCGACACTTACCGGTATTGTTTCGGGGCGAATGTTCGGCGCACCAGGTGTCGCAGTCGGTGTCACGCTAAACGTAATTGTCTTTTTCGTTTTGGCCGAGGCTGTGCCAAAGACCTATGGGTTGATTCATCCGGTTCGTGGCGCGACATTGACTGCGGCGCCGGTCAACGCTCTTACCAGCTTTTATCCGCTACGAATGATTTCGCAAGGCCTTATTAAATTGACGAATGTGATCGTGCGGGGCAAAGGTCTTGCGGCTGGTCCTTTCATTAGCGAGCAAGAGTTCTTAGGCATCGTTGAAGCGGCTGCACAAGATGCTGTTATTGAGCATGAAGAACGTGAACTAATCGAATCGGTGATTGAATTTGGAGACACGGTCGTTCGTGAAATCATGGTGCCGCGTCCAGATGTAGTCACCATCAACGATGACTTGACGATCTCTCGAGCTATCGACATCGTCGTTGAACATCAGTTGAGTCGTTTGCCTGTTTTGCGCGCCGATGATGACGACCAAGATGACCTAGTGGGTGTCGTATATGCAAAAGATTTGATTGCCGCCGAACGTTCTGGTCGTGGCAATGAGTCAATCAAAACAACTTTGCACTCTGTAGAAGTAGTACCCGAGATGAAGCCAGTCGCTGATTTGATGCGTCAGATGCAGCAAGAAAAGTTTCACTTGGCGATGGTCGCCGATGAATACGGCCTACTCGCTGGTCTCGTTACTCTCGAAGACTGTCTTGAAGAATTAGTCGGCGAAATCGGCGACGAGCACGACGAAGACGACACATCGGTGCAACGACAGCCCAATGGAGACTTGCTTGTGGCGGGGGTTACGACAATTGACAAGCTAAATGAGATACTTGAAGCAGAAATCAGCACCGACGACTACGACACAATCGGCGGACTTGTCTTTGGCGAATTAGGTCATGTGCCTGAAGTGGGCGAGTCTGTCACCATTGATGAACTTGTTTTTCGCGTTGAAGAACTCGACGGTCGACGAATTCAGATAATTCGAATTTCGCGTTCAAAAAAATAAGCGATTAGTCTCGCTTTATGGAAATTTCGTTACGCGGCAAGACCGCAATCGTCACTGGTGCGTCTCGGGGTATTGGCAAGGCAATCGCTAAATCTTTTGTCGATGCCGGAGCACAAGTCATGCTCACCTCGCGCAAACTTGATGCTCTGGAGACCGCTGCAAAAGAGATGGATGGCGAGACAGAAGTATTCGCAGCGAATGCGGGTGAGATCGATCAGGCTCAAGCCTGTATAGATGCAACTATGAAGCGCTTCGGCAAGATTGACATTCTTGTCAACAATGCAGCGACAAATCCGTACTATGGCGAGACACTTGGCGTTGATTCAGCACGCTTTGATAAAACATTTCAAGTTAATCTGAAAGGTCCTTTGTTCTGGAGTCAAGCGGTCTGGAATGCATCTATGCGGAACAATCCTGGTGTGATTTTAAACATTGCATCAGTTGGCGGTCTACGCGCAGAACACGGTCTGGGTGTTTACAACTTGACGAAAGCCGCTGTCATTCACCTGACGAGTCAATTAGCCTGCGAGTTAGGCAAGACGCGCGTCGTCGGAATCGCACCAGGCTTAGTCAAGACTCTTTTCGCTTCGGTTCTGATCGAAAACGTCGGCGAAAAACTTGCGTCAGCATTGCCAACTAAGCGACTTGGTGAACCGCAAGACATCGCCAACTTGGCGCTTTTTCTCTGTTCTGACTTGGCTTCGTGGATAACCGGAGAAACCTATGTAATAGATGGCGGTGCCGGCGTTCGCTCAGGCACGATGTAGATCTTTGCCGCGCGCAAAAAGATCGGCCCCAAAGTAATCAAGGCCACCAAAAGCACGGCGCCTGAGGCGAGATAAGTTGCGCGCAAACCAAATGAATACGCAATCTGTCCGCCGATGATTGCACCAAATGCTGTACTACCTGTACCGATAAATCTGTAGACACTGTTGACTCTGCCGAATAGTTCAGCTGGTATTAATCGTTGGCGCATGCTGACGGTGATCACGTTCCATGTTGTGCCAGCAATCGCCATGATGATACCGCTCAGTGCGACCGACCAAATTTTTGGAATGACACCAGGAACAACATCTGAAACAGCAAAAACTATGTACGAAAGAATTATCGCCGCGGTTGCTCCAAGTTTTTTGCTAACACGCTCGCCAATCAAACCACCGAGAATCGAGCCGACAGAGATTGCGGCGAGCAATATTCCGAATCCTCGGGCTCCAAGACCGAGTTCGTCACGTGCGAATTTCACAAAAACAGCCTGAGCAAACATGCCACACATGTTGGCGATACCGAGCATGATCGCCAAAGTTCTTAGTAGGTCATGTTTCCAAAGCCATGCGAGCCCCTCTTTAAGGTCGGCACCGAATGAATTCGTCGGCGTCTCTGCCTTTGGTTCTAAATCAATTCGTATAGACCGAATCAATAGACCGGCCAAAATGAGCGCGATTGCATTAATGCCAAATGGTGCGCCAATTGCAATGACGAAAATCCACGCACCAAACGGAAGGCCGATAAATCCATTACTTATAATTTGCGAAATGTAGAGCCTGCTGTTGGCAACTTCTAGAGATTCTTGGTCAACTATCGCAGGAAGAATTGCCTGCGAGCTCATGTCAAAAAATAACTCGCAAACTCCAGCGATTGCAGTAGCAATTATCAGTAGATAAATGTTTATCGACTTAGTTGCTGCGCCAATCGCAATCAAAGCAAAGATAATTCCACGTACTAGGTTGGCACGAAACATAATCTTCTGTCGGTCGTGTCTATCTAGATAAACGCCTGCCGGAAGTGAAAGCACTAACCATGGCAGCATTGCCGCAAAACTGATCGATGCAATCAGGCGAGAGTCGTCGGTGAGAGAAATAGCGAGTAGCGGAGCCGCGGCAACAACCACTCCGTCACCCAAGTTAGAAATGGTCGACGACGTAAACAAGCGCCAATACGAATTCGGCAGTCGGCCAGAATGTGCATGATCATGTCTGTCTGATTCACTCATGTAAGGCCTTCAATTTATTGGCTTGCTGAAAAAGTTCATTCATCAGGGTCTTGCCGAGACTCGATCGGGGTATTTGGTCAACTAGGTAGATCTTCTTTGGTGCGCAATAGTCGGGCAAGGTTAAACGCACGTGCTTGGTAAAGTCTTCGAGCCGAAGCCTCATGGCATCTGGTTGCAACACAACCCACGCGGTAACTATTTGGCCCCATTTTTCGTCGGGCATGCACGCAACAGCCACATCGACAACTGCGTCGTGCTCTCGCAGCGAGGCCTCGACGGTTATTGGCCAAACTTTGAAGCCTCCGGTTTTGATTAAGTCGTCTTTGCGACCAAATACAGAAAGTTTTCCGTTGTCAAACTCGCCGAGATCACCAGTAAGCAACCAACCATCACGATTTTTAGGGTCGAATCCACTTCGATAGGCACGTAAAAGCCAATTGCAGCGAATTTCAATCTCGCCGTCTTGGGCAATTCGAATCTCGACACCGTCTATTGGTGTGCCGTTGTATACGACGCCACCAAAAGTTTCGGTTAATCCGTAGGTTGCGATCGCATTGCTCGGCAGTCTCTTCGGAGCGTGAGCGCCGCCGATCAGAACAGTTCTGAAGTTTGAAATATCAACGGAATGCAAGATTGTCGGAACTAGCGATGTCATGTTTGCGCCATTCTTAACCGCTGATTCGATGGTTTCGCGATCGGCGCGGCGCTCAATTGTGAGTTGCGAACCAAAGTGCAGGGCTCGCAGTACTACTGATAGACCGCCGACATGGGCGAGCGAAATACAAGCCAGCCAATGGTCTGCCGCACTACAGCCAAGTCGTGCCCCCGTGTTCGTCATGGCGGCCTGAATCGAGTTGTGGGTGTGCACAACTCCTTTGGGCTCACCAGTCGAACCTGATGTGGCTACAACTAAGGCGTCACCTTCTTCAACTGGTTCGCCAGTTGAAACTTTAAGTCTTGAACCGTCTGCGTCGACAAGTGACGCAACCTTGAGTTGATTGAGTAGATTTTTTCTCACA
>Ga0214923_10008000_pt1 | contig 11376 bp, 11 predicted proteins | sample LL1510_MetaG_FD_177993 | JGI IMG/M metagenome (GOLD analysis project Ga0214923, IMG submission 177993) | Freshwater microbial communities from Lake Lanier, Atlanta, Georgia, United States - LL-1510 | ecosystem: Environmental > Aquatic > Freshwater > Lake | place: USA: Georgia | collected... | reverse complement strand
TATCTATAAGCACGATTGTAACCATGCTTTTCATACGATTTAAAGACATGACAATTCTTTAAATCAATGTGAAAGTATTTCATGATTTTGGTTAGAAGCCTGTATTTCATGATTTTTTTTTTTTTTCTTTTGTCGGTGTAAAAAAGAAAATATTAGATGTACATTATAAGTTTATTCATAGGATTACTACTGATTCTTTTATTATGTTCCATGATTTTATTTCAAAAGTCACCAGAGACATTCGACACCACTTGTGTAGTCCTGGAACAATGTAATTGTAATGAAGGCTGTCCAGATGGTGTTCAATGTATACCTAAATCGGATGCGACGATAAAAATACCAACTGTTGACAAAGACACGATAGATAGCTGTCATGTCTACGATCCGACCGATGTAGTCCCTTGGACGAATATTGCTCAAGATTGGATAACAGGTGGTGGTGCAAAAGAAGATTGTGCGGCGGCACTCATCATTGCATCAGGAGAAACATCTTGCACCAAGGATGGATGCAATGCTGTACAAAATGGTTTGTGGCAAGTGACATCTGCTGACACACCACCATTATCTGGATGTGAAGATGGAAATTTCAATAATTGTTGTAATGTAGATCTTGTACGGAACCATTTTCATACAGATAAAGGTTATCAGGTGTCTTGTTTTGGAAACTATTCAAAAAATAGTAGTGGTGTTCCCGATATCGCGGTCCCTGATATTGTACCTTCAGATCATTCTGGAAGAGGATTGGGAGGAACACAGTATAATTGGATCGGTCCATTCTGTCACACCGGTGCATTTACATGTGATCCAGATGATGAATATTGTCATTCTAGTATTCAAACAGGTATTGACGGAGATAATTGGGGGGGAGGTAGTCAGTGGAAAGGTGAAATTACATCCAACAAACAAATCTTCCCTTTTCCATACTATTATTACGCCAAGTTTCTTGAAAGCGCTGCTGATGATCCTGAATGCGATACATTAGGTGAATGTCATTGTGCACAACCATTGACTGGTGAAAAACCAGACGCCGATCTTCAAACATGTCTGAACGAAAAAATCGTAAAACCGGCGATTCAGAAAGCACAAGAAATTTGTTCAGCCTACACTTAAATACACAATCTGTACCACCATATCTTTCAATCAAATGAAGGTAAAGCTGTTACAAGCATGGTTACGAATATCTGAAATGATATGTGTTTTTCATCAGATATTTCCGAATATGATGATGTATGTGTTATAATCCAGTTTTTTGTTTGTAATTCGGGCAAGTCATGTCTACTCTTTTTTGTACACCACGACTTGATATAATTGAATCCATTGGATCGAACTGTTCATTATTCCGGTTTTGGTACAATAAAATAGGATCTATCATATATATCTTGTTCGGTTTTCCGAGAATATCCTTATAGACTTCATAATGCAGACTCAATTCATTGCATAAATCAAAATAATTAGGTAGCTTTCTATACTTTGATTCGACTCCATGAAAACTCACCTGAGGATGGAGACACACAGCATTACGTTTCTTACAGCTTGCATCGTTTTTTGGATTCGAGACGAGCAATTTGATGATCTTTGTCACTTCAAGATCGTTTTTCAACTTAAATTCATATAAATATCCATATCTTGATACTTGAAGTGATTTTTGTTTGAAACATTTTCTATCATTTTGTAACAAATATCCTTCTAAAACATACCAAATACTTATAATGGCGTCCAGACCAAAGAACGTCATCCTATTTGTATCCGATTGACCTCCTAAAAAAGGATATGTCGTGGATCCATGATACAAGGTTGTACCCTTTTTAAGGAATAATTTATTATTTTTCTTAATGAGGATTTTATTATACCATGTTAATACCTCTTTGATTGGTCCTTCCCATTCTTTTGCATCACAAGTGGTGAATAAACATCTCCAAAATCGTTTTGTCCAGAATTTCCAATCATCGGACATGAAAGGATCGGTTCGTGGGAGATCTGTCGTTATTTTAGGTGGCTTTACAAATGTCATTTTTAATTTATCATAGAAAAAAAATGGACACGACTATGTTGTCAGCTGTTCTCGTGTTTCGTACATCTTTATAGATATGGCTTTCATAAATTTCTGACAAAAGATCATACCATGTTGGAAATGATCCATTCATGGTATGAAGAAAACTATATATGTAGTGGATGAAAGTTGTGCTGACAATCATGAATGAAGTGTTGTAGAGCAATGACCATGGAAACAAAATCGATACATGCAGATAAAAATAAATTGTAGATATGCAAATAATTGGATTGTAAACAAAGAATTTTTTCGACGAGTTCGGTCTTCAACTCATTCATCCGTAGATAGGATTGTTGTAATCGGTGTCGGCGATGTGACCGTACAACAGAATCCTGAAAACGATAATTATTCATCTTGTTCATATCGATGTGTGAAATGGCTTTTGATAGATCATGTTGTGAACGAGAGATTCGGGAGTAAAACTCACACGCACGTTTCCATTTCTGTTCTAACTGCACTACTTTTTTTTCGCCATGGATAACCCAGTCTTTCCATTCTTTTCCAGACAAGGCGTCCATATGATGCACCGCTTTGACCATTTTCTCAATGGGCGATTTATATTCACGATAAATGGATTGCACCTCATGATCAATCATTGCACTATTCTCGTAGAACCAGTCAATATCTAGAAACACGAACGAGTTATAGAGACGTGTTGATGGCTGGTTTCGGATGCGAAATGCGTGTGTATGATTTTCTAATAAATTGTTTGAATATTGTAATAAGACGTTAGAAGAAGTACGGAAGACGTTCTTGTATTTTGTCGATAATTTCGCGAGTGTTTCTGGAATATCAGGGATATCTTCAAGATAGAAATGTGATGTTTTTTGTAATTCATGGAAGACATGATCAGTAATTTGAATATGATATTTTCTTACATTGATCATGTAAATGAATCCGTTCTTACAAGAAATCACACGCACATAACGGAGACGAGATTCGTGGATCCAATAATCAACCACATCATGATCTTGTGATTTCAAGAATGTCGCTAATCGAATAAATGACGACGATGATGACATATTTTTGTATATCCACAACGTCTTTATATCTCGTTATACACGCTGATCATGCAAAGATATTTCTCAGAAATCTTTCTTTACATCATATAAGAAATTCGTACAGGATGTAACCGCATTAAAGCTTGTTTTAATATGATTGAAAGAAATAAATATCATGTCTTTCAATCAAGCTTGTAACCGCTTTCCTTTTTTAGTAAAGCGGTTAGTACCGTGGCAACGTACCATACTTTCATATGACTTGACGACTTTTTTTCTATCAATCAAAACTATTCACGTTTTATGATGTTGGTGACAAGCCTGTTTGAAAGCATTTCTACCAATGATTTAAAGATTTGAGTATTTTTTTAAATATTACTGATTTTTTTTTTTTTTAAGTCAATTATAAAAAAACATGTTATTAATCCTGTCGAATGCAATCACTGTATTACTGCTAATCGGTCTATATATCTATATATCGATACTATATAATAAAAAGGAATCGTACTCTATGAATGATGTCGGCGGTCCGTATGATGAATGTCAGACGGAAATATGTCAGACCGATAAGAAATGCATGTGTCAGAAGAAACAAGAAATTCGCGATTGTTGTGTCAACGAATGTCAACCACTTCCATCCGACGCCAAAAAACAATGTATACTATCCTGCACACCAACGATTGATCCATGTTCCTTCTATTAATCCAATCATTATATGATGATTTTTTTCCGTAACACCATTTAAAGATAAAAAAAACATCTTTAAATATCAGTAATTATTTACAAATGGATCAGGTGTTTGTCAGTCAGTCATATTTATGTCTGAATATATTGATTTATTCATGTATGGATAGATGATTTCACGATACTCGCATAACTATTCTTCATTCTCCGTTGTTGTATCATATGATTGACTCGAAATGTCTTAGATAGATAGGGATCCATAGAACCTGCATCTCGATTACACCGTACACAAGTGACCACCAGATTATGAAGTCCATTGGTACCGATTGTATTATAACCACGATAGTCACGCATTGCTGGTACCACGTGTCCAGCTTCCATTTCCTGTTTCGAGCGTTGGCTCCCACATAAATCACAAACACCAATTAATTTGTCAGCAAATCGTTTACTAAAAAAACATCGTTTGATATTGGTGCATGTATCATCATTCCGTTTCTTGTACATCTGATCCTGTAGATATCGTTCCATGAAATCGGGATGATATACCGCATATTTTTTCAGACGATGACGGATGATTTCGAGACGTGCACGATTATAAGCGACAAAATTCCATACAAACATATTCTTTTTATGATTTTCCATATATATCCGCCATCGTTTCTGCATGGTTTTCCGTCTAGAATGAACCGTGTGAATAGAAAAAACGCTATCATCATAACCTCCCTGTTTTTTTCGGATTTTTTCAATCATGTTCCGGTGTTCATCTGTTGAATATTTATTGGGTTTCACAATATCTCCAACATCTTCTTGAAACCGCTTTGAATCGGGAAGAGATGTTGTTTGGAATAACGGTTCTTTTGGGTACTCATATGAATCAATATCGACAAAAGGTGAATACGGTAAATGACATTCAATATTACGTAGATGACGAGCCACTAACTGGGGTGGACATTCTGATTCTTGTTCCATCACAATGGAACACTCCTCCCACTGTGATATCGGTACAAAACGATCAGAAACGTGTTCTTCAATATCAGATGATTGAAAGGAAGCGGCGTCTACGAACTCGTGAATGGCTTCCACCACTTGTTCACGGAATTGTGGATCCGAACCGTTTGTCAGATCATGGACATAGTGTTTCAGATCATCGGTTTTGAACCATTGTTCAGCCCGTGTCCCATAAACAACCAATTCACCTTTCTGACAGATATCAGTGGACGACATGATACGAGGTTGATTATTAACATTACTCTGGATACGATGTTTTTCTTGGATATAGGATGCACGTTCTGTCTTGCATTCGAGATAGACGGCCTTCTGGAAATCAAGTGTATCACGTTGAATCTGAAGTGATTCACGCATGATCCGCAATTTCTCATCCTTCCGTTCCAGCATTGCACGATGATCCTCTCGTCGGAATTCCTCCATCTTCAAGAACATCTGCATGAAACAATTATCACGACGTTCTTCTTGTTGTTGACGACGCAGTTCACGACGTTCTTCTTCCTCAAGACGGCGTTGTTCACGACGTTCTTCATCCTGACGACGACGTTCTTCTTCTTCAAGACGACGTTGTTCACGACGTTCTTCATCCTGACGACGACGTTCTTCTTCCTCTAAACGGCGTTGTTCACGGCGTTCTTCTTCTTGACGACGACGTTCTTCCATTTCGATCATGTCTCTTCGACGATAATCTTCAAGAGTCGTGATGATATTAATCACATCGTGAATTGCAGTAGCACGTGGACGAGCAGGAGGTGGAGATAAAGGACGGTGATGATGCTCGATTATGTCATTATTATTGTTCGTGGTGTCACACATATCGATATGTTGACGGTACCACTTTCCTTGTCTCTGATAAGAACGATTGCAATTCGGACAAAAAAAGACCATTCTATAATATATTAGGTAGGTATTACGATCCCTTCGTGATCTAATCTATGGTTACCCTCTTTGTATAAAAATTAACGAGGACATCAATTTTTTCCTACTTAAACATAGTGTGAAAACGATATAAAACGCGGTATGCATGCATGGATTATTTCATTTTGGACGGCTTTATCCGCCTTTCTTTTCATAACTATAATTTTCTGTTGGTTGATCGTACAGAACAAACGACTACAACAACAGATTGATACTTGTCGTATATCTACCGATTATATTGTACAAATGTATCTACACAAATCGATTATATATATACGAGAGAGGATCGGTAATGATACAGTGAATGAAACGGATAGTAGTGATTTCATAAAACGATATAGTACGGAATTAACAAATGCGATACTATCGTTTCCACGGCGTCAACAGATTCTTGAAAATATGACCAAAAATCTGGAAACGCACGCCAAGTTCTCATTATTCGTTTTTCCAGATGTCCTTATCCTCCAGATCAGACTACCTTATTACGATGATCTACTGAGGTATACAGCACCATCGATCTTACCAGCAAATCATGCTGCGTCGAAGAAAGTGTTGGAAGAACTGGATTTCAAGAGTACGGACTCTACGACGGAAGTCAGTGTAGAACTGGTGGAAGAGCAATCGCGAGGAAGAATGGATCAAACAGTAACTGATGCAAAAAACGACATAGTGTAAGTATTGCACGTGATTTTTCACGGCTGGTGGTCACGGTTTTAACCGCTTTATAGCATGCTTTATTAGTGATTTAAAGAATTATCATATATCTTTAAATCACTATTAAAGGTTTATGATTTTTTTGTTACACGCCTTCTGGCGGTTTTCTTTTTTTTTTTCAGACGCGATTGCAACCACCAAACCCTGTACGAATTTATTCTACACCTTTCTTCAAATCGTTTCCAAAATATTACACAAAAAGAATTTATATATTTATAAAATGGAACGGATTGAGGACATTATCCATAATATACAGAATGGAAAACCTGTCAAACATATCAATATGAAGGTAAATAATACTACACCTTTTATTTATTATCTGAAGAAAAATATCAAGATCATGGATAAGAAGACGATTCAAACGATTCGCAATTTCACGAAATCGGGAGCATCATTATATGTGGCGGATGATCGAGGTGTGACACCTTTTTATTTATTGCTGACGGCGCTTGGTTGGTGGTTCGATAAGGATATTTCCTTTATCCTCATGGATGAACGACCACAAACACTTGTTTACCCGGATGGCGGTATGCTGACATCCCCGATGCATGTTATCCTGAAGACTTATGAATATGGTCGATTGGATGAGAGTCCAAATTATCCTCCACGCCGTATATTGCGATTCATGCTGGAAAATCGGATCATTGATGAACCGACTTCAAAACTAGCCAATCGATGTGTGGAGGCTATCCGTCATGATGCTCAGGGCTATGTCTATGATATCATCAGAACCGTCAGGATGACGGACGCCGATCATGAAAAAATCCTAAACGAACTTGTCCTTAGAGAGATTGATCTATCTACGTATCCAGAACTGATCCATCCAGGCGCCGTTACAACGAAAATCGTTTTGCATGCGTCTATATACCGGAATCCAGACGCATTGGAAATGTTACTCCCTCATATCCTGGAAAAGAAGAACGAGATCCTCGATAAACACATCATGTCCACCTATAATGAGAATCCAAATACGGCGATTGTGAAACAGATATGGCTCATGCTACTTGCAACTGGTGCGGTGGTTTCTGAAAAGACAATGAAATTCCTTATTCAGCATAATAGATATGATCTTGTTCAATTGTTATACAATAATGGGTCTCGTCTTGTTCTTCCCGATGAAATCCCTTCAGTACGGAAAACATACAATTGGGTGCGTAAAGAGATGGAACGACATGAATTTATTTTTATGATGGCCGAAAGAAATGTAGTAAGCGTTAAAAAACCAAGAAAGAATCAGCGCTTATCCAAGTCAGTTGCTCGTCAGACTTCCCGTATGCCTAGTGAGCTCATCCTGCAACTACATCAGCTCATGAGTGGAAGACCTTTCAAACGATCACGACCAGAGTCATAACCATAGTTGTGACGACACACACATTAAAATGATTTAAATACAATCCATTTCTTTAAGCCAAATTCAAAATTCCAATGACTCAAGTTCCGGTATAAGTATAACCGGTAGTGATGGTAATACATATTATTTGTTATATATACAACTGTCATATTTACGACTGCTTTAAAGTTTCATCAAAAGTATTTAAATAGATTTCACAAATTTCTGTAAGCTGCTAATTTCTAAAAAACGTTAAAGCAGTGATTATCATGATGAAAGTCCATCATTTAAAGATAACTCATTTCTTTAAATGGTATCGCAACAATGTGAAAGCTTGGAAGCATTGGATTTAACAGTATGGACTCCACGATGGAGCTTGGATCAACTGAAAAGACTGTACTCGTGGAAGAGCAATCGCGAGGAACGAATCAAGCAATTCCTGTTGCAGATGCAGAAACTGACCTAGTTTAGTATTCCGAGTGATTTTGGATGCTTGTGGTTCTCTTCGAATAACTCCGAGATAGATCCTCGCGAGCACATCAAAACAAGCCTGTGGGTACTGCATCATCTTGAGGACATGGAGATCGGAATCGGGATTATCGAGATTCTGGAGGACCGAATACGAGTTCACATTGTTCGCATAGATTGCAATCATAGGAGAGTTCGCGGTATTGTAATCAAATGGCTGATAGGTGGGAGATTGATTTGGATAGGAAATGAAACGGCGTTGACATGTATTACGGATCAGATTTTCACCAACCGTATTCTTTTTTTTCAGAAAGAATTGGGCTAATTCGAATGCACTCGTATCGATCACAGCTACATTTGGCCAATACGTGTCGACATTAAGATCGACATAGCCATCACAGAATCCATCCCAATCGGAACGACATCGTTCCGCCATGAAACTCATGCAATTGACATTATTGGTATCGTACAAAAGACCAGAAGATGCGGAGCCGTGAGTGAACTGACTCCCAACCGTAGGGAACATGCAGTAGGTAAGAGGATTTGCAGGATTGAGGGGTGATTCGACCTGGTCATTAATTCCCTTTCCGAATTCCAGGAATGACGTGTAATATTGTTGTCTGGACATTTTGTTATGACCACAGTTTTTTTTTTTTCAGAATACACCATAAAAAAAAAAAGACATGTTCCAACGCAAACGTCTGAATCATGGTTGTAAAACCTTTAAAGTATTTATGATAATGACTTAAAGAAATGTCATGTTTTAAATACTATGTGGCGAAACTGCAAAGCGGTTACAACTGTGGTCAGAATGAATGAAGGTGGTTGTTTTATCGACAAGACATTCACAAAAATCGGTAAAGATCTGTTCTCAACAAATATATAAATTGTATCCATATTTAAAGACATATTTTTTGTTTTCTTTAAATATGTTGAAATAAACCAGAATTACTTTGTAATCAATCAATCAATCATCATCCATTTCATCTAAAACATCATCAAAATCGATTTCATCTTCATCATCCTCGTCAACTATAGACGGCTCATCTTCAATCTCCGTCCTCTTGTAATTATCATTTTTGTTGGTAACAATTGCATCCTCGTCTTCAAGATCATCAATGATGATTGTACTGGGAATACTGGAAACTGATACAGGCACACTCTTGTCATTCTTCACACTTTTCTTTACTTCCTTCTCATCACTATCTGTCGATACATATTGTGATTGTTCTGCTTTTGACATCTGATTCCAGAGTTTGGATATATGAGTAGAGAGCTCTCCGAATGAACGAGATGGTTCTGTTTTTTTGATTTCTGTAATCTTTAGTGCAAAAAAATTCTGGTAAGCCGATTTCTTCGTTTTTTTCTTTTCGTCTTTATCTTTGGTGATCGTTTCACGTACGACATTAATGTCATTCCAAATCTGTTTGAGGTCCTTTACATTGATCTTGTACTTGGTAGAAACCTTTCCAAAGAAAGTATCCATGTATTGGTGAATGACCTCTATTACTCGTTGATCCATGGTTTATTTGTGTGTCTTTATCGGCACAGCATATACAGAAATCAATTTTTCATAGACTCGACTTGAAAAAAAAAAAAATGATCTTCATTCCATGATAATCGATGGATGGATCTAATAAAAGAAAAGAATGCTCATTGGAATCACTGGTAAGAAAAATAGTGGTAAAGATACAGTTGCAGATTATCTGGTTCGAAAGTACAAATTTGTGAAGATGGCTTTCGCATCACCTGTAAAAGAGATATGTCGATCACTGTTTGATTTATCAGAAAAACAATTGAATGATCAGTACGAGAAAGAGAAGATAGATCCGCGATGGGGTTATTCACCGCGACAACTATTCCAGAAACTTGGGACGGATTGGTGTCGCGATCAGATTGATCATGATATCTGGATTTATCATCTGAATAAACAATTTCGTGATTCTGATAACATCGTTATATCAGATGTACGGTTCGAGAATGAGAGGAAATGGATTTTAGAAAATGGCGGTGTCATATGGCGTGTGATCCGTGATTGTGATAATCACGATACACATGTATCCGAACAATTGGAAATGATAGATGGAGATGTTATCATCGACAATAATTATGATAAAATCGAATTGTTTGATCAAGTGGATCATCATATTATTTTTTGACGACAGATCGGACATAATGGAGGATGGATCTGCAACAGGCATTCGGAGCAAATCACATGGTGATATTGGTTCTGATGAACATTGATGACGTCATCTCGTACATCCAGACAGATACAGCATTGATCTATAGATCGGTTAAAGAAACTGTATTGCAACTCACGAATATAGAGGAGTTTCTGGATCGGCATGTAGATCAGTATTTCTTCTAGTAATAGTCCTTTGGTGAATAATATGCATGGGAGATAATCATTATTGTCAACCACATTGAAATGAATGGATTTATGAGTGCGATAAGATATTAGAGATTTCGAAACGACCTGACCAAGCATGAACGCTTCCGGTGATTGTTCGAAATAGAATTCAAATGATGTACTAATGAGTTGTATGTTGATGCGCGGATTTTTCATAAAAAATAGAATGGTATTATTCAATACCTCGCACGATATGACATACTTCCGCAAGTCAATTAATAACAGAGAATTCTGATATTTATCGAAATCAATGGCATAAATTACTCCATTTAACACTAATGTCTGATTCATAAAATCTATTTCTTTAAGCCATTTTTATTTATTAATTTTAAAACAAAAAAATTGATAAACGGAAATGTGGAAGTGTATCATGATGTAATGACCCGAATGACATCGAAAAAGAAAAGGATGAAGAAACTGCGTAAGAAGATCGTGGAGTCGACGATAGAAGAAGTCGCGATGTTTTTTGATGAATTATGCGACTCGGACGAGAATATAAGAATAGAAGATTGTTGGGATGCGTTTTTCAGTGTAGATGAAAACATATTCAATACTATCATGAAGACTGTGAAAAAAAAATGTCGTCGATAATTAATAAACAATATCTTCTCATCATGTCGTTATCATTCCATCAAGACAATAAACTAGGAAAGCATGACCAATCATTACAAAAATTATTTGTACACACGATACTCCCATATGTAGGGACTATTGTAGGAACTAGTCTCGCTGTTGGTATAGTCGGTTTAGCAGTAGGTGGAGGAGGTGCTGAAATAGCTGCAGGTGAAGACTTTGCAAA
>Ga0214923_10007999_pt1 | contig 11379 bp, 11 predicted proteins | sample LL1510_MetaG_FD_177993 | JGI IMG/M metagenome (GOLD analysis project Ga0214923, IMG submission 177993) | Freshwater microbial communities from Lake Lanier, Atlanta, Georgia, United States - LL-1510 | ecosystem: Environmental > Aquatic > Freshwater > Lake | place: USA: Georgia | collected... | reverse complement strand
AGGATGATGATGAGATTGATAGCCTGCATCGAAAGATAATTCAAACATTACTTGACCCCAATTGGAGTCATGGAATTGAAACTGCAATTGATATGACATTACTGGGTAGATATTACGAGCGGTGTGCCGATCACGCTGTCTCTATTGCCCGCCGGGTCTACTACCTAGTTACCGGCAGCTACAAAACCGATTCTAATTAGAGCTATTTAACCCCTCTTACCCTGATTAGCAACCGCTTCAATCGCAGCTTTAGCTGCAATTGGATCTAAGTATCTACCACCCTTAGTAATTGGCTTAAAGTTTTGATCCAAATCATATAACAATGGAATTCCAGTTGGGATATTAACCGATGCAATATCTACATCAGAGATCTCATCTAAGTACTTAACTATTGCTCTTATTGAGTTGCCATGGGCGGTAACTAAGACATTACGATTTGTTTTTAAATCATTATAGATCTCACCAGTTAAATATGGCAGCACTCTAGTAATTACATCCTTTAAGCACTCTGTCTTTGGTAGTTGATCTTTAATACCTGAATACTTTGGATCATTTTTTTGTGAGTATTGATCATCATCGGCAATTGCAGGAGGTGGGGTATCAAAGGATCTGCGCCAAAGAGCAAACTGTTCTGCTCCATACTGCTCTAAGGTCTGCGCCTTATCCTTTCCTTGCAGCGCTCCATAATGGCGCTCATTTAATCGCCAGCTACGTTTAATTGGAATATCTTTAACACCAGCATTTTCTAAGGCAATATCAGCGGTATTTATCGCTCGCTTAAGCAGGGATGTGTGTAATACATCAGGTAGCAGGTTAGCCTCTTTTAGTAATTGACCACCTCGGGCTGCTTCTTGTCTTCCCTTATCTGATAACTCAACATCAACCCAACCAGTAAAAAGATTTTTAGCATTCCACAAACTCTCACCGTGACGAAGAAGTATTAGGTGATAACTCATAGTGATAAGTCTTTCATATAATCGATAGATTTAAATTAGATGCTCAAAGGCTTTTAAATTGGCAAGGGACTCTCCCCTAGATACTCGCCAAGCCCACTCACGCCGTATGGCGGATGAAAAACCTAACTCAAGTAGTGGATTAAAGGATGAGTCGGCGTATTGCAATACTGCGCCTAGGATGCGATCAATCTCCTGCTCATTTACTGCATCTATTGGCAATCTGCCTACAAGGTAGATATCACCCAACTCATTTAAGGCAAAGGCAACTGAGTACATCGCTGCATTTTTTCTAAGTAGGTACTCATATACCCTCTCCTGATTCTCATCTACCTTTCTAATTACAAAGGCGTTAATACTCAAAGAGTGATCACCAATTATCAATGCGCAATGGGTCTGCTGCTTTGCTTGCCCAGGTAGGGTAATTAGATAGGTGTTTTCATCCTTTTGGTCATAATCCAAATCATGTGATTGCAAAAAATCATCAATAATTGCTTCAACTTCTACCATTTCAAAATCTTAGTTGATGAAAAAACTAATTTCAACCAATTTAAAGTCAACCTGTAATTCTTTCTTGAATTTAGGCATATTAAATAATTTTATGCTCAAAATATAATGAGTATGGTAGCGTTATATTAATGAATCTGGACAAAAATTTGGTCATAGTTATAGATGCATTCTCTAGAGGTGGTGCTCAAAAAGTATTACAATTACTTATACCTGAATACATTAAAAAATATAAATCTGTATCCTTGTTTCTAATTCAAAATAGTACATTTGAAATGAAACTAGATAGCCCAGATTTTAAAGGTCTAAATATATTTAGAATTTCTGCCAAAAACTTTCTAGATTTAAAGGCTCTTTTTAAGTTTCTTACTCTGGCTAGTAAAATCGAACCAGATCATATTCAGGCTCACCTTTATTGGAGCCAGATTTGGTCTATCTTCTTAAAGATTTTTCGTCCTAGAGTAAAGATCGCTTGGGTTGAACATAACACCTATTTTCGAAGATCTAAGTTACAGTGGATTTCATTTAAAATTTTTTCTATATTTACTTTTAGAATTATCGCAGTTTCTTATGAAGTAAAAAATTATCTGCTTAAGCGTAATTTAAAAAGGATTTCAGTAATATTTAATCCAATTTCGCCAATATTTTTCTCTGGTAACAAAGTTGTTACAGATTCAATTTTTCTATTTGTTGGACGGTTGAATGAACAAAAAAACCCAGCTTTAACTTTAAAGGCATTTGAATTTGCCCTTAATAATAATTTAATTCCTGAAAAATCTAAACTTCTGATCTGTGGAGAGGGTTCACTTTTAAATTCTTTAGAAAAATTAGTGTCCGAGTTCAAACATAGAGAATCAATCTCTTTTTCTGGATTTTTAGAAGAAATTGAATTATCCAAAATTTATCTTAACTCAATGGTTTTGGTCTCAACTTCTCACTATGAAGGTTTTTCTTTAGTTCGAGCGGAGGCCTTAGCTAGTGGATGCGTGATTGTAACTACTGATACCAGTGGAATTAGAGGACTATTAACTTCAAGTTCTGAAAAGTTGTCACTGACTAAAGGAGTTTTTATTGTTGAACCTTCAATTGAATCAGTGGCTAAAAGTATGTCACTAGCTGTTAACTCTACTCTTTGGTCAGATAGTTCAATTCAATCACGAAGAGAACTAGTTAAGTCATTGAATCCTATTCTCATTGCCAATCAATATTATGAAATATTTTTGTAATATTTAAATAAAATTATAATTAGATTGTAAGCCTTAAAATTGTTTTGTGTTTTTTAGATAATGCCCAATCATAAACATCTAAAGTTTTTCTAGCAGTCTTCTCCCAACCAAAATGAGATGCATGCTCGATCGCACCCATTGATAAAAGTAATCTGCGCTGTGGCTCAGCTATTAATCTAGAGATAACAGCAGACCAAGCCTTTGGATCATGTCCATCTACTAATGAGCCAGAGATACCATCTGAAACCGCAGTTCTAAGTCCACCAATAGCGGTTGCTACAACTGGTGTGCCACAAGCTTGCGCCTCAAGAGCTACTAAACCAAATGATTCACTATAACTTGGTACACATACTAAATCACTTGCGCGATACCAATCTGCTAAACCAAGATGAGCTACTGGTTGTATAAAGTGCACCACATCATCAATCTTTAAAAACTTAGCTAACGCCTTTAAATTATCCAACTCATTAATGCCACTACCGGAAGTCCCACCCATAATTACTACTGCAAGCTTTGCTCGAAGATACGGTGAGTGTTCAACCATCTGAGCTGTAGCGCTAAGTAATACATCAGGTCCTTTATGTGGCTGAATTCTTCCGACAAAGCTCAACATAATGGCATTAGGTGTAATATTTAATCTACTGCGCGCATTTGCTTTGCCATCTGCTGGGTTATAGGTTGTTAAATCAACACCAGGGGCAACTACAAAGACATTATCAGGGCAAGCCTCATATAACGAGACCAATGATGCAGCCTCTGCATCAGTATTAGCAATTAAGCCAGTTGATGCCTTAACCACCTGCTCCTCACCAATTGCTCTAATTTGTGGCTCAGGTTTTTCACCTTTAGCTAAATTTAAATTTTTAACCTTGGCTGTTGTGTGCATAGTGTGAATTAAGGGAATTGATGTTTGCTCTGAGATCACCCAACCTAATTGACCTGATATCCAATAATGTGAGTGCAGCAGTTGATAGTAATTATTAGGTAACTTATTTTGATGTTGCATAAAGGCACTAGTTAGCGCACCTAATTGGCTAGGCAGCTCCTCCTTAGATAAACCTTCAAATGGGCCAGCAACTAAATGCTTAACATTTACCCCCTCTGCAATCTCAACTGTTTCTGGCAGATTTGGTTTATTAGCTCTGGTAAAAATATCTATCTCAACCCCAGCTGCTGCCATCTTCTTAGCGGTTTCAACCACATAAACATTCATGCCACCGGCATCACCAATACCGGCTTGATCAAGGGGTGAGGTATGCACCATTAAGGTAGCAATTCGTGATTTATTACCACTTTTCATAATCTAATTCTAACTTACAAAACAATAACTAAATATTAGGTATAACCTCACCAATTACGCTAGATCCACCGTAAATCTTCACACTCTCATCAGGTGTTTGAATACTCCACCTCTTAAATACCTCCATAATTATTGGTGCAACAGGACGCCAAGAGCCATCAATTACTTTGATTGCAATTACTCGACCATCAGCTAATGCACAAACCTCAACTCCTTCAGCTCCCTCCTTCATAAATAGACCAGGGATAGCTCTCATCATTCTGGTAGTTAATCTTGCCTCACCTGCTACTAACTCTGGATAACGAGTGCAGGCAGTAACAATCTGCTTATGCTCCTTGGCATTTGATGTCACTAAATTTGAGATGGCTTTTGCTAAGCCATAAAGTGAAAAGGCAAATAACGGTGCACCACAGCCATCAAATGTCTCTTTCGCTACCTTCTCACCACTAAGTAACTCAATCTCATTTTTTATCGCAATTTGTAATGGGTGATCTAACTCTAAGTAAGAGGTGTAATCCCAGCCATTTTGCTTACAGGTAATTAACATTCCAGCATGCTTACCACTGCAATTTTGCGCTAATTGAGAGTCTGGCTTATCTCCCCAAGCTATTTTCTCCTTTTCACCTAATGGTTTATCAACTGCATTTTTAAGTAGCTCAAGTGGAATATCTCTTTTTGCCAACATCTTTATTACTAAATCAATATGTTTTTGTGATCCAGAGTGGCTAGCACAAATTATCGCTAACTCCTCATCGCTCACATCAAGGCCTGCTTTAACCATGGCAGATGCTTGTAGTGATTTAACTGCGCTACGTGGATAAATTATTGATTTAGGATCTCCCTTTGAAAGATAAGTTGTGCCATCAGCATTTAATACTAATAAGTGTCCAAGGTGAGCTGATTCAACTAAGCCAGCTCTAGTAACAGTAGCGATTACCTCGCCAACTAAATTAGAGTTAATTTTAACTTTGTCTTTCTAGTGATGACCAAAGATGTGCTTGCAATGTTTGACCCTCTGCTGCCATATCGTATGAGGTAAATAATTCACCCTCGACTAATCCATATAACCTAGATCCAGCGGTAACAATCTTTGCTGTAGGCGATGAGTATCCTTGATCCATCTCAAGTTGAATCTTGGCACCCTTAACAATTCCAACCCATCCTTCAGCAATTCCGGTGTTGTGAGCTAGTAATACCTCTAAGACATTATTTTCTTTTACTCTCCAAAAGCCAACCTCAGAGGCTGCAGGGCGAATAATCTCATCATTTTCATCGATGATCCAAGAGCGTGAGAAGTAATTTAAAAAAGCTCTTCCATCATGATTGAATGAGACCTCTTGAGCGAATTGAAAACTAGCTGTATTTGGATACTCACCACGTCCCTTGCCACGCCAGGTGCCTACAAGCCAAGCAAGTGGCATTAAATCTGGGTGTAGATTTTCTGGAATAGTAAATGACATAACCTATTTTTTTCCACTTTTTAAATCGTTAATACTTTTCTTACTTATTAAAATACCCCTTGTTATTAAAAATATTGAAACACTGAGTGAGGCAATGATAAGAAAAAGGGTGGTTAAAATTTCCATTGAATAAGTCTATCTATAAAATACTTAGGATTTTAGTATCCTAACTAGACGATCAACCCAACCTAAAATTTCGTGATTGTATACTGCAATTTTATAGCGACGATCTATCTCAGTCTCTAATCTATCCGTAGGAACAGTAAAAAGTGCCGTGGCCTCATCTTCTAAAGAGCTTTTATTACTTGGGTTATTCAAGTTCCAACTACCAAAAATTTGTCTATACTCATTATTTATCGTTATCACTGGTAGACCTGAAAAAGTTGCTTCGACTAAAGTTTTATCTAAAGAGCCTTCAAAAGCATGAATAAAGCAATCTGCTTCCAAAAGAGTTTTAGGAATTAAATCTCGAGAAATATATGGTGTAAATTTTAGCCAATTATAACTTGAATTATACTTATCAATAATTTTTTTAGCTTCTAACTTATACCGTTTTGTTGAAGGCGAGCCGATAATCTCTAACTGTAAATCTTTATATTTACCTCTTAGTTTATCAACTACTTTAATAATTAAATCTATGTTCTTAGATGGATCAAATCTACCAATGTGAATTAGTTTTCTAATCTCATTCAAATTTCGATTTTTCTTAATAAATCTTTTCGCATCAATTGATTGCCCAATTGAAAAAACTTTGTTCCCTCTAATAGGGCAAGAACCAGGAGTAGAGGTGATTATTCCATCTGTAAGTAATTTTGAAATTTGTAGGTAGATTCCATTACTGGTATGCGCATACCATAGATAGTGTTTGATACCTTTAATTTTTGTAATTGGAGAAACAAAAGCGGAATGTACGGAAGTCATATGTGAGAAAACAACCGAAAACTGTTCTTTTGATACTGTCTTAATAAATATGCGCATAAATTTGAGAATGCTTTTAATTCTCAGGCCTTCTATCCAATTAAAGCAAATCACACTGACATTTTCAGCTACGTTGTATTTTCCAACTTTGCCAGTAAGTACGGTTACATGATCAAACTTACTTGCAAGCCGATTCACAACCTCAACTTGATGGGAGAGGACTTGATGGTTTTCGTCCATTACAAAATTTATGACCAAAAGTTTGGATTTGCTCAAATTTTGCCCCCAATAGGTTCTAATCTTATTGAGATTACTTATACTTTCCAAGTGAATTCGAAACTTATCGACTCAAGTAGAATAGCCCTCTAATGAAAATATTGATTACCGGGGCAGCTGGGTTTATAGGAAGCGCGCTTTGCCAAAAGCTTGCGATTAATGGCCATAATGTAGTTGCAACAGATAATTTCTCTACATATTACGATGTTTCGTTAAAGAGAGCTAGGGTAAATGAATTACTAAAGCCCTTAAAGATTGATGTAATTGATTTGGATATAAGTAATAATGTAAAAGTTGATTCATTGATTACTGAAAGTAGTTTAGATGTTGTTATTAATTTAGCCGCACAAGCTGGGGTAAGACTTCCTATTCAAGATACTGATAAGTATGTTGAAAGTAATCTGGTAGGTTTTAGTAACATTCTTCGATCTACAGTATATAATAAAGTGCCTTACTTTCTGTATGCCTCATCTTCTAGTGTTTATGGAAATAAAGCGGCAATTCCATATACTGAAAGTGAGCAAAATTTACATCCAGCTAGTTTTTATGGAGCGACAAAATTAGCTAATGAATTACTAACTCCAACTCTTGTTCAAAATAGTGCCACAGTTGCCAGGGGTCTGAGGTTTTTTACGGTGTATGGTCCTTGGGGAAGACCTGACATGGCTTATTTTAGAATGATTGCAAATATAGTTTCTGGTTCTGAGTTTAACTTCTTTGGCGATGGAAGCGTTGAGCGAGACTTTACTTATATTGAAGATGCCGTAAATTCAGTAGTTTCTCTAATTGATGAGTTAAGGACTCGAAAACCTGGTTACTCAGATGTGGTTAATTTGGGTGGGGGTAGACCTTTGTCTATGAATTACTTGTTGCAAACTGTTGGCCAGATTTCTAAAAAAGAGGTTAAATTCAATCGGCAAAACTCAAACGCAAATGATGCAATCAAGACCATGTCAGATTCAACATATATACAATCTTTGATTGGTAGTAAGCCAAGTATTAAATTAGAAAAGGGTATTGAGAAAACCATTCGGTGGGCAACCAGGGAAGATATTGCACCGAATTTGAATAATTGGGTAAATTCAGTTAAATGAAAGCCTTGCTGATTTCAGGAATTTATAGACCTGAGATAGGAGGACCTGCAACATACCTTCCAGCTCTAGCGCAAGTGCTAACCAACCAAAAATCCTCAGTTGAGGTTGTAACATTAAAAAATTCTTTCAGTAATCCAGTTATTGAAAAATGGCCTGTAAATTATGTTAATCGAAATCAATTCTTACTCATCAGATTTATTAAAACTTTTTTGCTTATTCGTAGAAAAAGTAAGAACTCAGATGTAATTTTTGCTAACGGGTTGTTTCAAGAGACGGCAATAGCCCTATTACTTATGAATAAAAGATCAGTTGCAAAAGTAGTTGGCGACCCAGTATGGGAACGAGCTAGAAATAAGGGATTAACAAGTTTAAACATAGTTGAATTCAATCGAGCATACCTAAAGATTAACCAAAGATTTCAAAGGTGGTTGATCAAGTGGAGCTTGAATCGATTTACGTTAATCACCTGTCCTAGCTTAGAACTTAAAACTCTTATTGAAAATTGGGGTGTAAAAAGACCAATTGAGTTTATTGCCAACGGAATTGCTCTAATGGAAAACAAGAAGATTGAAAAGCAATTTGATGTTATTTCAGTTTGCCGATTAGTTACCTGGAAGAACTTAGATAAATTGATATTTGCTTGCGCTAAGGCAAATTGCACATTGGCTATAGTTGGTAGTGGGCCAGAAGAGTTAAATCTTAAATCACTTGCAAATTTACTTGGTGCTAAAGTCACATTTTTTGGTCAAATAAGTGAGCCTCAAGTCATAAATTGTTTACAAAAATCCAAAGTTTTTGCACTCCTTTCTGATTATGAAGGTTTGTCTTTCTCACTTCTTCAGGCAATGGCTTCTGAATTGCCAGTAATAGTTTCAAATATCAAAGGTAATACTGATGTAATTTCTGACGGGAAAGATGGAATAGTCGTTGATTTAAAAGATGAAGAATCTATTTTGATTGCAATAAAATCATTATTAAATTCAAATGAGAAAATTGATACTCTTGGAAAAGCTGCACTAAAGAAAGTACAAAAAGATTATTTGCAAGAAAATCAAATCAACAAAGTTATCTTTTTACTGACATGAGGAAAATTACCAAGAAAGATAAATATATTCTTATACTAGATCCAAGAGGAAACATCACCTTGGGTGGAAGTGATGTGATCAACCGACATGTTTCGTATGCTAACTCCCTGGCCAAGTTTGGCCACATTAAGAATCTTAAGTTAAAGATTTTTAGTACATCATCATCTCACTCTTCGAACATTCAGACTGCTGCTTTAGATTTGGATTTGATATCTAAACCTACATTTAACTCCTATAAATTTGCTAAGCGCTGTTTTAAAATTGTTAAAGCACAAAGTATGGATATCAAGTTACTTATTGCAGGAGATCCATGGGAGAGTTATTGGAGTGCCTATTTCTTAAATAAGTTTTTGAAGAAAAAAATACCTATTCAAATTCAAGTCCATGGTGATATTGCACATCCTTTATGGAAAAAAATAAATTTAAAAAATAGATTTCGCTTTATTCTTGCAAAAAACTCACTTAATGAGTGCGAAGTTATCAGGTGTGTAAGCAAAGAGCAGAAGTTGAATTTGATTGATGCCTTTGGGATAGATAAGCGAAAAATTGTAGTAATTCCTGTGCCCATCGAAGTGGTTAATAAACCCTTAGTGCTATCTAAACGCCTTAGAACAATGGGACTGATTGGCAGAATCCATGAAGATCGAGGAATTTGGAACTTTGTTGAACTAGTAAAAAACCTAAATAGGTTGGATAAAAGCTTCAAAATCTTAATCGCTGGTGATGGTCCGGCTAGATATAAATTCATCCACCAACTTGAAAGTGTGATTGCAAAAAACAGAATTAAGTATTTGGGTCATATCTCGGAAGGAAAGTTACGAAGTTCCTGGAAGTCTATTGGTGTATTAGTCTCTATGGCGCCGGTTGAATCATATGGCAGAGTGTTAAGAGAATCCTTGTTAGCAGGCGTACCTGTTTGGGCTACAGCCTCAAGTGGGGTTGTAGATCTTTTAGATAGTGCAGAGCCTGGAACTGTGAAGGTATTGGATTTAGAAAAAAATGAGAGCGATTTATACAAAGATTTTGAATCACTACTAAAAGTTAAGGTTGGAACTAAGTTTAGAGATAAGTTTATTAAGGAGAATAATTCTTATTCAGACAAACTAGCTAAATCTTGGATAGCTACTATAGAAAACTTTAAGAAATAATTGCTACTAAAAAAATCTAAGACTTAGATGTAATATCTTCTAAAATATTTGCTGCTACCCCATCTGCAATTAAAACAGCATCCGATGGTGTGTTGCGCTTAATTACCGCAAGTGCAATTGGGCCCAACTCATAGTGACGGGCAACGGTTCCGATATAGCCAACCTCTTTCTCGTTGTGAAACAACTTAGACCCATTTTCTGGCATCGCAACCATTGAGCCATCAAGGTGTAGTAAAACTAGCTTTCTAGGAGGTTGACCTAGGTTAAACACTTTAGCCACAGTCTCTTGTCCTCGATAGCAACCCTTTTTCATATGAACTGCATTATTAATAAAACCCAACTCATTTGGAATAGATTTATGATCTACCTCAAATAATAATCTTGCTCTTCCTTGGGCAACCCGAAGTGCTTCAAGTGCCCAAATACCGACTTGGGTATGTGATTTATTAAATGCAGCCTTAGTTTCTTCTAACTCAGATCGTGGTACCAATGCATATGGTCCACCAATTTTATCTGCCACACCTGCTGCCCTTAGCACTGCATAATTATTTGATTGATCTTTAACCTCAACATCTAACATAAATTTCATCTTCTCTAAATACTCAATTAAGGGTGCAACTCTTTGACCTTCAGTATGAATCCAAGTTATTTCACCGTCATCTACTAAAAACAATTGCTCAACAATGTGACCCTGCACATCTAAAATTAAGGCATTTTTCCAATCACCTGCAGTTAAGTTTTCTAAATGCTGGGTAGTAAGTGCGTGTAACCAGGTAAGTCTATCTTTACCTGAAATTGAGATTACCGCCCGATGAGATAGATCAGCCCAGCCATTACCAGCTACTAACTCTTTTTGCTCCTTATTTGGCTCACCAAAGTGCCAGATCGCACCTTTATCAGGACCTGCCTCGATTAATACTGCACTCATATAAATAACTACTTATTTATTTCTTTTTATCAGTAAGATCAGCACACTTGGCGCATAAGCCATAGATTGCAAAGTGGGTGACATCAGTTTTAAAACCGTAATCATCACTTAGAGTATTAACAAAATTAGCAGCTGCCTCAATTGGTGCATCCCCAATCTCTCCGCAATCTGAGCAAACTAAATGTAGATGGGTTAACTCCTCTGCGGCGTGATAGGTAGCACCACCATGGCCAAGATGCGTGTGCAGTACTAAACCAACATTTTCTAATGTTTCAAGGTTGCGATAAACAGTTGAAAGATTAATACCAGGATGAGTCTGTCTGACTTTTTCTGCTACCTCCTCCGGTGTTGCATGGCCAAGAGCTCTAACTGCAGCCAGAACTAACTCACGTTGTGGGGTAAGGCGTAAGCCCTTTTGATGTAACTCATGTTTACTAACCATTAGGGGATTAAGTCTAATGGCTAAATGGTAATTGCTTAATTT